>Ga0172378_10002254_pt1 | contig 17992 bp, 16 predicted proteins | sample GrowelOW332metaG_FD_119755 | JGI IMG/M metagenome (GOLD analysis project Ga0172378, IMG submission 119755) | Groundwater microbial communities from an aquifer near a municipal landfill in Southern Ontario, Canada - Pumphouse #3_1 metaG | ecosystem: Environmental > Aquatic > Deep subsurface >... | reverse complement strand
TTCAGCTTTGCCTGCTTCCATTTCCGCTGCATCTTCTGCTTTAGCTTGTGCCATAAGTGCATCTTTTTTATTACGGTTATCAATTTCCGCAAATATTTTTCGTGAAGTGCCGGCTACTGTGTAAATGCAAACCATTGGTCCAATTAACACAAGAAGAATAATTGTCTTGTTGTTCCAAACAAAAAGTCCAATTTCAAGAACAAGAATTAAAAGAAGGAACATTGTCTTTTTAAAATAACGGAAACTAAGAATAAAAGAATTTTTTATGTGCAAGTACCATTTGTTTTCATATCGAGCAGAAAGAGGAAACGCATATAAAAGTGCAAAGAAAACAAATAAAAATGAGACAATGCTTGCTATGATTAAAAAGTAAGAAGGGTCTTCTGTTTTAATAAGCAACTGTGCGTCAAGGTAAAGGGCATAAATTGCAACAGCCGCAATGAGCCAAAGAATTGTTCCTTGCTTCCAGTTTGCTTTGAACGCTTTAACGAAGCTTTTGAACATGTAGCCTTCGTTACCATCAATCAGTTTAAATGCAACATAAAATGCGGCTGTAGTTGAAGCTCCAATTGTTACAATAGGAAGACTAAAAAGAAGCCAGCATAAGTTAAGCACAACAAGATTTCCAAAAAAAGAAATTGCTTTGTAAAATTTACTATCAGTACTAAAAATTGACATGTATATAATATACTAAATATCACAAAAAAAAACAGGCTATTTGTTTCCAAACAGCCTGTTCTTAATAAGAATTTTACATCTTATTTAATAAAGTTACTTTCCAGCAGCAGCGTCTTCTGCAGCTTTCTTTACAGCAGCTTGTGCGTTATAGAATTCATCACATTCTGCCATGCCGTAGCTCTTTGCTTCTGTTCCCATGTCTGCAAAAAGTTTTTCAAATTCTGCATCATTCTTTGCATAGATTGCTTTCCATGAATTAGATTTAATGCAGCTTGCAATCTGGTTAGCTTTTACTTTAAGTTCATCAGATTTTGGAGCTTCAGAATATGTTGAAGCAGGAGCAACTGTATATTTTCCTTTTCCAAGGTAGTCTTCAACAGAAACTGATTTAGACCAGTCACGCCATTCCTGTTCAATTGTTGTCTGAGCTGGAAGAGCTTCACTTGCCCAACTTGCCTTGTTGTATGTTTCACCATTTGAATCTGGGTTAGATGCATCAAGTCCCCAAGTTACGTTGTTAATCTGGAATGTACCGTCCTTCCAACGTCCAGTGAATGGAGCAGGAAGTGGAGTTGTGTCATCAGCTTGGCATTTCTTTCCAAGTGCTGTGAAGTAAGTTTTTCCATCTTTGTCATAGTCCCAAGTAATACCTTTAGGACCATACTGTGTTGTCATAAATCCTTCTGGAGTGCAGAAGTAGTTAAGAATTGCCATACAAAGTTCTGGATATTCTGTCTTAGCACCAATAGACCAAATGCGGTTTCCGCCGTATACAGACTGTCCGTATACAATTGGAGTTGCTTCGGTTGGGCGAACAGAATACATTGCTTTTCCAGCAGCTTTGTGCTCGTCTGTGTTATAAGAACCTGAGCCCATCCAGTTGAAGATGTTGAAGAATGCAGTACCGTTTTTGTAGTTTTCATTCATAGCATCATAGTTCTGTGTCTGGCTGTCAGGATCAAGAAGGTTGTTCTGATAAAGTTTGTTGATGAACTTTAATGTCTTGTAGTAAGCGCTGTTTGGCTCAATGCAGTTGTGATATTTTCCAGTTTTTGGATCATAAAGACCAAAGCCAAATTCGTCCCAACCATAATATGCTGTTGCAAGTGCTTTAACGAACATAACCATGTTGCCATCCCAATCTGGGAAGAGTGAAAGGCCATATGTTTCTTTTCCGTTATCATCTGTAGGGCATATTTTTTTCATGTCGCCAAGTACTTTTGCAAGGTCGTCAAGATTCTTAATCTCTGGGCAGCCTAACTGTTTGTACAAGTCAAAGCGAAGGTCCCAAGTATAGAAGAATGCCTGTCTGTCTTTTGGTGATGAAGAAACTGCATGACCAAATCCGAAGATTTTGTTTGCTGCTGAAAGGTTTTTATTCTTCTCAAGAGCCTGCTGCATGTGATCTTTAATGTAAGGACCATAGTTTGTTAGAAGATCTTCATCTTCCCAGTCAAACAAGTATCCGCCTTCAGCTGCATCAAGATAGTCATCTGAGTCATTGCCCCAAATAACAATGTCGCCAAGGTTTCCACTTTCCATACGTGTTGAATAAATGTTGCCTGTTTCTGGAATAATGTTAAGCTTGACATTAAATTTTTCAAGCATAAGATCCCCGAACCAACCTACTTGTTCGCCAGAAAAGTTTGCCAACTGGTCATAAACCTGTAAGGTAACTGTTTCTTTTGGTTTAATTGCGTTTATAGCGCTGTCTTCTGCTGAAGTTTTTTTGCCACAGCTTGTTAAACCAAATGCTGCAACTGCCACTAATGCAGATGCAATAATTTTTACTATTCGTTTCATAATTCCTCCTACGAAACAAACTTATTATAATTACCGGATTTACTTTCTCCGGAATTTCACAAATATATACAGCAGCAAAACTTGACTGCCATAAGCCTAAATCAGCCTTTAACAGCTCCAAGCATAATTCCCTTAACAAAGTATTTCTGCATGAAAGGATAAACAAGAAGAATAGGAATAGCTGTTACCATGGAAATTGTGTACTTAATAACTTTCTGATTGAACAAAGACTGCCTCATTGAGTCGCTTAATCCAGAAGAGCCTGTGTTCATAATAGCGCCAAGGTTTGTAGACTTGTTCAAGTAGTTGTACAAAATATGCTGCAAAGTAAAGTACTTTGGAGCGCCCTGCATTAAAATTAAAGAGTCCTGGAAGCTGTTCCAGTTGCCTACAGCGCCAAATATTGCAATTGTAGCAAGTATAGGTTTTGCAAGTGGCCAAATGATTTTTGTAAATATTGTCATATAAGAAGCGCCGTCCATTTGTGCCGACTCTTCCATTTCTGCTGGAATTGATTCAATATAGGTTTTTACAAGAATAATGTTGTAAGGCTGAACAATGCCTGGAATAATATAAGCCAAGTAGTTGTTTGTAAGTCCAAGCATATCCATTGTCATAAACCAAGGAATTATACCTGCGTTAAAGTACATTGTGATTACCATAAAGCGGTACCAGAATTTTCTAGCCCACATTTCTTTCTTAGTAACAATATATCCTATAAAGCAGCTTGCAATAACCATAAGCGCAGTTCCAAAAATAGTACGTGTTAGTGTTACAATGAATGACTGGAACAAATCGCCTACATTTCTAAGAGCAATATAGTTTTGAAAGTGAATTCCTTTAGGGAAGAAAGTGATGAGACCTTTGTTAACAAGATCATTATCAGAAATAGTATTTATAAAAAGATAATAGAATGGGAAAATACAAATAAGTGTAAACAGAATGAAGAATGTATAATTCAAAACATTGAATATTACATCTCCAGCAGAAAGGTAACCCATTGGGCGATAGCGTCTTTTTTTATTAGTTGTAATCATTGTTGATTCCATTTTATTCCTCCATCAAACTACAGTCTGTCCGCGAACAAGTTTAGAAGCGCTGTTTGCTATAAATAACAAAATAAGACTTATAACAGACTTTAACATGCCGACAACAGTTGAAATTGGAATAAGACCGCCCTTAATACCAATTTTATAAACGTACAAGTCAAGAACTTCTATGTACTTTGTGTTGTTTGGATTTTCAAAGCAGAGGTACTGATCCATACCGTTGCTCAAAATACCTGCAATGCTAAGAACAAGAAGAACGAAGTATGTTGGTAAAAGTTCAGGAAGTGTTACGTGCCACATTTTCTGGAAACGACCTGCGCCGTCAACAGTAGCAGCTTCGTACAACTGCTGGTCAATTCCGCTAATTGCTGCAATGTAAATAATTGCGCTCCAGCCTAAGCCTTTCCACATTCCCCAGAAGAGCATTTTCAACCAAGTGTGGTCGCCAGGCATCAAAAGGTTTTTACCTTGAGTCCAAATGCCCTGCTGAACAAATACGCTAGAAATAAAACCGTCTGTGCTAAAAATACAAAGGGCAACTGCGTAAACAAGAACCCAAGAAATAAAGTTTGGAACAGTTGTGCATGTCTGAATAATTGCGCGCATAGGTTTGTTTTTAATTTCAGAAATGAAGATTGCAAATGCCATAGCAACCCAAGATGTAGCAAGACCAAGACCAGACATAGCCAAGGTGTTAATCATAACTTGACCAATATGTTTGCTTGTAGCAGGATTCTTGAACAAATAAGTGAACCAATAGAAGCCACGCCACTTGTCCATGCTAAGAGTGTCGCCTGCATGATAGTCGAAGAAAGCATAGCGCCAGCCCCACAATGGCAAATAGCTAAATACAAAAATCAAAAGGATGAAAGGAAGGAACATTAAGAACAACTGGAACTTAGCTTCTACAGCAGGTTTTTCACCTTTTGCAGGTCCCGGCTGTAAAATAAATGTAACTATAGAAAGAAATGCAATACCGCAAGCAAGAATTGTAAAAATAAGATTTCCGCTTGGGTCTATTACACAAGTCTTTTCTGCCCAGTCCGGGTGTAGTGCAACTAAGTCAACAAGTTGTTGATGTGCTTTAGAAATGCCCTGAATGCTTAAGAATCCAACAATACCGCCTGCAAAAGTAAGAAGGTTTCCTATTCTTTTAGCTTTGTTGTTTCCAATAGAAAAGCATCCTCCAACACCGGCGCAAAGTGCACCTAAGCAGCAGAACATGCTAGAAAAATAAACCAAAAGCATAGTGCTTTTTGGAACCCAGCCTTTTGTTAAGGCACGACCTAAACCGTTTACAAGATTGTTATAGAAAAATCCAGATGTAAACAAAGAAAGGTTTCTGTTAATTTTGCTTGTGATTCTTGCAGGATTTGCTCCAGGCAGGAATAGAAGTGCTACATAAAGAATGACTAGTACACGAAGACCATAATAAAATATGTTCGCCGTTTTTTCCCTGCCAGTCAAAGGTTTTTTAATAGTAGGCAATTGTTTCTCCTCATTTATAGAAGATAGATTAAACTTTAAAGTCATTATCAGCTTTTTTTTATATGAAAGAAACCCTTAAATTTTTACAAGTTTACCTAGTTTTTTTTTAGAAATAAATGTTTATTTCTTTGTAATAAATTGAATAAGGTATATTTTCAGGTTTGTTATTAACAATTTCAAAAATTCTGAAAAAAAGAGAGTTTTTTACTGGAAATTCTCTTGTTTATAAAATTCGTCAACATGTCTTACTATAATTGAAGAATATGTATTTCATTAGGAGGAATATAATGAAAAAGAGTGTGATTATTGCAGCATTAGGAATGTTCGTTGCAGCAACAGCGGCATTTGCACAGACAACAGTAACAAAAACAGAAAATCTTCTTTGGGCAGCAGATTCTGTTATTCCAGCACATGGAACTGTTATTAACGACAGCAATCCTAGCCCAATGGTAAAAGGAAAAGCTCCATCTGGAAAGGATGCAATTATTGCTTCAGCACAGGACAACGGCGGACTTGAATATCGTTTCTGCCTTGACTTTGCAAAACCATTAAGCATTAAAGGCTACAAGAAATTAATGGTAGAATGGGAAGCTCTTGATGATTCTATGGCAAAAGGTGCAAACATGAATGCTTCTATTTTCACATTGACCAAAGATGATAACAAGCTTGACCGCGCAGGAAAACTTGATTTTGCAAAACGTGATAAAAAATTGGACAAAAAATCAATTCTTATGGCACATGGTGGATTCCAGACATTCAAAGCAGACTTTAGATTGAGCGGCGACTGCCAGGGTTGGACAGACACAACAGTTGATGGTTCAACAAAGAAAGTAACAAGAGTTGAATTATTCTTGGGTGGTCTTGGTGGAGACCTTGCAAGCCGTAAAGGTATTGCTGTAACAAACGTTTGGTTTGAGTAATTCTTCAATATCTAAATTATTTAGGTAAAGAAAAAGCCCTGTACTGTAAAAAGTGCGGGGCTTTTTTTATATCATTGCTAACTAAGCTTATCTAAGCTCCAGCCATTTAACTTAGAGCCAGTCGTTCAACCGAATGCTTGTCATTCCGACCGAATGTTCTATCATTTAACTAAGTGACTGTCATTCCGACCGAATGTTCTATCATTTAACTAAGTGACTGTCATTCCGACCGAAGTGGAGGAATCTCTTCCTTAATCCAATGCGCTGTAAATTATATTGCGGAATTTTCTACGAAGGTTTGCATCTCCGCCGTCGCATATTTGCTGCATGTAGACTGCCTGCAATTCTTCTTTAGGGTCAATGAAAAAGTAAGTGCCAGCGAGCCCGTCCCAGCCAAACTCCCCGGCAGTTCCGTTGCCTGTTTTTTCTGGGTTAATCATTGTTCGCATTAAGTTTGCATAGCCGTAACCTTGGTCAGCAAGCCAGTACATTTTCATTTGATTTTCATTCAGCTGATTTTGGTGCATGAACTCAACAGTTTTTCTGCCTAAGAAGCGCTTGCCGTCAACAGTGCCGTTATTCATAAGTATTCTTGCAAAACGCGAGTAGTCTTCCAAAGTTGAATAAAGGTAGCCGCCTCCTGACTGGAAAATCACTTTGTCATCAGGTTTGTCTTGTCCCATCCAAACAAGCTGATCTTTGCTAACAGGCTCCAAATGCCCGTCTGGTTGCTTACGAGTGTATGGCTTGATTAAGCGAGAAAGCTTTTCTGTAGGAACATTGAACCAAGTGTCGTTCATTCCAAGTGGCTCAAAAATGGTCTTCTTTAAATATTCGCCAAAATTCATGCCGCTAATAACTTCAACAAGGCAACCTACAACATCTGCGCTTGTTCCGTAAATCCAGCCTGTGCCTGGTTCAAATGCCAAAGGACATTCAGCAAGTCTTTTGCAAATATCAATGTTAGAAAAATTTTCACCATTAGCAATTCTTTCCTTAAGCTCTGTTTGCGCATCAAGAACTTCTTTTTCTGCATTGCCCCAGTCTCCTGGGTAAACCATGCCGCTTGTCATGTTCAACAAATTGCGAATTGTCATAGGAACTTTGCTGTCCATAATTAGAGTACCGTTTTTTGTTACTTCAAGTCCTGTTGCTTTTGAAGTGTCAAAATTGTTTGGAACAAGAACTTTCATATGTGCAAAGAAAGGCAGGTATTTGCTTACAGGCTCGTCCAAGTCTAATTTGCCTTGTTCAAACAAAGTCATAAAAGCCACAGAAGTAATTGGCTTTGACATAGAGTAAATTCTGTAAATAGATTTTTCATTAGAAGCGCCATAATAATTTGTAAAGCAAACTTTGCCTTTGTGCTCCACCTGAATAGCAGCGTCTTTAATACGGTTGTGCGCAATTTCATCAGCAAAAAGAAAATCTAATTTTTGCAACTGTGATTTATTCATATCTAAGCCCCTAAGTTATTATAAAGTTAATAGATAACCGTGTCATTGTGAGGAGCGTAGCGACGTGACAATCTCTTGTACAAATAGTCATATTTATTAAAAGAGATTCCTCCGCTTCGGTCGGAATGACAGTATCCATCTTAATTTAAAAAACAGTATAGATAATCAATATATTTTTTTCTAGTGTAATTGTAAACAATAAATAGACTTTTCATTCGCAGTCTAGTATATTTTATTTATGAAAAACACAACAATTTCTTTAGTTAAAAAATTCACAAAAAAATCAGCCGCAATTTTTTCCGCAATGCTAATTTCTTTAGCATTCACTTCATGCATAAAACCAGGCGACATGGCACTGCAAAACGGTGCACAGCTTTTTCAACAGCAGAAGTTTGACGCAGCAGAAAGTTGCTTTAAAGAGGCATTGAACGAAGAATGTTCATATTCAAAAGATGTAATTTATATTTACATAGCGAACTGCTATTCTCAGCGTGGCGATTTTGACACTGCAATTTCTTACCGCAAGCAGGCAATTGATGTAAGCAAAAAACCAAGCGCAGACGACTACAACAATTTAGCAATGCTTTACAGGTTAAAAAAAGATGACGCGACCGCAGAACAATATTTTCTAAAGTCAATAGAGCTTTCTCCAGAAGACCCAATTGCATACGTAAGCTTAGGCGGCCTTTATATGACAGCAGAAAACTTTGACAAGGCAATAACATATTTGGAAAAAGCAGAAGACTTGAATGGAACAATAGGCATAATCTATGCTGACTTGTCAATTTGTTACGCAAAGAAAGGAAATTTCAAAGAAGCGGAAGCCGCATACGACGAAGCTGTAAAACAAAAAACAGAAAATCTTTCACAGTTCCGTGCACAGCTTGATGAAATGGAAGGATATTCAGAAAAAACAACTGACTGAAAAGAAAATTAAATAAATTTGCAATTTTTAAGAATTGACTTATAATATAAAGAATATGGAATTAATTCAAAACGTAATAGAATATTATGACGAACTGTATCCAATTACAGAGAGTCAAAAAAAGTTTTATAATGATGTATTAAAAAATTATCCTCTGCCGGGTCGTCTTTTAGGTATAGGTTGCGGAACAGGTTTCTTTGAGCATCTTTTAGCAAGAGACGGACGTGACACTACAGGAATTGAAACTTCTAAGGAAATGCTTGAGTCTGCAAATTTAAAGCGAAGAAATCAGCTAATGTCAATTAGATTTTTTCTTATGTCTACAATTGATATGACTCGTTTTTTAGGCAAGAATTTTTATGATGTGATTTCTTGTCTAAACAATAGAATTGTTTTTATTCATGACCGCACTCTTATGAAAAAGTTTTTTTTTGACTGCAAACAGCTTTTAGTAAAAGAGGGTTCGTTAATTTTACAGTTGCCAAATTTTGAAGTTTATAATGCAAAGCCAATGGCAAAACTTCCAGTAAGAGAAAGCATACGTGCTAAACTGTATACGCAAATCTGGACAAAAGATGACGGCTCTAAATATCTTTCACAAGATGTAGAAACAGGTAATGGCAAGCTGCTTCCTGTAATGGAAAAAGAAAGTATTTATCAATTGTCCCCAAGTGAGATAGAAAGCTTTTCAAAAGAGGCAGGTTTTACTTCTGCAAAATTTTATTCTGATTTTGACAAAAATGAATTCACCGGCAAAGAAGGAAATATAATAGCCATTCTAAAATAAAGCTTATTTAACTTAGTTTATCTTCCAATGATTGTTATTGTCGCGTACAAATCTGCTGGAGTTTATTTCAATTAAACGGCCGTCTTCGCCAATCATTTTGACCATTGATGTAATAGGGTTGACTTCTGTTACACGGAAGTTAGTGTTGTCGTAGTAAAGCCTTATTCCTTCGCTAGGCAAGCTTTTTCTAGCATCTGCGTACCAGTCAAATTCGTAACTTAAGCAGCAAAGAAGTCTTCCACACTGTCCGCTAATCTTCATTGAATTCAAGCTAAGGTTCTGCTCTTTTGCCATGCGAATGCTTACTGGTCTAAGTTTGTCGCTTATTGAATGGCAGCAATATGGTCTGCCGCAAACACCAAGCCCGCCTGTTATACGGCTTTCATCACGGACGCCAATCTGACGCAGCTCAATGCGCATCTTAAAAACAGAAACCAAATCTTTAACAAGCTCACGAAAGTCCACACGGTTGTCGCTGGAAAAAAAGAAAAGAGCTTTTTGTTCGCCAACTAAAAAGTGAACAGTTACAAGCTTCATCTCAAGATGATGGTAAGTAACTTTTTCCTTAAAAGTAGCAAATGCTTGCGCTTCTTTTGCCTTTAATTCTTCTGCGTGATGCAAATCCCTTTCATCAGCAATTTTTATAACTTCAACAATATCATTTTGTCTAATTCCAACTGGCGACTTTGACTTGCCTAAAACCGTAGACAAATCATTTCCATATCTTGTAGGAACAATTACTTTGCTTCCTTCAGTAAGAGTCATTCCTTCTGGAACTGTTGCATATATTCCTTCACAAGAATAATCTAGCCTTAATTTGTAAAGTGGATCTGGAAATACAAAATTTTCATTAACTTCTGTGTCGTTTGAATAATTATTGTCTTCAAGAGAAGTTAAATCTTCATTTTCTTCATCTATATCGTTTTCAAAAATATCTGACATTTATATTAGCTCCATATATTGTAAAGACTACAAATACTATTTTGAATAATACATTTATCTTGCCATCAAGTCTACAAGCATACCTTTTATTTCGTCCACTTTAGCAAGCAATTGTAAATTATCTTTGTGATCAGTTAAAAGCCATTCGGCCATTTCGTCAAGTTTCTTATTAATTACTGTAACTTGAAACTGAGGATTTAAACGTTTGCCTTTTCTTGTACGACCATTAGGTTCGTGCTTAAGAACTTCAAAATTATTTTTAACAATAAACCTTAGAAACTGTGAAACTTTTTGTCTGTAGTCTGCATAGGTAGAAGGCAACATGCTTTTATTTAATTTATTGCCCGCCATATCTGCAGCATCTTTTAAAAAAATCACTGCTTCTTCTTCTGTCATTCCGGCAATTTCTAAAGGCAGACCTTCTTGTAAAAGAGTTTGCTCTTCATTTGCTTTATCAATAGCCTTGGAAAATGTGGATTTTTTTGTTTCACCAACTTTTTCTTTTTTCTTAGCCAGAACTGCTGACTGTGCAGAAGCCGCCTGTGTTGCCGCAAAGAAAAGTCCTTGTGATATTGGATCAACACCTGCCATTAATTATCTACCTTATTGTCATTGTTATCACTTTGCAAAGTAATGTTTTCAACAGTTTCTTCAACAATTGTGTCATCTTTTACAGCTTCAGCATCTATAAATTTAGAATTTAAAAAGGATCGTTCTATTGATTCATTTGAAGGTTGTATTATTGAATGAGATGTAATTGCAAGATAGTTTTGCCACTTTGTATTTGCTTGCTCATATTCAGTTTCACTTGAGAGTGCAATGCAGTGTCCGTTAAAAATAACGTTTTCATCAGCTTGAAAATTATGTGTTTGTATGTTTCCAAGAACAACACTTGAAGAAAGAAGTTTTACAGAAACAGTTGCAGTAATATTGCCTTTAATAATTCCGCCTACAGTTATTGAGCGTGCAATTATATTTCCCTGAATACGTGCCTTTTCTCCAATGATTAAATTTCCAGAAGTTTCTAAGTTTCCGTCAATGTCACCGTCAATACGAACAAACCCGTTTACTTTTATATCACCACGGATTACTGTTCCTGCACCAATTATACTGTTAATTGAAATATCGTCGTTGTTTAATGCCATTTATTTTATGTTGATGTATTTTGCTGGATCTACAACATCAGAACCAATATGTACTTCATAATGAAGATGAGGTCCAGTTGTCTGTCCTGTGTTGCCAATAGTACCAATTGTCTGACGCTGAGTTACCATTTGACCTTTTGTTACCCAAACAGTGTCCATATGAGCGTAACGTGTATAAATACCATGCTTATGTTTTATAATTACATATTTACCAAAACTTGAGTCATAGCCAATTGTAACAACTTGTCCATTTGCAGTTGCAACAATAGGGTCGCCAGTTCTGTATGTACTAAAGTCCATGCCTTTATGAATGTACCAATATTTATAAATAGGGTGAATGTTCTGTCCAAACTCCATTGAAATATGTCCAACTCCATTTTTAAGCGGCCATATATTTGGAATATCTGTAAACAAAGTGCCCTGACTTTCTAGCATTTTTCCAATTTGCTCAACAGATTGAACACTGCCTTCTAGATAATCATTTAGCTGGCGAACATCTGCGGCTTCTTTTAACGAGCCAGAAACAACATCTTGTGTATTAAATAAAGAGGACAAGTCGCTGCTTTTTGGAGTAGAGCTAGAAACAGAAGTTGTCTGATTTATACCAAGTAAAGAAAGTGACTGGTTTAATGAAGATTCAAAACGTTTTGCTGTTTGTAGAAGATTATTGTTTTCATCTCTAAGCTCGTCTAAGCTTGCTAAAGTCTCACGGTTTTCTTCTTTTAATCTGCCAATTTCAGAATTGCTACCAGATGTTCTGTGATTGAAATAAACAAATGAAGAAATAAGACCTATCATAATTACTACAGAAGAAATCATTGCAAAAATGTTTGTCTGAATGTTTAGAACTTTTCCTTGAGAATGAGGAACAATCATTATTGTTAGTTTGCTGTCGCAGAATTTAAATACTCTAACAAAGAAATGACCGATTTTTGTAAATAATGCACCACAGAGATTTACTAAATGAGAAACAACATTTTTTTCTAATTTTTTGTATTTACGACTGCGTGCCAAAATAGGCTCCTGTAATAGTAACAAATAGTATAACATAGTGTTTTTGCAGTGTCAAACAGGTGGACTTTATAGAGAAAATCAATGTTGACTTGAGGGCGCACCTGTGTTATTCTTATCGGTAGGAATAGAAGAAAAAATTACCTATTCTAGAAACATTCCTGTTTCATTACCACTTAAGGAAGAAAAAGCCATGCAGTTTTTTGATACTCATGCTCATATAGGGCTCATATATGACGACCCTATAGAACAAATACGTGTTATTCAACAAGCAAAACAAGCGGGAGTTACCCGTATTGTAAGCATTAATAATAGTCTCCATGATTTTAAAAAAGAATACGCTGTTTTAAAATCAATTTCTGGAATTTACCATGCAGTAGGCGTTGGTCCTTCTGAAGTAACAAACCCAGGTCCGGATTGGCAGGCTACAATTGAAGAAAGCGCTAAGTTGCCAAATGTTGTTGCAATTGGCGAAACTGGCTTGGACTATTTTAAACAGTTCGGCGACAAACGCAGCCAAATAGAGCTTTTTATTACAGAGCTAGAAATTGCACAGAAGGTTAACTTGCCTGTAATTATTCATAACCGTGACGCTGGCAGTGATGTCTTTGAAGTTTTAAGCGAACGTTGTCCAGATAAGGGCGCAATTCTTCACTGCTACGGCGAAGATGCAACTTATGCAAAGAAATGCCTTGACGCTAATTTAAATGTATATTTCTCTTTTGCGGGAAATTTAACTTATAGAAACGCAAGAAATCTTCATGAGACAGTTCTTAATGTTCCTTTAGACAGAGTTCTTATAGAAACAGAAAGTCCGTTCATGGTTCCAGCTGAATTCCGTGATAAAAAACGCACAAAGCCGGCCTATCTTGTTTCTACAGCACGCTTCCTTGCAGAAATGCTTGATATGGACTTGGAAAAATTAAGCGAACAACTTTGGAAAAACAGTTGCAAAGCGTTTAATCTTCCTGAGTGATTTTTATATAAATTTCTAAACAAGATGGAACTTTATCACCAAGTAAAAATTGGCCCTTTAGTGTTGTCTGGAAATCTCTTTTTAGCACCAATTGCAGGCTACTCTGACAGGGCCTTTAGGTCTTTATGTGTCGAGTGCGGGGCTTCTTTATGCACAACAGAAATGGTTTCCGCAGAAGCATTAACGCGCGGCTCGGAAAAAACAGAAAAGCTTATGGCACGTGCGCCTAATGAAGAAAATTATGCTGTTCAGATTTTTGGGGGCAACGAAGAAGTCATGGCAAAAGCGGCGCTTCTTGTTCTAGAAAAAACTGATTGCGACTGCATTGACATAAACGGCGGCTGTCCTGTTCCAAAGATTACTAAAACTGGAGCAGGCAGCATGCTAACAAAAGAACCGGAGCGGCTTTATAAAATTGTAAAAGCTGTAAAAGACGCAAGCGTAAAATATTGTTCAGAACATCCGGAGCGTATTGCTAAGTTAAAAAAATGCGAACCTTCTGCATCATATATTCCGGTCACAATAAAAATTAGAAAAGGCTGGGACGAAGGCCACATAACTTGGAAAGAAGCGGCGCAAAAAGCAATTGAAGCAGGTGCCGACGCAATTACAATTCATGCAAGGACAAAAGCTCAAGGCTACGAAGGCAAGGCTGACTGGAATGTTCAAAAGCAACTTGTTGAATTTGTAGCGGGAAGAATACCAGTGTTTGGCAGCGGTGACGCTTTTACTCCAGAAACAGCAAAGCAAATGATAGAAGAAACAAATGTAGACGCAGTGATGTTTGCACGTGGCGCAATGGGAGACCCATTTTTGTTTACAAGAACAAAGGAATTCTTTACAGAAGACCATTATGAAGAAACAAATGTGCAGCAAAGGTTAAAGGCCGGGTTTAAAGAGCTTGAGATAAATATAGAAGAAAAAGGTGAAAAAACAGCCTGCTTCCAAATGAGAAAAAAGTTTTGTGCGTACAGCAAGGGCTTAAAAGGCGGCTCGGTTCTAAGAACACAAATTGTTTCTGCATGTTCCGCTGAAGATTTTAAAAAGGTTTTTGCCTCATACCTTGTATAAACAAGATTTTCTGATTAAAATAAAAATATGTCTTTCCTTCAGAGTTTAACAGAATTTTTTCAAAATATTTTCATGTCCTCATCACCAGAAGTTCAAAAGCGACAGAAGCTTAGAAAAATTGAAAGTGAAATAAAAGAAGTTCGTCCTGTTATTTACAAAAATGATTTAGTTCAGCCAAATTTTGCAGAAGCATTGCGCATTATGTATAAAAACACAAAGTCAATAGATGACTTGCTTTCAAATACAATATGCAGCAACGATATTCAGCGAAATAACAGATATACAGAACAGCTTTTGCTTACAGGATATACAGCAGAATCACAAGAAGTGCTTGAGTCTTTGAATTATGACAATGAAAAACAAGAAGCTATGAATTTTGATAACCTTAATCATTTTTTTGAAAAGAAACATAGGGAACTTGAAGAAGTAGTAAAACAGTTAAACACGGCAGACTTTGTAAAAATAGATTCAATAATAGATAAAATAAAGCAGCTTGCAGATATTTGTCGTTATAGCTACATTTCAGCAATTAAACTGTTTGATATGAATTTTAAAGCCTTAGACGATGTGTATAAACCTGATTTTCAACCAATACCTGCTGATATGTTAGAAACTTCTTTACTTGACTTATATTATGTAACAGCTGATATGACAATAAATATAACTCTGTCAAAAGCAATAACCGCTATTTCTGAATTATATTATGGCTCGTCATTTACAACTTCAAAAAAACAGGCTCTTATTTCCAATCTAGAAAAAATAGAAAGCATATTGAATCATATATTTACACCGGATATTCTTATAAAATTAATTAGGCTTTCAAAACATGACCCTGATTTCATGCCGCAAAAAGCACAGTATCATGGAAATGCACGTCAGAAATTTTCTGATTATTTGGAAGGTAAGTTTACAGCTAATGAAAATAGACTCAAGGTTGAAATAAAAGATGAGACAATAGGCTCAGAAGTAAAAGATTTGTTTGGAAGTGAGCAAATTGATGTGCTTGCAGGATATAATTCAGACACAAACACTTTGCTTCGTCAAAGTTCAGCTGGTTCGTTTAACTGGATTACGCCAATTGAAGTTACAAAAACATTCTTAAGAATTTTTTATAATGACCAAGTAAAAGCATTGCTTAATGATATTGTAATAGAGGGCTTTTTTAATAATCCAACATACAAATCTGATTTTTCTTCTGCAGTTTATGCTTGCAACGACAGTGCCGGCCGTATAGATAAATTTGAGAAATCTTTTGCAAGAAATGGGCAATTTGATGAAGCTGTTATTACAGGTTTGATTCGTGACAGTCACAAAGATAATGATTTTGCTTTAAAACTTCGTGATATGGTTAAGACTATTGATGAACAGGCAAAAAAAACTGTTCAAGCAGAGGCTTCAAATATTTATGAGCTTTATGTTTTAATTAATGAAATTCTCATAGATTCTAAGAAGCCTAATCCAGATTCAATTAGCAATTTAAAGGTGCTAATGGCCTCTTCAAGAAACAGGGATGGAAGCTCCCTTCTCGATCAGCAGTTTTCCTCATGGAAAATATATCTTGAAATAATGAAGAATTATGCTATAATTGGTAATATTGAGTTAAACACATGAATGATGAAAAAGAAAAACAAGAAGTAAAGCCTCAGGAAAATATATTAGAAAATTCGGCTTATAAAGAATTAACATCTCAGTACGAAAAGAAAATTTATGATTTGGAGCAGCTTCTTGAGATTTCTAGATCTCTATGTACAACTCTAGAACTTCCTACATTGATAGAATCTATACTTTATATTTCCATGGCGCAAATGCGTGTTTTAGGTGCGGGAATTTTTGTTTTGGAATCTTTGGAAAGCAACAGTTTTTTACTTGGATCAAACTACAGTGGTTTAGAGCCAAATCCAGAAATCAATTATGAAATACCAGCAGACAGTTCTATTATTTCAAAAATCAGTTCATTAAATGATGTTCTGACTCTTGATGAATTAAAAAAGCAGTTACCAGCCGATGTAAATATAGATTGTATTTCATCACTAAATCCTTCGTTGATTGTTCCTCTAAGTCTAAAGAACAGAATTAACGGCATCTTGCTTTTGGGAGAAAGAATTGCAATTGATGAAGACAATGCGCAGTTTACTGAATATGAAAAAAATGAAATTTCAACTATAGGCTCTTTGGCGGCAATTGCTATAAACAATGCGTCTTTGGTTGAACTTTCTTCTACAGATATGATGACAAAACTCAAGCTTAAATATTACTTTTTTAATGTTCTTACGGATAAGCTTGATGCGGCATTTTCTCAGAACAGCTATCTTAGCGTGTTGATGTTCGACATAGACTTTTTTAAAAAATTCAATGACACTTACGGCCATGCCTGCGGAGATTATGTTCTTCAGACAGTTGCTAAAATTATAAAGAATGGCATACGCAGCCAGGATATGGCTTCTCGTTACGGTGGCGAGGAATTTACAGTTATGCTTAACAATACTGGCAAAAATGAAGCCATGCAGGTTGCTGAACGAATAAGAAAAAATATAGCTGATAATGATTTTTATTATGAAGATCAGCATATGAAGGTAACAATTTCAATTGGAGTTTCTGTATTTTCTGTTGATAATAATCCTGTTACAACTGCAAAACATCTTGTGGAACAGGCAGACCAGGCTCTTTATATTTCAAAACGTTCAGGCAGGAACAAAGTGACTTACGCGGACCCGGCAATTGTTGCTGCGGCAGAACAATCTTCATGAATCCTTTGCACAAACCTTTTAAATATACATTTTTTAATGCGACTCTTATTTTAGTTTTAATAAACATTGGCGTTTATATTTTAACTATGTCTATGCTTTCATTGCAGAAATATTTAGGCATGAGTGTTGTAGGCTGCATTTACTATCATTACTGGTGGCAAATTGTAACTTATATGTTCGTGCATGGAAATCTTTCACATATAATTTGCAATATGATAGGACTTCTTTGCTTTGGAATAATGGTGGAAAAAGCTGTTGGGTCAAAAGAATTTTTGCTTATGTATTTTTTCTGCGGAATATTTGACGGGCTAATTTCACTTCTGATCTATTGGCTTACGGAGCAGGGCTATGTTCTGCTTATTGGAGCAAGCGGCGCCATTTATTCAATTCTTCTTGTGTACGCAGTGCTGTTTCCTAGAAGCATAATCAGCATCCAGTGCCGGCTCCGTTACTTGTTGTCATTTACGCTGTTATAGAAGTAGGCAGCCAGTTCTTGGGCAGAAATACAGGTGTTGCTCACTTAACACATCTTACAGGTTTTGCTTTGGCTTGGATTTATCTTGTTGTAAGAATGGGGCTTCATCCTATAAAAATATGGAAAGACGCATACAGACGTTAAAAAAAATAAGCTTCTCTTTTTTATTTGCGGTTTTGTTTTTTATGCAAACATCATTAGTATTTTCACAAGAGGCACTTCAGGACAAGCAACTTCGTATTGAGCTTTGGGCTGAACTTGACGCATACCCCGGCCTTGTTCTAAGTGACTCTACTGAAGACAAAAGTGAAAGTCTTACTTCAGAAAATCAATCATCAAAAAATTCTGAATCAATTGAATCAAGTAATTCAAATAAAAAAAATATTTATGAATATGCGGTCAGTCGTTTAAAAGAAATTGCGCCTTTTATAATTGGCGGAATGGTTAACGGCTGGACATTTGACTATACACCTTATGATAAAATGCGCTCTGTGGAGGAATATTTTTCTTATTCACCA
>Ga0172378_10002253_pt1 | contig 17994 bp, 17 predicted proteins | sample GrowelOW332metaG_FD_119755 | JGI IMG/M metagenome (GOLD analysis project Ga0172378, IMG submission 119755) | Groundwater microbial communities from an aquifer near a municipal landfill in Southern Ontario, Canada - Pumphouse #3_1 metaG | ecosystem: Environmental > Aquatic > Deep subsurface >... | reverse complement strand
GCATTATCTATTTTGTACCAATATTTTTGTTTTTTCACATGAATTCATCCTTTTTTAATACGTATTCCCCTATTCATATTATACACATGTTTTTACAAAATCGTTTGAATTTTAATGATATGTTAAAAAATGCTATAATAGTTACAAATAAAATAAATATATGATAGATGCTTTGGATTTGAGGTACTTATGAAAATAGTAAATTGGAATGTTAATGGTTTACGTGCTGCAATGCAAAAAGGATTTGAAGATTTTTTTAAATCTATAGATGCTGATATTTTTGCAATTCAAGAAACTAAGATGCAACAATCACAAAAATCATGGCAGTTTGAAGGTTATGAAGAATACTGGAATGATGCTGATAAAAAAGGTTATTCTGGAACATTAGTTTATACTAAAATTAAACCACTGAATGTGATTTATGGTATTGATGGTCATGGTTATAATGATGAAGGTAGAGTTATTACTCTAGAATTTAAAGATTTTTATTTTGTTACATGTTATGTTCCAAATAGTAAAAGAGAATTATTAAGGCTTGAAGAACGTATGGATTTTGAAGATCAAATGAGAGCATATTTAGTTTCACTAGATCAAAAAAAACCTGTTATTTACACAGGCGATTTAAATGTGGCACATCAACCTATTGACTTGAAATACCCAAAAAGCAATACGAGAAATCCTGGATTTACAGATGAAGAAAGAAACAAGTTTTCATTGTTGTTGGAAAATGGTTTTGTTGATACGTTTAGAATGTTATATCCAAACAGAGTTAAATATAGTTGGTGGAGTTATATGTTTCATTCAAGAGAAAAAAATATTGGATGGCGAATTGATTATTTTGTTGTTAGTAAAAGATTTTCACAATATATTAAAGATAGTTTTATTCATGATGAAATATATGGTAGTGATCATTGTCCTATAAGTATAGATTTATTTTTAGAAAATTAAATATTATTTACATTAAGGGTTAACTTGCATAAGTTAATCCTATTTTTATAAGTATGAATATAAAAGTAGTTTTAGTATAAACTTTAAAAAAATACACCCTATAGAATAGAGTGTATAAGTTTTTTCCATTTATTAAAGTGTTATTATTTAATAATTAAACTATGTCCAGTCATTTCTTTTGGTTGATCAACACCTAAAATATCTAGAAGCGTTGGAGCAATATCACATAATGCACCAGTACCAACTTTAACACTTTGATCTGTAATAATGACAGGCACTAAATTTGTAGTATGTGCTGTATGGGGGTTACCATCTTCATTTACCATTTTTTCAGCATTACCGTGGTCAGCAATAACGATTGCAACACCACCTATGGATTCAATAGCTTCAACAACTGCTTTTGTACAAGTATCAACAGTTTCAACGGCAATTTTAGTTGCTTGAATTGAACCAGTATGTCCAACCATATCAGGATTTGCAAAATTTAAAATCATTGTATCAAATTTACCAGATTTAATAGCTTCAACGGCTTTATCTCTAATTTCAAATGCACTCATTTCTGGTTGTAGGTCATAAGTTGGAACTTTTGGTGATTGAACTAAAATTCTTGTTGCACCTTTGAATTCTCTTTCTTGTCCACCATCAAAGAAGAAAGTAACATGTGCATATTTTTCAGTTTCTGCAATTCTAAGTTGAGTAAGTCCGGCATTGGCAATTACTTCACCATAAATATTGTCTAAAGTTTGTAATGCAAATGCGATGGGTCCTTTAACAGTTGCGTTATAATGCATCATAGATACAAAGAAAATATTTTTTACAGCATGTGATGGGTCAAAGGTTGCTTTACCTTCTGTGACATATGATTTAGGGCCGTCGATTGGATTAGAAAATGCAGTTGCAATTCTAATGGCTCTATCAGGTCTGAAATTAGCAAAAATAATAGCATCATTATCTTTAATTAATCCTTCATCGTTAACGACAAAAGGTATAATAAACTCATCAGATATGTTTTCATCATATGATGCTTGGATACCTATTTCAGCGGAATCAAAATGTTTTCCATTACCTAATGTCATGTTATCATAAGCTTTTTGCAAACGATCCCAATTGTTATCTCGATCCATAGCATAATATCTACCACTAACGGTTGCAACTTTCATGCCAGCATTTATAAGATCATTTAAATAGGCTTTTCCACCCATTTGAGGTGTATCTCTACCATCCATAAATGCATGTAACCAAGGTGTTATACCTTGTGAAACTGCTAAGTTGTGTAATGCTTTAATGTGTGTTGGGTATGCATGAACACCGCCGTCAGAAACCAAACCGAAAATATGTAGTTTTGAATGATGTTCTTTTGTGTAGTTAATAGCTTCTAAAAATGCTTCATTTTTGAAAAAAGAACCATCTTTAATTGCAACATTGATACGTGTTAATGATTGATATACAACACGTCCTGCACCTAAATTCAAATGTCCAACTTCACTATTACCCATTTGACCATCAGGAAGACCAACATATTCACCACTTGCTTGTAATGTATTGTTTGGATATTTTTTAAAAGCTTCATCTAGGAAAGGCTTATGTGCAAGTGTTACTGCATTTGAATCACTTGCAGGTGCTAAACCATAACCATCCATAATGATAAGTCCCGCGAATCTTTTTTTTGTCATTTTATGTACTCCTTATCGTAATTTACATATCTATTATACTGTAAAAAAATATGAGAACAATTCAATTAATATAAAAAAACGTTTTCAAATTCATGAAAAGATTGATATTTTTTTTAATTGTGCTAAAATATAGGTGTAATTTTATAACAAAAATACTTCGGGGCAACGTGAAATTCGTGACCGGCGGTGATAGTCCGCGAGCCTTAGGGCAGGAACTTGTGCAATTCAAGTACCGACAGTAAAGTCTGGATGCGAGAAGTGAAGAGGTCTTTTGACGTTCTTTTGTCGCCGAAGTAATTTGGCGATTTTTTTATACTTAGGAGGTCAAATCAGTATGTCAAATTACTTACGTTTGAAAAAATTACTTTATATTGTTGCATTTGCTGCAATTTCAATTGTATTAAGTCTTATTGAAATTCCATGGGGTGCATATTTAAAGCTTGATTTTAGTGAAGTTGCTATATTATTAGCATTATTAGTGTTAGGACCAAAAGAAACAACCGTTGTTGTTTTATTAAGATCATTGGTCAGAAGATTGTATAAAGGATTTGATTTATACTTCATTTTAGGGGAACTATTAGCGATTTTAGCATCATTTTCGATGATTTTAGCATATTACCTCATAAGAAAATTATTGCATAAAAAGAATAAACCATTTTTATATGAAGTTCCAGTTAATGGTACGAATGTCGATAAAAAGGAATGGGTTGTTACAATTTCATCAATTACAGTGATTTTAACAGTGATATTACTTGCAGCTAATTTCTTTATTGCAACACCTATGTATTGGAGCGGATTTACAAGTCTAACGGTTTTTAGTTTTGTTCCAGCAACAGGTATGACTTATTGGACATTTTTTATTGAATGTCTTGTCTTATATCTTCCTTTTAATTTAGTTAAAGGTATATCGGTATCAGTTGTTTATTTACTTATTAAGCCTAGAATTAAGTATTTAAATTTATAAAATATGTATTATTATATTATTTTATAAATTATAAAAATAATTATCAAAAATCTTATGAAACAGATTTTTTAAGAATATAAAGCATTTTTATGATTGTCTTTGTTAAAACAAGCGTTAAGTAAACGTTTTTATCATTGATATTACTTTAATTTTTTCTATCATTCATGTATAATGAGTATGGAAAATGAATCGGCAAAATAAACTAAATAAAAGGAGTGAAAATATGCCATATATTAGCGATGTCTATGCACGTGAGGTTTTAGATTCACGTGGTAACCCTACTGTTGAAGTAGAAGTAGTAACAGATTCTGGCTTTTTCGGCCGTGCTATTGTGCCATCAGGAGCATCTACAGGTGAACATGAAGCTGTAGAATTAAGAGATGGTGACAAATCACGTTACTTAGGAAAAGGTGTTTTAAACGCAGTGAAAAATGTAAATGAAATCATTGCACCTGAATTAATAGGATTTGATTGTAGAGATCAAGTTGCAATTGATCAAATGATGATTGAACTTGATGGTACACTAAACAAAGGCAAATTAGGCGCAAATGCAATTTTAGGCGTTTCAATCGCCGTTGCTAAAGCTGCTGCAGATTTTTTAGGTGTTGAATTATACCAATATCTTGGTGGATTTAATGCAAAACAATTACCAGTACCTATGATGAATATTGTAAACGGTGGTGCGCATTCAGATGCACCAATCGATTTTCAAGAATTCATGATTTATCCAGTAGGTGCAGCAAACTTTAGAGAAGCAATTCGTTGGGGTGCTGAAGTATTCCATAATTTAAAAGCAATTCTTAAAAGTAAAGGTTTAGTTACATCTGTTGGTGATGAAGGTGGATTTGCTCCAAATTTATCATCAAATGAAGATACAATTGAAAACATTTTAGCTGCAATTGTAAAAGCTGGATATAAACCAGGAAAAGATATTTATATTGGATTTGATGTTGCTGCATCAGAATTTTACGATAAAGCAAAGAAAAAATATGTTTTTAAAAAATCTACTAAAGAAGAATTTACAAGTGCTGAATTAATTGAATACTATGCTAAGTTAGTTGAAAAATATCCAATTATCTCTATTGAAGATGGTATGGATGAAAATGACTGGGATGGATGGAAATTATTAACTGATAAATTAGGATCTAAGATCCAATTAGTCGGCGATGATTTATTCGTTACAAACACTGAATATATTCAAAAAGGTATTAATATGGGTGTTGCAAACTCCGTATTAATAAAAGTTAATCAAATTGGAACTTTAACAGAAACTTTTGATGCAATTGAAATGACTAAACGTGCAGGTTATACAGCTGTAGTTTCACACAGAAGTGGTGAAACTGAAGATACAACAATTGCCGATATTGCAGTTGCTACAAATGCAGGTCAAATCAAAACAGGTTCAGCTTCAAGAACTGACCGTATTGCTAAATATAATCAATTACTTAGAATTGAAGATCAATTAGGGCCAACTGCTCAATTTTTAGGTTTAAAATCTTTTTATAATTTAAAAAAATAAAGTATAGATAACACTTTTTTATAAAGTGTTATTTCTTTTAGATGATTTTGAGTATTTAGTAGGCGTATAATATAACTATAAGTTCATAAGAAAGAAGTGAGGATATGAATCAAAAACAATTGTTAAGAATGAAAGATGGGTTAGGATTTATTGCAGCTTTAGATCAAAGCGGTGGAAGTACACCAAAAACATTAAAAGCTTATGGTGTGCCAGATGGATCATTTAATAATGATGATGAAATGTATGCATTAATTCATCAAATGCGCACAAGAGTGATTAAAAGTGAAGCTTTTACACATGAAAAAATACTTGGCGCTATTCTATTTGAAAATACGATGGATCGTAAAATAGATGATCTTTATACAGCTGATTATTTATGGGACAAAAAACAAGTTATTCCATTTCTAAAAATTGATAAAGGGTTAGCTGATATTGATAAAGGCGTTCAAGTGATGAAACCAATTCCAGGATTAGATTCATTATTAGATCGTGCAATTAAAAAACATGTATTTGGTACTAAAATGCGTTCAGTAATTAAAGAAGCAAATCCAGAAGGTATTAAAAATATTGTTGATCAACAATTTGAAATTGGATTACAAATAGCTAAAAAAGGTTTAGTACCTATTATCGAACCAGAAGTTGATATTTTTAGTAAAGATAAAGAAAAATCAGAAGATATTTTAAAAGTAGAAATACTTAAACAATTAAATAATCTTCCAAAAGATATTAAAGTAATGTTAAAATTATCAATCCCAACAAAACCAAACTTTTATAAAGAATGTATTGAACATCCAAATGTATTAAGAGTGGTTGCATTGTCTGGTGGTTATGAAAGAGATGTAGCAAATCGACTTTTAGCATTAAATGATGATATGATTGCAAGTTTTTCAAGAGCATTACTACAAGATTTAAGATATCAACAAACAAATGCTGAATTTAATCAAAGTTTAAAAGACGCAATTGATTCAATTTATAACGCATCTGTTAAATAATTTATTTTAAAGAGACAATTTTTTGTCTCTTTTTTTTATTTAATTATTCATTTAAATATGCTTATTATGATGGTTTGATCCTAAGAAATTAAATAAATAAACAATAAATGTTGAAATATTTTGCCTAATGCTTATATATTTTTTTATTTTATGGTTTATAAATTTTGAAGTTAATCATGTATAATATATCTAAACAAGAATATAAAAATATAGAGTGTGGCTTATGAAGAGAAAATATATAATTGATATTTTATTAGTTTTATTATTAGTTTTTAACATCACAACTGCATATGCTTATTGGGCAAATAATATTCTAGGGGATTCATCAATAAATACCGCTACGATTTCAATTGGTAATTGGAGTGATGACGAAGTAATTAATGACGAAGACACTTTGATTGAGTTTTTATCTGGTGAAATGGACCCTGATGCTGATATTGTTTTAACTAGTGATATTGATCTATCAGAAAATGAAAACAATACATTTGAGCCCATTGAAAACTTTACAGGTACTTTAGATGGTGGAGGCAATACCATCACGGGATTTGAAATTATTGATGAAGGCTCAAATTTTACAGGACTTATTACAAATAATACTGGAACAATTTCAAATTTAGTTGTTGAAGACATAACGGTAACTCAAACCGATAATTCAAGTTCTTCAAATTCAACAGAAACCGCATATATTGGTGTGCTTATTGGAGAAAATAATGGAACAGTAGAAAATGTTCAAGTCAATAGCTCAACTATCACAGCCACAAATAATTCGTCTTCTCAATTTTTTAGTGGTTCTACACTTAACTTATATGCTGGCGGTATTGTAGGTTTTAATGGTGCTAATGGTGTTATTAGTAATTCATATAGTAAAGCTAATATTCAAATGACTACAACACTCTCATCAGTATTTGTATCCACAACAACTGCAAATTTATATGCAGGAGGGCTTGTTGGTTATAATGAAGGTGTAGTTTCATATGGTTATGCAACAGGATCTATAACAAATACTGTGACAACATCCTCATCTTGGGGTGGTGGATTTAGTCTTAATACATATGCAGGGGGAGTTGTAGGATTTAATAATACGACAGGAAACGTTCACCATGTGTTTGCTACAGGAAATCTTACGATTTCGGCATCGACTGGGACAAAATATATTGGTTATGTTGTAGCGCGTAATACAGGCACAACAAGCAGTCTATATCGATTAAATTCACAAACATATAGTCCAACAAATGCTACATTGTATAATAATGCAACTTCGACAACAGTTACAAATTTACAAGCACAAACTTATCTAACAAATAATCTTGGATTTGATTTTGTTAATGTATGGTTGGCACAAACAGGCAATTATCCGATTTTACAAACATAATAATAAATATGAGTACTTGTATATTGCAAGTACTTTTTTTATCTTTTATTTAGAAAAATCATCAAGTATTTACATATTCATTTATGGTATAATTATATTGAGGTATAATTGATGAAAAATATATATTTATTGTTCTATGAACAACAAACAAGAAAATTACATAAAGATATCATTGGGGAGATAGAATTAGAACAATATCCATACCTGATGTTTGAGGATTCATATTTTATTTTGAAACCTAATATTCTTATAGGTCGACTTGATCGAAAAGCTAATTTTGGCTTTTTACGTCAGGAACTTGAAGATGTTTATATTGAAAAAGATAATTTAGGCGATGCAATGCATGATGATATTGTTTTAGTTGATGAAAAACCAACAGCTAAAATTGTTTATATTGTTCAACGCGCTTTAAAAGTATTGGTTGCAACAATTAAGAAAAACAAGAATGGATTTAAGTTTTTTACTGATGTTTATTTAGGCAAAAACTTAGTTGTTGAACCCTATGAACACTTAGTAACAGGTCACGTGGTTTCATTAGAAGTTTTACAAATTGATAAAGATTGTATATATGCTAAAGTTGATCATATTATTGGTCATGCAAATGATCCAGATATTGAAACATTAAAAATTGTAAGTGGTTATAATTGGCCAACAACATTTAGTCAAGAACTACTAAATTCTATTGATGATATTCATATAGATATGGTACAAGAAAAAAAAGAACGTTTAGATTTAACAAAAGAATTAATTATTACTATAGACGGTTTAGATGCAAAAGACCTAGATGATGCAATTAGTTTAAAATTTGAAGATGGTGTCTATAAATTGGGTGTTCATATTGCAGATGTTAGTTATTTTGTTAAAAAGGGAAGTTTATTAGATGATATTGCTTATCAAAGATCAACGTCTGTTTATTTAGCTGATCGCGTGATTCCTATGTTACCGCATGTTTTATCAAATGACTGGTGTTCACTTAATGCAAATGAAGAAAAATTAACACTATCTTGTATGATGACATTAGATTTAAATGGTAAAGTTATTGATCATGAAATAAAAAAATCTATTATTGTAAGTAAACGAAGAATGGATTATAAAGAAGTAAACCAATTTTTAAAAGAAGATAAATCATTAGATAATCAAGAAATTGAAAAAATGCTATTAACTATGAATGAATTATCATTAATTTTAAAAAAGATGAGAAGATTACGTGGAGAAATAGAGTTTGAATCAAATGAACTTGGGTTTAAAGTTGATAAAAACGGTAAAGTTTTAGATGTATATCAAAGATCTACAGATGATGCGGAAGAACTAATTGAATCATTTATGCTAGTTGCAAATGAAACTGTTGCTGAACATATGTATCATTTGAATTTACCATCTATTTATCGGATCCATGAAAAACCAGATCCTGTTAAATTAAAAGCAGCATTAGATACAGTTTCAAAAATGGGTTATAAATATAATCATAAACATATTGGTGACCCTCAAGTGCTTCAACAAATCACTAAACTAACAAGCAATACACCGTTAGGTCCTATTGTTCATATGGTTTTATTAAGAGCAATGCAAAAAGCTAAATATTCACATACATTAGATATCCATTATGGTTTAGGGGCAAAATATTATACACATTTTACTTCACCAATTCGTCGATATCCAGATTTAATGTTACATAGACTCATTCACGTCTTACTTTTACACGAATCAAAAGATTTCAATAAAGATGTGGCTTTTTATGATTATATGATGGATGATGTTGCAAAACATACATCGGCTCAAGAAAGAAAAGCTATTCAACTTGAACGAGATGTTGCTAAACTTAAGAGTTGTGAATTCATGCAAAACAAGATTGGTGATAACTTCCCAGCAACTATAACACAAATGATGCCTTCAGGTATGTTTGTTTCTCTTCAAAATGGTATAGAAGGATTTGTACCTTTAAGACTTTTAGATGATTTCTATCAATATGATGAAAATTTTTTAATGTTTGTGGGACGCCGTGGCGGAAAATATAAACTCGGTGATCAAATTAAAGTTGAACTGATATCTGTTGATTTAATCGAAAGAAAAATGGATTTTGATATTGTTATTAAAAAAAAGAAGGGTAAACATGAAAATTATCACTCAAAATAAAAAAGCATATCATGATTATTTTATTGAAGAAACTTTTGAGGCTGGTATTAAGCTAAAAGGCAGTGAAATTAAATCAATACGCTTAGGAAAAGTGAATCTTAATGATAGCCATGTAACATTTAATAATGGTGAAGCATATGTTTTAAATATGCATATCTCGAAATATGATTTTTCTAATATTTTTAATCATGAAGAAACAAGAACAAGAAAACTGTTACTTCACAAAAGTGAAATTATTAAATTATTTAATAAAACTAAATTACAAGGTTTAACGGTTATTCCGTTAAAAGTATATTTAAAAGACGGATTATGTAAGTTACAAATTGGACTTGCAAAAGGGAAAAAAGACTATGATAAACGTCATGTTCTTAAAGAAAAAGACATGAAAAAACGTATTGAAAAGCAAATGAAAGATCGGTGAATTAATGAATCATAAAATTGGGCTAGCACTTGGCGGTGGCGGTGCAAGAGGTAGTTTCCAATTAGGTGTTGTTAAAGCATTGAGAGATTTAGGGGTATTAGAACAAATCCTATATGTTTCAGGTACATCTATTGGCGCCATTAATACGTTAATGATTATGAATGGATTAAGCGATAAACGAATGCTAGAAATTTGGAATAAAATTGATAATTCAGGTATTTATGGGGATGGACCTGATCGTTTTAAAGAAGACAAGCAAGGCATATTTTCTTTGCAAGATTTATATGATCTTGTAAAAAAAGAACTTTCTATTTCAGAAATAAAAGAAAGCAAAATTCATGGATTTGCAACTACAACTAAAATTCCTAAAGAATCATTAATAGACCAAGTGATATTTTCAAGAATGGAAAAAAAGGTTTTTTATTTAAATGATATGAAAGACCCAACACAAGGGGCACTTGCAAGTGCATCTATGCCGATTTTATTTGGGCCATCAAATATTAAGGATGATTATTATATTGATGGTGGTGTAAAAGATAACTGTCCAGTGCAACCCTTAATTGAACAGGGTTGTGATATTGTTATTGCAGTACCAGTACATTATGGACTACGTCCTAAAAAATATAGAGATTCAAATATTTTATTAATTGGTATTGAACCACATTATTTATTTAATCCTTTTATGACTGATGTTGTTAACTTTGATCCAAAAGAAATTCCACATCGTATTGAATATGGTGTTATGTTAACAGAATTTGTATTTAATAAACTTCAAGAACAAAACCTATTTGATAAAAAAAATAGCACTTGGTATAAACCAAAAGATTATAGATATATAAGAATTTCTAGAGATGAAGAAATAAAATTAAAATTTCTAGGAAAGGATAATTAATATGGATGCAAGTATTATTAGATTTTTAAGGGACATTAGTAATCCAGTTACTGATTGGATATTTTATATTATTACACAAGCCGGTGGCGAAATATTTTTTATTATTGTTGGAGCAATCATTTATTGGGCAATTAATAAAAAATATGCCTTTAAATTTGTGATGACTTATTTGATTATATCTGGAGTAATGATTGGAATAAAATCAATCGTTAAACGTCCTAGACCTTATACAATAGATGATATCACACCACCATTTGAGTATTATACAGATGGATATTCTTTTCCTAGTGGACATGCTACAAGCGCTGGGGTATTAGGTTATGTTGCCATTGACGGGGCTAAAAAGCTACATAAAAAATGGCTTTCTTATGTTGGTATAGCAATCATGATTCTTATACCAATATCACGTATGGTTTTAGCTCAACATTATTTAACTGATGTTTTAGCCGGATTGTTTTTAAGTTTCGGGCTTTCATATTTGTTATTTAAATGGATAGATAAAATAGAAAATAAAGAAGAAATATTAATTTTAATTATTGCACCAATTATAACAATTATTATGTTTATTGTTCAAACTGAAGATTTATATAAAGCAACTGGTGCTTTTTTAGGGTTTGCAATAGGTTATTTAATGGAAAAATACTATGTAAAATATGATGTTAAAAATAAAATTAGTATTCAATTTCTAAAAATATTATTAGGATTTGCTATTGTTCTTCTTATTAAAGAAGGATTGAAATTGATTTTACCAGATGAATCTATATTTCAATTTCTAAGATATTTATTAGTAGGAGGATGGGTTGCTGTTGGTGCACCTTTAACATTTAAATATGTCTTTAAACATAAACAAGAAAAAATTTAGCGAACTTACAAGTCAAGAAATTTATGGTATTTTAAATTTACGTTTAGAAGTGTTTTTAGTTGAACAAAAAATATTTTATGTTGATACTGATTATATTGATCAATTATGTATTCATTATTTTACGCAAGAGAATGAAAAAATTACAAGTTATTTAAGATTGATTCCTCAAGGTGTTAAATGTAGTGAATATAGCATAGGTAGAGTTGTTACAGATGAAAAATATCGCAAACAAGGGTTATCAAGTTTACTAATTAAAGAAGCTTTAAAAGATGTCAAAGGTCATGCAGTAAGACTGCACGGTCAAGCATATCTTCAACAATTTTATGAAAATTTAGGTTTCAAAACGGTAAGTGAGCCATTTATTGAAGAAGAGATTTATCATTATGATATGTTAAATATAAATAAATGATCATCATATCTTGTGTTAAACTATAAAAAATGATAATATATAATCGCAATGATGAAAGACCAGTAATAAAGAATTTCAGTTAAAGAGACTTCGTGTTTGGTGAAAACGAAGATGAAACTTTATGAAGCTACTTTTGGAGCATAAAGTATGTCGGCTATAACGACTTTTGAGGGCTAGTATTTTACTAGAACTAAGGTGGTACCGCGATCATTCGTCCTTAGATATATCTAAGGGCGTTTTTTTATATTAAAGGAGACTTGCTATGAAATATATGAGTGCACAACAAATCAGAGAAACATGGTTAAAATTTTTTGAATCAAAAGGGCATAAAATTGAAGCATCAGCTTCACTTATTCCACAAAACGATCCAACATTATTATGGATTAATGCAGGAGTGGCACCACTTAAGAAATATTTTGATGGTAGCGAAAAGCCAGAAAGCCCAAGATTAACCAATGTTCAAAAATGTATTAGAACTAATGATATTGAAAATGTCGGTAAAACTGCTAGACATCATACTTTTTTTGAGATGCTTGGTAATTTTTCGATTGGTGATTATTTTAAAGAAGAAGCAATTAAATGGGGTTTTGAATTATTAACAGATGAAAAGTGGTTTGGTTTTCCAAAAGATAAATTATATATGACTTATTATATGGATGATTTAGATGCTAAAGATTATTGGATTAAAGCAGGGATTGAGCCTTCGCATTTAATTCCACTAGAAGGAAATTTTTGGGAAATAGGTTCAGGCCCTTGCGGCCCAGATACTGAAATTTTCTTTGATCGTGGCATCACTTATGATAAACGAGGAAAAGAACTTATAGAACAAGATATTGATAACGAAAGATTTATTGAAATATGGAATATTGTTTTTTCTCAATTTAATGCAAAAGATGGATTAGAAAGAGCAAATTATCCAGAACTTCCAAATAAAAATATTGATACTGGTGCTGGTCTTGAAAGATTTGCATGTGTTCTTCAAGGTGCACAAACAAACTTTGAGACAGATTTATTTTATCCTATTATAAAACATGTTGAAACGATTACAGGTGTAAAATATACAGGTCAAATGTCATTTAAAGTGATTGCTGATCATGTGAAAGCATTGGTATTTTCTATTTCAGATGGTGCGATGCTATCCAATGAAGGTAGAGGTTATGTATTAAGAAGACTTTTAAGACGTGCAGTTAAATATGGACGTTTCTTAGGCATGAATCAACCGTTTTTATATAAATTAGTTGATGATGTTGTTGACGTTATGGGTGCGTTTTATCCGAATCTTGAAGATACAAAAGATATTGTTAAAAAAATTATACTAAAAGAAGAAGAGAAATTTTTAGAAACGATTTCTGAAGGCGAAAAGCAGTTAATAGATGCTATTGAACAAGAAGGATCAGTCATTTCTGGTAAAACTGCATTTAAACTATATGGTACTTATGGTTTTCCTATAGAACTTACATTGGAGTATGCTGAAGAAAATAATGTTACAGTTGATGTTGATGCCTTTAAATTAGCACTTATGGAACAAAAACAAAGATCTAGAAATGCTAGACAAAATAAAGGCAGTATGAAAACACAGGATGAAGCATATCTTAATTTTACTGAAAAATCAACATTTATCGGTTATGACACATTGCAAGCTGAAACAAAAGTGATTAAGGTATTTGATCAAGGTATTGTTTTAGAAGAAACACCATTTTATGCAACATCTGGTGGACAAACTTGTGATCAAGGAACCATTAATGGACTAAAAGTTACTAATGTATTTAAATTACCTAATGGACAGTTTTTACATCAAGTTGAAGGTGGTTTTGAAGAAGGCGATGATGTACTTGCTATTGTGGATGCAAAAGCAAGATTAGATGTTATAAGAAATCATAGTGCAGCTCATTTATTTCATCAAGCAATTAAAGATGTATTAGGTAAACATGCCAATCAGCAAGGGCAACTTGTTTCATCTAAAAGTTGGCGATTTGATTTTAATCATTTTGAAACGGAAAGTGATGATAAAATTATTGAAATTGAAAATTTGGTAAAACATTATATTTTAGAAAAACCTTTAGATGTTATGATTAAAGAAATGCCAATCGATGAAGCAAAACAAATTGGAGCAATGGCTTTATTTGGCGAAAAATATGGAAATATTGTACGTGTTGTTAATATGGGATGGAGTATTGAACTATGCGGAGGGACCCATGTTAAAAATACAAAAGAAATTGTTGATTTTGCTATTTGTCAATATGAATCTATAGGTTCTGGTATATACCGTATGGAAGGTATTACAGGTCCTAATTTAAATCAAAAAATGAAATCATTTTTAGAATCATATCAACTTGAAATCAATACTTTATTTGATAAATCAAGCCGGTTAGACAGTAAATTTATATTACCAAAACAACCTATTGTTATTGGAAGTTATCAAGATATAATTAATTATCGAAATTATATTGATGATTTAAAATTACAAATTAAAGAACATGAAAAAGAATTAGAATTATCTAAACAAAAAGATGTTTTAAAAAACGTTGATCAACTTATAAATCCAAACTTGAAGAATCAAGTTGTTATCACAAATGATTTAGATAATAAAGTATTAAAACAATTAATTGATGTGATATTTGATAAATCAAAAGCAGATACAATATTTTTAATTAACATCTTCCAAGATAAGGCAAGTTTTTTATGTAAGAGTTCAATTGATCAAGCAAGTAATTTAGTGAAACTTGCAGCTTTTTTATCTGATGGTTCTGGTGGTGGCAGACCACAAATGGCTCAAGGTGGTACACAACATCTAGATAAAATTGATGAGATTGTGAAGGTGATCACATCAAAATTATGAAAACATATTTAGGAATTGATTTAGGTAGTAAAACTATCGGTTTAGCAATTTCATTATCAGGTATTATTGCACAAAGCTATGATACATTATATTTTAAAGATGATTTATATGAAGAAGCAGTTGAAAAAATTGTAAATGTGGTAAAATTAGAAAGTATTGATGTGATTGTCTTGGGATACCCCAAACATATGAATAATGATGTTGGTATTAGAGGCAAGATAAGCGAACAGGTAAAAACACTTATTTTAGAAAAAATTGATGTTGAAATCATCTTATGGGATGAACGCTTATCAACTAAATCAGCACTTGATGCAATGATTGCTGGTAATCAATCAAGAAAAAAACAAAAACAAAAAAAAGATGAAATGGCTGCAGTAGTCATTTTACAAAATTATTTAAATTATAAAGGAGTTTAACATGTTTGAAGATGATAATAAATTAACCTTAGTTGGTGAAGACGGTACTGAGACTGTTTGCGACATTCTTTTCACTCACGAGCACAATGGAAAGAAATATGTAGTATTTGAAATAATAGAAAACGAAGAAGTGACAGCAGCAATTTATACGCCAAATAACGATGATCAATCAGAAGGGGAATTTAGTGATATAGAAACTGATGAAGAATGGGATATGTTAGAAAAAATTCTTGATCAATATTACGAAGATTTAGAAGTTGCTAGTGAAGAATAAAAACTTAGAAACCAGTGATGGTTTCTTTTTTTATCTAAATTTATAAATTGTTGTTGATTCATTGTAAATTAAAGCGTAAAATAGAATTGATAATGGGCATATGCCCAAAACAAGAGGTATATATGCCAAGACCAAAAGTTAAAGGAAAAGTTTGTCAACTGCCAAAAATAAATTTATTTGGACCTTTGATTTCAGATCCTAATAAACGTGATATTATTTATTTAAGTATTGAGGAATATGAAACAATACGTATTATAGATTTTTTGCAAAAAAGTCAAGAAGCATGTGCAGTAGATATGGATTTATCAAGAGCCTCTTTACAGCGTATTTATTATAGTGCAAAACAAAAAATTGCTGAATCATTAGTGTTAGGTAAATTATTAAAAATAGAGGGTGGTAATTATCGCCTTTGTAACTTGGATGATGATTGTTTTTCTTGTACTCATTGTCTATTTAATAAGCATTTTAAAGATTAAAAAATAAGATATATAAGGAGAAATAAATGAAATTAGGTATTGTATTAGATGAACAAAGTATTTCACAACATTTTGGACAAGCAAACGGATTAGCCATATATGAAATTAATGATCAAGTAGTGACTATGGTTAATCATATTCAATCGATAGAACATCAACATGAAGGTATGCCACAAATTGTATTGCACGCTCATATCGATGTCATTATTTGTGGGAATTTGGGACAAAAAGCAATTCAAATGTTTAAAGAAAACAACATTGAAGTGATTTCTGGTATTCAAGGAGAGCTAGAAGATGTACTTAGAAGATATCAAAATCATGAATTAGTATCAAAAAACGTTGCATGTAGTGGACACGAACATGAGCACGAACATGAACATGAACATAATCATGGTAATCACCATAATTAAAATAATTAAAATGAGAATAAGTATTTTTCATTAAAGAACCTTTTATTGGTTCTATTTTTTGTCTTTAAATAAGATGTGATAAAATATCTTTGGACATATGAAAAGGAAGTTATTATGCTAAATCAAATTAAAACATTTGCAAAAGAAAATCATGTACCCATCATTAGTGATGAGGGTTTAATATTCTTATTGCAAATCATTAAAGAACATCAAGTAAAAAATGTATTAGAAATAGGCACAGCGATAGGCTATAGCGCAATTGCTATGCAAACATTAGGTTGCGTAGTTGATTCTTTTGAACGCGATCAAGAAATGATTAATCTTGCAAAAGAAAATATTAAAATTTATCATCTTGAGCAAAAAGTTAGAATCATTGAAGCTGATGCATTATTATATAATGGAAGTCTTGATAAAATATATGATTTAATTTTTATTGATGCGGCAAAAGCACAATATCAAAAGTTTTTTGAAAAATATCAAACATATTTAAAAGCTGATGGTGTAATTATTTGTGATAATTTATCTTTTCACCATTTAGATAAAACTAAAGTTAATCGCAATACAAGACAATTGTTAATTAAATTAGAGAATTTTAGAGAATTTTTAATAAATAATGCATCATTTAAAACAGATTTTTATGACATAGGTGATGGCATGAGTGTATCAAAGAGGATGATAAAATGAAGATATTAACAACTTTATATGATATTAAGCAAATAAGAGCATTATCGCTTGCTGACGGGTTTTTACTTGGCAGTGACTTATATGGAACACGACTTACGCATAGTTTTACTGTTGATGAAATTAATCAAGCTATAAAATACGGTAAAGAAAACAACAAGGAAATATTTTTACTAGCTAATCAAATGTTTGATGATGATATGATTAAGTCTTTTAAAGTATGGATTAAACAAGTAGATGTTATAAATTTAACAGGTATTGTTTTAGCTGATGTTGGTATATATTATGCTTTACAAAAAGAAGGACTTGGCAAAAAACTTATCTATAATCCTGAAACGTTGATGACTAATTATTATGATTTTAACTTTTTAGTTCCTACTGGTATTTTTGGTGTTTTTATTGCTAAAGAAATTACATTAAGTGACATAAAAATAATTGCTGATAAAAAGGAAACAAAACTATTTATGGTTGGGCACGGGCATTTAAATATGTTTTATTCTAAGCGTCAACTTATTAAAAATTATATGGATTTTATTAAGCAAGAAAATCATTTGCACAATAAACAAACAATTAAACTTATTGAAGAAAAACGAAAAGATGAGCCTTATCCAATCTTAGAAGATCTTGCAGGTACTCATGTCTTTAGATCACAAATATTTGATAGCATCGATTACTTAGATGTTTTATCGCCTATTGTCGATTATTTAGTTATT
>Ga0172378_10002251_pt1 | contig 18000 bp, 13 predicted proteins | sample GrowelOW332metaG_FD_119755 | JGI IMG/M metagenome (GOLD analysis project Ga0172378, IMG submission 119755) | Groundwater microbial communities from an aquifer near a municipal landfill in Southern Ontario, Canada - Pumphouse #3_1 metaG | ecosystem: Environmental > Aquatic > Deep subsurface >... | reverse complement strand
TTTTTTCAACAAAAACAGGTTTTACAAAAATATCACTAGTTTGAGCGTAATCGTGTTTTTTCTCTTTGGAAAGAGATAATAACATATTATATAAATTGTCTGCTCGGTCTTCTGCATACATCAGTATCTTTCCATAAGGGTCTTGCTGTGCTTTTATAGCATCTAGTTTTCGCATAACTACTATGGATTTGGATTTTGATAAAGAGGAGATGAGTCTATCATCATTTATGACGGCTAATACCTTTACATAAGGCAAATAATCTATATTATAAATGTTTTTGACATATTCACTGCGTAGGTTAAGTAGAGTAGCAATAGTTATTCTTTGGATACGGGAAATGGAAAAACGCCTACTAGAAGCCAATTCCAAAAACATAGTATAATCCAAACTTTCTCTTGCACATTGTATTAATCGATTTTCAATACCTTCTACAACATCATAATTTGCTTGAAGTTCGGCGGTATTTGTTATAGAAAATTTGTACAAAGCCAACTTTCCAAAAGTATCCATATTTGGAATGCTGACATTGCTTAATTGTTCTGCCAAAATTCTATAAGGGATAGTAGGAATATATTTACGAATATTCCATATGTGTTTAGAATTTTTTAAAGAGTTACGAATAGTAGTAGCATTTGACATTTTAAATTCACAATCTTTTCCACATTCCACTAAATCTTTTGAAGTTTCTAGCCTTTTTACTGTGATAGGCACTATGTGTTTGTTCTTTTCTGTGAGCATTGCTTTTACATACTCAACCGCCAAAATATTATTTGGCAAATCCAAAAGTGATTTGACTACCAGTGGACGAGTAAATTGAACTAGATTTTCATCAATACATTCTTCAATCGCTTTTGTTTTACTCATACCCAAAGAGTATCCAAAACTAAGGTTAGTCTTTACTTTTTCCTTAAAAAAGTTTGGTTCTTTGTGAAGCAATGTGGCTAATTCCACAATACTCTCCAAATCACCACTTTCACTACCAAAACATATGTGAGTTACATTATCAAAACTTGTGGCAATCTTGACGGCAGTTTTGGCAAAAACTTCGGCATTTGTGCTACATAAATAAGTAGGAATTTGAACAACAGCATCAGCACCGCCCGCTATTGCCATTCTTGCACGGGTGGTTTTATCTGTAATAGTTGGTTCGCCTCTTTGTGAAAAATTGCCACCCATAATACAAAGAATAGCATCACAGCCACTTATTTTTTTTGCCTTTTTTAATACATAAGCGTGTCCATTGTGAAAGGGGTTAAATTCGCAAATTATGGCACAAAAATTCATATTTACCTCTCAAAATAATTATTCAACTTTTATTTTATCACGAAAGAGTAGCAAAAGCAAATAAATAAATGAATTTGATAAAATTTTCGATAATCTCATTGACATTATGGTTTTTTTAATATATAATTCAAAAGTAAATTTTTAATTACACATATAAAATTTTTGGAGGGTAAAATGGCAGTTCCTAAATCTAGGACCTCCAAGGCTAGAAAACATTCTCGTTTCGCTAATTGGAAAATTAGCACTCCCGCTATTGTGGAGTGTCCACGATGCCACGAGCCAAAGTTGGCTCATAGGGCTTGTAAAAAATGTGGATATTATGATGGTAAAGATGTTCTCGCTTTGGAGAAGGAAGAGAAGAAGCAAGCAAAATAGTTTGCATATTCGTAAAAGTAGTGATTGCACTACTTTTTATTTTTGTTTTGTGCTCTTGTAAAATTGACTACAATATGGTATAATTTATTTATATAGAAAATGTGGAGGTAAATTATGGCAACTCAAAATGAAATGATTCAAATTTTGGGTATCACTCCCGAGTTGGCTAATAAATTAAATGGTAGGGGTAATTTAAAAGTCTTGGATATCAATACTTTAAAAGATAGACAAGATTACTATTTAAACACTCTAAAAATAAGTAAAGAGAATTTTTCAAGAATGCTAAATCAATCTATTACTTTACTTCTTCACGATATAAATGTTACAGTACCCACAAAAATTAAAAATTTGAAAGAAATTTTGGATACAGATGATGATGAAATAGTTACGCAAATGATTACAAGACTCCCTTCTATTTTGGGATATGATTTGAGTACAGACGGCAAGAATTCTGTGCGTGCAAAAATGGAATTTTATAAAACGACTTTTGACATTTCAAATGAGAAATTGATTTCCTGGATAAAACGAAGTCCTTGTATTTTGGGGTATGATTGTTTTAGTTCTTCTCCAACCAGCGTTTTGAGTAAAGTTTCGTACTATCAAAAATTGTTTGGGACAACACAGAAGGAAACGACTGACATTATTGCTAATGTGCCACTTTTACTTGATTTTGACTGTAATTCAAATGGTAAAACTTCTTTGAAAAACAAAGTACGGGTAATAAATTCCTTGGGTCTAACTAATGGCTATATTGCTTCACACGCTCAAATTTTGGTAGCACCCGCAGATAGTATCAAATTTAGATATATGTTATTTAGTACGGTATTAGAGCCGGAAAAATTTATAAATTCAAAATGGTTTGGTGTTAGTGAGCAAAAAGTTTATGCAAGAATTAAATATCTAAAAGCGATTAATGAGTCTATAAAAGTTACTACATTAATTAATGGGAATCAAAATATTCAGACAGAAAGAATTGTAGAGAAATATCCATTAAATGAAAAGGCAGTTCAAAAAATCGAAGATGAATATGTAGAAATGACAAAACAAAAAAGAGAAAATATAAGAAAGATTATGTCGCACTTTACGGAAAAAAGTTTTGATAGTAAAATGACTCCTTTGACATTAACAAGAGATGAAATAAAAGCAGTCGCAAAAACAGTATAATTAAGGAAACAGTTGAAAAACTGTTTTATTTTTTACAAAAAACACAAATATGTTATTCAATCAGGCTATTTTTCGCATAAAGTATTTGCCAAGTTGTCAACTTTATTGTATAATATGACTAGCACAAATTATAATATAAGGAGCAATTATGAATATTATTGTAGATGGATTTGGTGGGGACAAAGCACCTATGGAAGTAATTAATGGAGTTTTGTTAGCCCTATACAAATATAAAGACTTAAAAATCACTTTGGTCGGCTATGAGGATAAGTTAAATGAGATTTTGGCAACAAAGTCTTTTGATAAAGAGCGTTTGACTGTTGTAAATTCTACCGAAGTAATAGATTGTAACGAAGCACCTATTGAGGCACTTCGCACTAAAAAAGACAGTTCTTTGGTTGTTGCTTTTGATAAATTAAAAACAGGCGAATATGATGGTATGGTTTCTGCCGGAAGTACGGGGGCGGTTCTAGGCGGTGCCGTTTTGAAGTTGGGCAGAATTGCTAATGTTGCTCGTCCCGCACTTGCTCCTATGTTACCTACTTTGACAGGTGGAAAAGTTTTGATTATTGATTGTGGTGCAAATATGGATTCACGCCCTGTAAACTTATGTCAATTTGCAGTTATGGGAAGTGAATTTATGAAGACAGTTGAGGGTATAGAAAATCCTCGTGTTGCATTATTAAGCGTAGGAACAGAAGATGCAAAAGGTAATCAATTAGTACTTGATACTTTTCCTATGATGAAAAAATTACCTATAAATTTTGTAGGAAATATGGAAGCCCGTGATACTTTGAGTGGTAAATATGATGTTGTAGTAACTGATGGATTTTCGGGTAATATTTTATTAAAAAGTACAGAGGGTGCAATCAAAAATTTGATGCATGTTATAAAAGGTGCTTTATTATCTAGTTTTATGAGTAAAATCGGTGCATTGATTATCAAAAAGCCTCTAAAAAAGACTTTGAAAAGATATGATTATGAGGCTTATGGAGGTTCTCCTTTACTGGGTACAAAGCAACTAATTGTAAAATCTCACGGTTCATCAAATGCTAGACAAATTTTATCTAGTATAGAACAAATCAAAAATTTTAGTGAATCAAAATTGTTGGAAAACTTAAATTCCGTTATGTCAAAATTTAAAGAATACAATGTTAATGAAACAACACAAGAAGTAAAGACAGAAACACAAGGCGAAACTGTAACTGAAAAAGCAACAGAAACCGAACAATCTGCCGATGAATAATATTCTTTTTACTTTTTATTCTAATACATTTTTACTAAATATTGTAATGTAAGTAATCATTGAAATATAAAATTAAAAATATTATTATTTTAATTTATATTTTTTTCAAATATTTCTATTTATAATCCGTAAAGAGAGAGGTACAACAAATTGAGTTTCAAACGCATTGAAGTAACGGGTTTTAAATCCTTTGCAGATAGCCTAAGTATTGATTTTGATTCAGGTATTACCGCTATTGTAGGGCCTAATGGTTGTGGAAAAAGTAATATTGCCGATGCTATCCGTTGGGTTCTTGGTGAGCAAAGCCCAAAATTGTTGCGTGGTTCAAATATGCAAGATGTAATATTTAAGGGAGCAGAGGGACGAAAAGGATTATCATATTGTGAAGTTGCGTTGGTTTTTGACAATACAGATAGAATGTTTAATCTAGATTATGACGAAGTCGTTATCAGTCGTAAACTTTTCCGTTCTGGTGATAGAGAATATGCACTCAATCGTTCGCCTTGCTTATTAAAAGATATTACAAATATCTTGCACGATTGTGGTATAGGGCGAGATGGTTACTCTATTATAGGACAAGGTAAAGTAGAGCAAATAGTTTCTAGTAAACCAGAAGACAGGCGTGAAATTTTTGAAGAGGCAGCGGGAATTGCAAAGTTTAAAGAGCGAAAACTGGAAGCAGAACGAAAACTAGAACGAACCAGAGAAAATATGACCAGACTTCAAGATATATATGGCGAAGTGGAAAGACAATTAGCGCCTATGAAAAAGCAAGCAGAAACCGCTAAAACATTTTTGGGATTGCGTGATGAATTAAAAATCTATTAAGTAAACAATTATTTTTATACTTATGAAAATGCAGAGGCAAACAAGCGACAAATTACTGAACTGATTGATGGTTTGCGTCAGGAAGCCAGTCTAAAAGAGCAACAAGTTACCGATGCTGTTGAACGAAACAACAAATCTTTGGACGGAATAAAACAAATCGACTTAGAAATTCAAACCTTGCGTGATGAGATTTTGCAACTTACAGTTGGACTAGAAAAGCAAGCAGGTGATTACAGACTGGCACAGGCTAAGTTGGATTATTTGCGTGAGCAGAGTGAAAAATTACAAGATGAACTGATACAAGATAAAGAAGATTTTGAGAAAACTAATCAGGAATTGGTTTCAAAACAAAATGAAAAGTCATCAAAAGCGGATACTTTGAACAATTTACGGGTTCAGGCTGATGAGGTACAAAATGTTTACTTGCAAGTTTTGGAGAAATTGAATGCTAATGAAGATATGCTTTCAGGTTCGCAAAAGAATTTGAATGATACTATTAGCAAGATGACTGATATAAAGAGTAAGATTTCTCGCTTGCAGGCAGAAATTGAAGCCTTGATGGAAAAGAAAAAAGAATTAAAATCAAGAGATGAAATCGTTTCTGCTAAAATTACTGAATATGGAAAAATCGAAGCAGACACCCAAAAAGCAAGAGATGAAGAAGACAAGAATCGCAAAGCAATTTTGGACAATTTGTCTGCTGTTCGTGAGAATGTACATAATGTTGAAATTGATAATAAAAAACTACAAAATGAGTTAGCCAGCAATTTGGATAAATTATCACAAATTCGTATGCGTCAAAGAATGTTGACTGAAATGCAAGTAGAATATGAAGGTTACAATGGTACAGTAAAGAAATTACTCGTTGATACTGACAAAAATCCAGAATTAAAAAGACAAGTAGTCGGTGTGGTCGCAGAACTTATGACAGTACCTAAACAATTTGAAACCGCTATTGAAATGGCACTTGGTGCAGGAGTTCAAAATATAGTTACAAATGATGAACAAGATGCGAAAAAACTGGTTGCTTATCTAAAATCACGCAACTATGGTCGTGCAACATTTTTACCAATTAATTCTATTAAACCAAGATATATAGCAGATGGTTTACAAAATATTATTCGTTCCCAAGGTTCTTTTGGTATTGCAAATGAATTAATAGAATATGATATTCGCTTAGAACCTATTTTCCGTGGATTGCTGGGTAATACTGTGATAGTAGAAAATATGGATGTTGCAGTCCGTATGGCAAATGATGCTCGTTTTGGTTTCAAGATAGTTACACTTGATGGTGATATTATTAATCCAGCGGGTAGTATTACAGGTGGTAGCAAAAAGACTGAAATAAACAACTTGTTATCAAGAGATAGGGAAATTGAAGAAGCAAACACTGTAATTACTGATTTGGAAACAAAAGTTAATGAAGTAAGAAAAGCGATAGAAAATCACACTATTATATTTGATAAATTGACAAAAGAAATAGATGATAATGTTAGTAGTTTACATAATGCAGAAATTGAGTTGACTCAAAAAGATGACAACTACAAACACGCAAAAGATGATAATATTGAAGCAAGCCGTGAGTTAAAACAAATTAGAGATGATTTGGCACGAGCAGATACAAAGTTGGATATTTTGAAAAATGAATTATCCACTGCTATAGATATGGATAAACAACATAATATGCCGACTGCAACGGGGGCGGATACCAGTATTTATGATGCTTTGCGTAAACAAAGAGATGAGTTAGGCGAGCAATTGACAAATATTCGTATTCAAATTGCAACTGCGGAAAGTGAATTGTCAAGTATTGATAGTGATGTGGAAAGGTTGCTGACGGAACAAGCAAGATTAAATGAAAATATAGATGAAGCAACATCTATGTTGGTAAAAAATAATCGAACTATGGAAACCGCTATGCAATTAAGTGCTAGTAGTAGCGACAATCAAGAGGACAATGAAGATAGAATTAAATTAGATGCAATCAAAGCACAAGTAGAAGAACTAAACAGAGTAAAGGCTGATTTGCATACAAATTTGGAAAAAATTGAACAGGAAAGGACTTTGTTTAGTACAGAATTGAGTAAAGTTCAGGAAAAATTATTCCAGCAGGAAGCAAAACTTGGACAAATAGATACAAATGTGGAGAACTTGCAACAACGAATTCAGGATGATTATGAACTCACTTATTTGACTGCTTTGGATATGAAAGTCGAAGAGTATGATTCTGCAAATGGAGTCAAACGCATAAATGAACTCAAAAGAGAAATTTCAAAACTTGGTTATGTAAATGTAAATGCTATTGAAGAAAGCAAAGTTTTGGACGATAGATACCAAGAATTGACTGTGCAAATGGACGACCTTGTGAAAGCAGAAGCAGATATTATGACCGTAGTAAGAGATTTGGCAGGACAAATGACCACACAATTTGATGAGGCTTTCCAAAAAATCAATACTCATTTTTCCAAAACATTCAAAGAGTTGTTTGGTGGTGGAAATGCTAGACTGGTATTGACTACCGATGATGTATTGACTGCCGGTGTAGATATTTTTGCCGAACCCCCAGGAAAAAGTTTGGGTGGCAATTTGTCTTTGCTGTCAGGTGGTGAAAAGTCTTTGACTGCTATTGCAATCTTGTTTGCAATACTAAAACTTAGACCTATGCCATTCTGTCTATTAGATGAAATTGATGCAGCATTAGATGATGCTAATGTTGAAAGATTTGCAAAATATTTGCATAGGTTTGCAACTGAAACACAGTTTATAGTTATTACCCACCGTAAACCTACTATGGAGTTGGCTGACTCATTATATGGTGTTACAATGGAGAATAAAGGTGTAAGTAAAGTTGTATCAGTAAAACTTAGCGAAGCAATGGCAACTGTTGGTCAAACAGACAATTAAAAAAAGAGGGCATTTTGCCTTTTCTTTTTTGTATTAAGTGTATTACTTCAAAATACTTGACTACAAGTATCGTTTAAAGATAAAATGTATTAATAAATTAAATGAGGGACATTATGGGTTTTTTTAGTAAAATAAAAGAAGTATTCAAAAAAACAAAAACCGCTTGGAGTAATAAACTAGCGGAATTACTTTCGCACGGTGAACTAAACGATGAATTTTATGAGGATTTGGAAACTATTTTGATTACTAGCGATGTTGGTACAAATTGTGCAACAGAAATAGTGGAAAAATTGAGAGCAAAAGCAAACAAAACTAAGTTACACAATCAGGAAGATGTAAAAAATGCACTAAAAGATATTTTAACTGAAATTTTGGAAGAAAATGAAGTGCCAGAAATAAGTTATCCGCTTGTGTATTTGGTAGTTGGGGTCAATGGAGTGGGTAAAACTACTACAATCGGGAAACTAGCACATTACTACAAAGAAAGAGGGCACAATGTACTTTTGGTAGCGGGAGATACTTTTAGAGCGGCTGCAAGTGAGCAATTAGAGATTTGGGCAAACAAAAATGGTGTAAAAATAATTACTAATGAACAAGGTGCTGACCCTGCTTCTGTTGTATATGATGGTATTCGCAGTGCCAAATCAAAAGGTAATGATGTAGTAATTATTGATACAGCGGGCAGATTGCATAATAAGTCAAATTTGATGGAAGAATTAAAGAAAATTAGTAAAGTTGTATCTAGGGAATGGAGTGATGCTTGTTATCAAAAATTATTAGTCCTTGATGCTACAACAGGGCAAAATGCACTTAGCCAAGTGGAATATTTTGATGAAGCAATTACACTCGATGGTTTGATTTTAACAAAATTAGACGGTACCGCCAAGGGTGGTGTAGTGCTGGCGATTGCAAAAGATTATCATACACCTGTCGTTTTTATAGGAACAGGTGAAAAAATGACAGATTTGGAGGAGTTTAATTCGAAAGAATTTGCCGATGCAATCATATAAATATTGTGATAAAAAAAGGAAGCAAACCTATTTGCTTCTTTTATTTTATAAATTGTATTAATTATGTATTAAAATATATGAGAAATATGATGTTTAGAATAAAATTTTCTAAATTCTATTTTTAAAACTATTTAGAATATAAAGGCTATTAGATTGTATAAATATATGCCTTTTTTGTTATATTTTTGGTTCAAAGTTTTGGAAAACTGTATTGTCGGACACTTTTAGAGATTTGATATAATCTTCTTGATTGTATGAAACCCAACTTAATAGAGGTATTTTTTTCCATCTATTTGTATGTCTATTTGGTAATTGTCGTAAATCGTGATTGATGAAATTTGGTTTCGCACGGCGTGCAAAAATCATATTTCGCAAAGCAAATCTTACCATAGGACTTTGAGGGCGTTGAGGTGTGTCTTTTGGCCAGTATGATGAAAGTAACCCACGCCAGATATCAGGTGCGTTTTTGGAAAACCATTCCACAGTAAATGGATTAAAAGATTGAATTGCAAAATCACCTTTGTACTCACGAAGTTTTTTCAAAATAATTGCTTCTTCTTTTCCAACTTTTGTTGTTGTAGAAGTTTTAATTTCTATTAACATAGGGACTTGTCCGTTTACCAAATCAAAAACTTCTTGCAGAGTTGGGATAGTTTCTTGTGTCCCCAGCAAGTGATAATTTTTGAGTTCGTCTTTGGTTAAATTTGTAATGTAGCCATCTTTACCAGTCATACGCTGTAACTCATAATCGTGAAAGACTACAACAGTGCCATCACTGATGACATATACATCTAATTCAACACTATAATTATGTTTTATTGCATTTGCAAATGATGCAAGTGAATTTTCGGGTATTGTTTTGTTGTTAAAAAAACCGCGGTGAGCAATGGGACTACCCATGACCAACCAACTTTTAAAGATATCCATAGATTTCTCCTAATTCAATTTTTATAACCCATATAATAACATTTAAAAATTAAAATTGCTACTAATTCTATGTAATTTTTAATCATTCATTTTAATTTTGTCGAAAATTGTAGATAAATATTCAAAATTAGTTGTAATAAAAATTTGAAGTAAAATAAAACTTATACTTAATCTATTGCAAAATTGACTCATTTTTTGATATAATTATATAATAAAAGAGGATAACTATGAACGAAAGGCAAAAACATATTAGAAATTTTTGTATCGTGGCACATATTGACCACGGTAAAAGTACTCTTGCTGACAGACTGATTGAACAGACAGGAACAATAGCAAAGCGTGATATTACAGAACAAATGCTTGACAGTATGGATTTGGAGCGTGAGCGTGGTATCACGATTAAATTAACGCCCACTCGAATGAAATATATTTTTGACGGTGAGGAGTATATTTTAAATCTTATTGATACCCCAGGACATGTGGATTTTTCATATGAAGTTAGCCGTAGTCTTGCTGCCTGTGAAGGGGCTATTTTGATAGTTGACGCAAGTCAGGGAGTGGAGGCTCAAACACTTGCGAATGTACATTTGGCACTAGAAAATAAATTGGAGATTTTACCTGTTATTAATAAAATTGATTTACCAAGTGCAGAACCTGAAAAAGTAAAACAAGAGATAGAAGATGTGATAGGCATACCCGCAATGAACGCCCCTTGTATCAGTGCCAAGGAAGGAATAAATATTTCACAGGTACTAGAATCTATTATTTGTGAATTCCCACACCCAAATGGTGATGAAAATGCTCCCCTAAAAGCATTAATTTTTGATAGTTATTATGACAATTTTAAGGGTGCTGTTTGTTTGGTTCGTGTATTTGATGGTTCAGTAAAAATAGGCGACATGATAAAGTTTATGCAAACAGGCTCTGTTTTTGATGTTACCGAAGTTGGATATTTTATGCCTAGGCCTACTCCTTGTGAAGAATTGTTGACTGGTGAAGTTGGATATATTTGTGCAAGTATTAAAAAAATCAGTGATGCAAAAGTTGGTGATACGGTTACATTTGCAGAAAATCCAGCAAAAGAAGCCTTGGCGGGTTACAAACAAGTACAACCTGTTGTATTTAGTGGTATTTTCCCAGTCGATGGAAGTAAATATGCCGAATTAAAAGACGCGTTGGAAAAATTGAAATTAAATGACAGTTCTCTTTTGTATCAGCCAGAAACTTCTACTGCTTTGGGTTTTGGTTTCCGTTGTGGATTTTTGGGGCTATTACATATGGAAATTATACAAGAGCGACTTGAAAGAGAATTTAATCTGGACATAATCACAACCGCCCCAGGAGTAAGTTATAAAGTATATTTATATAATGGAGATATGATAGAAGTCAGTAATCCGTCAAACTTGCCCGAAGTGGGTAATATAAATTACATTCAAGAGCCTTTCGTAAATATGCACATTTTTACACCACCAGAATATGTAGGTACAATTATGGATTTGTGTCAAAGTAGGCGTGGTGAAGAAGGGAATGTAACATATTTGGATACAAGTAGAGTGAGATTAGATTACAAAATCCCGTTAAATGAAATTATATATGACTTTTTTGATAGTTTAAAAAGTAGAACCAAAGGTTATGCAAGTATGGATTATGAACTAAGCGAATACAGAACTAGCAAATTAGTAAAACTGGATATTCTCTTAAAAGGCGAAGTTTGTGATGCCCTTAGTTTAATCGTGCACGCAGATAGTGCTTATAATCGTGGTAAAATAATCGCTGACAAATTAAAAGATGTTATACCTAGGCAAATGTTTGAAGTTCCTATTCAGGCGGCTATCGGTGGTAAAATCATTGCTAGGGAAACGGTAAAGGCTTTGAGAAAAGATGTATTAAGTAAATGTTATGGTGGAGATATAACTAGAAAGCGAAAATTACTGGAAAAACAAAAAGAGGGTAAAAAGAAAATGCGTTCCTTGGGTTCTGTTCAAGTGCCAAGTGATGCCTTTGTTAGTATCTTAAAAATAGATTAGTATTTTATTAAATAGAATTAGGAGGGCTTGACTATGGAGATGGCTTGGGGTGGAAATCCGTTTGAAAAAGAAAAACAAATGTCTTTGTATATTCATATTCCTTTTTGTAATAGTAAATGTGCGTACTGCAATTTTATTTCTTTTGAAAATAATGATAAACAAATACCAAAATATCTCGATGCTTTATATGAAGAAATTGATGAGAGAGGAAAAGAGTATAAAGATTACAAAATTACCACCATTTACATTGGGGGCGGAACTCCATCTATTTTACCAGAAGGCGAAGTTGATGAATTGATGCAGTTTATACGCAGTAGATTTACAATTTTGTATGATGAAAGTGTAACTATTGAGGCAAATCCAAAATCTTTAACAAAAGAAAAAGCAAAAGAATATTTTAATGCAGGTATAAATAGAATTAGTCTTGGTTTACAAACAGATAATCCTAGTTTGTTGAAATTACTAAATAGACCACACAATTATGAAGATTTTGAGAAAGCCGTAGAGTATGCAAAATCTGCTGGTTTTAGTGATATCAATGCTGATATTTTGTTGGGAATACCAAATCAAACGCTAAGAGATGTCAAAATCACCTTGGATAAACTAATTAAATTGCCTATTACTCATATATCTGCCTATGGTTTAATTTTGGAAAAAGGTACACCGATTTCAAAATCTATTGATACAGGAAAATTAAAAATTTGCAATGAAGATTTAGCAAATAAAATGTATGATTATACCGTAAAAAGACTAAATGAAGCGGGATTTTATAGATATGAAATCAGTAATTTTGCAAAAGAATCTTATGCAAGTAAACATAATTTAAACTACTGGAATAGAGGTGAATATCTAGGGCTTGGGCTGGCAAGTCATTCCTTTGTCAATGCTGAACACTGGCATAACACTGAAAATTTGCAAAAATATTTAAAAAATCCTTCTGATTGTAAAGAAGATATAGAAAAACAAACATTAAAAACGGCAAAGCAAGAAACTATTATGTTATCATTAAGAACGGAAGCAGGTTTGGATATCCGTGAATTCAATAGAGAATTTGATGCAAATTTTATGCAAGATTATAAAATGCAAATCAAAAGTTTACTAGAAGCAAATTTGATAACAATACAAGATTTGGTCGTTACTATAAATGATTTTAATGTTTCAAATGCGATAATAGAAGAATTCTTTTAGTATATACTATATATAGAAGGGGGTAACCCTTTTTTATTTTATAATCTTTTGACTTAATAAAACTTTAAATTGAACCAGTAATATCATTAAAAATCATTTAAAATTTGAAAAAATTGATAAAAAATTGCAAAAAAAGTAAAAAAATATGATTAAAACAGTTGACAAATGACATAATATAATTATAATTATTAGCAATCAATAGGTAAGAGTGCTAACAATATATCTATATAGAGTGCTAGCACGAAAACCTGAGGAGGTGGGTATTTGGGTCAAGATGAATTTGATAATCTAAGTGATAGAAAAAAAGAAATTTTACTTAGTGCTGTTGAGGAGTATATCCAGTTAGCAAGTCCTATTACAAGCAGTAATATAAGAAATAAATGTTGTGCTGATTTGAGTACCGCAACACTAAGAAATGAATTAAATGCTTTGGAGGCAATGGGCTATTTAAAGCAACTACACACTTCGGGTGGACGAGTTCCTACTAGTAAGGGATACAGAATATTTGTTAATTCTATGATTGCAGATATTCCTTTGGATAAAAAAATATTAAATGAGATACAAGGATTGTACGAGCAGAGAACTGTTTACCTAGGCGATTTGGTTAATGAAATAGCGGACATCGTGAGTAAGGCGACTAATTATCCTACTGTGGTAATGTTAAAAGGCTTTGAAAAACTTTTAATAAAAAATGTAAAGATTATTCCACTTTTAACAGGACAGGCATTAATATTAATTGAAACAACAAGCGGAGTTATAAATAATTCAATGCCAGCAGATAGCCAAATGCCACCACAAAGTTACATTGATGCGGGAAACTTTTTGACAAAAACTTTTAACGGGCAAACAGTGGCTGAAATGATTAAACATATGAATTCATACCGAGAAGGTATGGATAAGGAAATTGATGAATACAAGAGCATATTTACTACTTTGATTGCCTCACTCAATAAAATTATTGACGGACTTACCGAAAACAAGATTTTGTCAAAAGGTGAATTACAATTATTAAATTCACCTGAATACAACGACCCATCAAAAGCAAAGCGGGTAATTGATGTTATGCAAAACCCGGAAGAAATTGAACAAATCTTTAATAATGAAATTGATTCAAATAACGATGTAAGTTTTCAAATCGGTTCTGAAATTTCAGTCAAAGGTTTGGAAGATTGCTCCATTGCAAGAGCGGATTATCAAGTAGGTGATGAAAGCGTGGCAAGTATAGGAATAATCGGCCCGCAAAGAATGGATTACGCTAAAATTGCAAGTGCATTAAAATTTGTAGTGGGGGAATTTAATAATTTAAAAGCATTAAACCAAGCCCCAAAAGGAGATAAAGATGAGCAAAAATCACAACCATAATAATTACAAAAATCAAACAACAAACAATGGCGAAGAAAATCAAGACAAATTAAAAACAGAAACTGCACAAGGTGTGCAGGGTGAAGAAGTAAGTATTGATTTAGATAATACTGCTAATGAACAAATGGAAGAATTAACTATTCAATTACAAATGGAAAAGCAAAATGCTGAAAATTTTAAGAGAATGGCTATTCAAATGCAGGCAGATTTTGATAATTATCGTAAACGCAATCAAAATATAGAAAGTACTTCTAGATTAGATGGTATTGGTGAAGCGGTAAAACTTTGTTGCCTGCCTATGATGCTGTTGTGGAAGCACAAAAGCAAATTACAGATGCAAAAGTAAAACAGGGTTTGGGAATGGTAGAAAGGGCTTTTATTAATTCATTAAAAAGTCTAGATATTTCACCTATCGATACCTTGGGAGAACAATTTGACCCAGCATTTCACAATGCAATTATGACCGAAGAAGTAAATGGTGTAGATAGTGGTACGATTTTGGAAGAGATACAAAGAGGTTTTATATCACCAAATGGTGTATTAAGATGTGCTATTGTTAAGATAGCAAAATAATATAAAGTATATTTCCGTGGGGCGAAATGTTGAAAGTACCCCCACCCAAAATAGATAGCAAAAAATTATATATAAATTAAGGAGAAGAAATTATGTCTAAAATTATTGGAATTGACTTAGGAACAACAAATTCTTGTGTAGCAGTAATGGAAGGTGGAGAACCAGTAGTTATTGCAAATGCAGAAGGAGCAAGAACTACACCTAGTGTAGTTGGTTTTACAAAAACAGGAGAAAGATTAGTAGGACAAATGGCAAAGCGTCAAGCAGTTGCAAATCCTGAACATACTATTTCTAGTATAAAAAGAGAAATGGGTACAGATTTTAAAGTAAAAATTGACGATAAAAATTATACACCACAAGAAATTAGTGCTATGATTTTGACCAAGTTGAAAAATGATGCAGAAGCATACTTGGGACAGAAAGTAACAGAAGCAGTTATTACTGTACCTGCATACTTTACAGATAGTCAGCGTCAGGCAACAAAAGATGCTGGTAAAATTGCTGGGCTAGAAGTAAAGCGTATTATCAACGAACCAACAGCAGCGGCTTTGGCATATGGACTTGATAAAAAAGAAAATGCAAATCAAAAATTGTTGATATTTGACCTTGGTGGTGGTACTTTTGATGTATCTATCCTAGAAGTTGGTGATGGAGTATTTGAAGTAATTGCTACAAAAGGTAACAACCGTCTTGGTGGTGATGACTTTGATAAAAGAATTATGGACTTGTTGGTTGCTGAATTTAAAAAGCAAAGTGGTATTGATGTAAGTAATGACCGTACCGCAATGCAAAGATTGAAAGAAGCAAGTGAAAAGGCAAAGATTGATTTGTCTGGTACAACAAAAACTACTATTAGTTTACCTTTCTTGGCTGCTGATAGTACAGGGCCAAAGCACTTGGAATTTGAATTGACTCGTGCAAAATTTGATGACTTGACAAGTGATTTTGTAGCACAAACAATAGAACTTACAAAGGCTGCTATTGCTGATGCAAAACTTGACAAAAACGAAATCGACAAGATTATATTAGTCGGTGGTAGTACTCGTATTCCAGCAGTATGTGAAGCAGTAAAGAAGTTCGCAGGAAAAGAGGGCTTCAAAGGTATCAACCCAGATGAATGTGTTGCTATTGGTGCAGCAATTCAAGGTGGAGTACTTGCAGGTGATGTAAAAGATGTATTATTACTTGATGTTACACCTCTATCACTTGGTATTGAAACTTTGGGCGGAGTGTTTACAAAGTTGATTGACAGAAATACAACTATACCAACAAAGAAATCACAAATTTTTTCAACAGCAACAGATAATCAACCTGGTGTAGATATTCATGTATTACAAGGTGAGCGTGAATTTGCTAGTGGAAACAAGACTCTGGGTAGATTTAGTTTAACAGATATTCCACCAGCACCTCGTGGTATCCCACAAATTGAAGTTACTTTTGATATTGACGCAAACGGTATTGTACATGTAAGTGCAAAAGATTTGGGTACAAACAAAGAGCAAAGCGTTACTATTACTAGTAGTTCAAACTTGAAAGAAGACGAAGTTAATGAGGCTGTAAAAAATGCTGAAAAGTATGCCGAAGAAGATAAAAAGCGTCGTGAAATCGTAGATACTAGAAATAAAGCAGATGCTATGGTATTTAGTTTGGAAAAACTATTGCGTGAAAATGGCGACAAGATAAGTGAAGAAGACAAGAAAACTCTTGAAGATGCTATAAAGAAAGCCAAAGAAGAGTTTAACAAAGACGACAAAGAAGCAATAGACAAGGCTTTGGACGAATTGACCAAAACAAGTGAAGGCGTGGTTACAAAATTGTACCAAGCAGGACAGGAAAAAGCAAAATCAGAACAATCTACAACTGCCGAAGCAAAAGACGCAGAAGTAAAAGATGCAGATGCAAAAAAGGCTGATTAAGAAAAAATTTTTGAGGTGATATAAAGTGGCCAACAATAAAAACTATTATGATATTCTAGGTGTAGAAAAAACTGCGAGTGCTGATGAAATAAAATCAGCGTATCGTAAGTTGGCAAAAAAGTATCACCCAGATTTGAACAAGAATAACGAAGAAGCATCGACAAAATTTAAAGAAATTAACGAAGCATATGAGGTTTTGTCTGATACACAGAAGAAAGCAAACTATGACCAGTTTGGCAGTGAGTCAGGACCAAACCCTAATGACTTTTTCCGTGGAAACGGTGGTAGCGGGGGCTTTGGCGGTTTCGGTGGGGGCTTTGAGGATATATTTGGTAACATCTTCTCATCTTTTGGAGGTGGAAGGGCAACAGCAAAAACTGCTGTCGCAGGTAATGATATTACAACTCGTGTTACCTTATCATTCTTAGAAGCGGCCGTTGGAGTAACAAAAAAATTTAACATTGTTCGTACTGAGGAGTGTGAGCATTGTCATGGTACTGGTGCAAAAAATGGCACAGAGTACACTACTTGTACCGAATGTGGTGGGACAGGTCAGGTGAGATACAGTCAGGATACTATTTTTGGTAGGATTGTAAATCAAGGACCTTGTAAAACCTGTAATGGTACAGGCAAAATTATAAAAGAGAAATGCACAGAATGTAATGGTAAAGGTTACAAGCGTAATAATGTTACTGTTACTGTTGATATTCCGGCAGGAATAGACAATGAACAAATCGTTACTTTGCGCGGTTATGGCGACGCAGGTATTCGAGGTGGACCAGCGGGCGACTTACAGATTTTGGTCAAAGTCGAACCACACAAACTATTAGAAAGGAAAGGGTTTGATATATACTTGGACTTACCCGTGCCTTTCACTACCGCAATGTTGGGAGGCAAAATAATTATACCTAGTTTGGAAGGAAAGTTGGAATTAAATATTCCAGAAAATACACAAACTGGTACAATATTAAAACTAAAAGGGAAAGGAACAAAGCAACTTAATAAAAATGCTTTTGGTGATATGTTCATAAAAGTAATCGTTGAGTTGCCAAAAATCACAGACAAAAAGTCAAAAGAGCAAATTTTGGAACTAGAAAAAATCTTTGATACAGATTGTTTTGATAAATATCGTAAATTTAAAGATATAACCAAAAATGTTTAAAAAATAGAGGTTTTTTACCTCTATTTTTTGTTT
>Ga0172378_10002250_pt1 | contig 18009 bp, 10 predicted proteins | sample GrowelOW332metaG_FD_119755 | JGI IMG/M metagenome (GOLD analysis project Ga0172378, IMG submission 119755) | Groundwater microbial communities from an aquifer near a municipal landfill in Southern Ontario, Canada - Pumphouse #3_1 metaG | ecosystem: Environmental > Aquatic > Deep subsurface >... | reverse complement strand
TTTGCCGCCTTGTCCACCTACGACAGATTCTTTTATCGCTCGGAATCCTGGGTGGGCGCGTACGCTCAGGATCAGATAACGCTGTTTGATAAGCTACATATTTTGTTGGGAGGCCGCTACGACAATGTCACTACCGGCGCTATCGCCTCGACTGCATCCATTGACGCAGCCAAAGCAGCGCGCGTGGAACGGGAAGACAATGCGTTTAGTCCGCGAACCGGTATTCTTTACCAAGTCCAGGATTGGCTGTCGGTTTACGGTAGTTACACCAAGTCTTTCAGCTCCAATAACGGCGTGAGTGTCGGAGGCACAAGTTTTGAGCCGCAGATAGGCAAGCAATACGAAATAGGCCTTAAGACAGAGTCGCAGGACAAACGCTTTTCATCGACCCTGGCGTTTTTCCATTTAACCAAAAGCAATCTGCTAACCGACGACCCCAACCAAGCCAATCCCGACTATCAAATTCTGGCCGGAAAAATCCGCAGCAAAGGTATCGAACTGGATCTCGCGGGGCAAATTACCGATCAACTGCATTTGTTGGGTACGTATGCCTATACCCAGGTTAATTATGTGCAAAGCTTCAGCGGGCTGAGAGGCAATCGGTTGGAGAATGTTCCCGAGCACCAAGGCAGTCTATGGGGCACCTGGCAATTTAACGATGCCTTTAAAGCGGGTTTAGGTGCGGTAGCCATCGGTAGCCGTCCATGCGATACCGCCAATACCTGCTCCTTGCCCGGGTATGCGCGGCTGGATGCGATGGCGGCTTACAGTCCCCGTATCGGTCAGCACAGGCTGACGCTGCAATTGAACATCAACAACCTGTTGGACAAGGACTATTACGCAAACACCTCCGGTGGACGCAACACCAGCATTCCCGGTTCACCCATCAGCGTATTGGGTTCGTTGAAATATGAGTTCTAAGGCTGCGCGACCGTACGGCGGATGAATTTGCATCGTTTCCAGGCCAGGAGCGTGGAAACGATGCATTTTAGGACAGCTTAAATAACTCGCTGCGCACAGTTAAGCCCTTGATCCCAGCGGATTAAGCGGAGTGACTTGGAAACTACGGCAAATTCAAATGGTCGGATCCGCAATATTCCTATGTTGCCGGAGATGCCGCCATGTCAAGATTTCCCGCTAAGCTACTGTTAATGCTAATCGCAGTATTGACCGGTTCGCCGGTAAGCGCCGAAATCACGGTCCGCTTCGTGCCAACCGACCAATACACCGACCTCGCCATCGGCGGCTCTTCCACTGCCGCCGTTCAAGACGATCTGCTGAAACAGTTTGAAAAGCACTTTAAACAGCTAGCCGAACGCTATTTACCAGGGGGTGACAAGCTGGAAATCGTGGTTCAGGACATCGACATGGCCGGCGCAACTGAGCCTTGGCGCGCACCCAATTTGAACGATACCCGCTTCCTCCGCGATATTTATCCGCCTCGGATTTCGCTACATTACCTCTGGTACGACAAAGCCGGCGGTCTGAAGGCCGACCAACAGGAAAAGCTGTCCGATCTGAATTACCTGATGCTGCTGGATTCCGCCTATTACACTAATAACGACCCTTTGCGTTATGAAAAAGCGCTATTGGATCGCTGGTTTCGGCGGACATTTTCCAGCCCCGAACAACCAAAAAAATAACAAGCTTCGAGTTCGTCGCCAGCGCTCGGAAAGGCTTTATTAAAAACCAGCAGATTCGACAGACCAAGCTAAGCAATCGAAACGACGATCGAACACAGCGGCGTCATTCGCCTCAACGGGCGATTGAGCGACTTCTCCGCCCTCTTCTCAGGCTTATTTGCAAATATTGGCAAAGGCCGAACTAGCCTTCCCCCGCATTAACTATCGCCGTTGTATTTTGAAAATTCGAGCTTGGCGTGGCCGGTTAATCGCGCAAGGTAAAAATAATCGGCACCAGCACGGTGCTCGCCAACGGCGTATCGCCTTGCATGGCCGGGGTAAACTGCCATTGCTTCACAGCTATCAGCGCCGACTCGTCGAGAATGTCGTAACCGCTGCTTTCATCGACCGTCACCGTTTCGCTAAGACCTTCGACCGACACCACCACCCGTAATAACACCTTGCCTTGCCAGCCTTGGTTTTGCGCCCTGGTCGGATAAACGGGCGCCGGATTCCGTGCATAGTGGGCGCGGTAATCGGGTTCGCTAACCGGTACTGGGTCGGTTTTGGCCTGGACTGAAATTTCGGCCGGCACGACGGCTGGCTGGGGCGACGCTTGGTTGACGACCTGTTCGGTCGGCGCAAACTCGGCCGGCGTTGGCACTATCCGGGGCGCTTTCAATTTAGGTTTGACTTGCGGCTTTTTCTGGGACGGCGGCTTGAGATTTGCCGGGGCCGGCGGAGGCGGCGGAATGAAAGGTTTGGGCGCGGTAACCTTGACCATGGTTATTTTCATTTCCAACGGTTTGGCCGGCGGTGCCGGTTCCGGGACGGAATGCAGCAACCATAGCGCGCCGCCGAGATGTAGCGCCAACACAAGCACGAACAACAGAGTCAGCATCCTGGCCGATCGTTCCTTGATGGGGCGCCGTTTGACGCCAGGCGCGACCGGCACGAGCGCAGGCCGACCGTTGCTCGCTGTCCCCACGAATGGCCCTTCAGATTGACCGAGCTGCGGAAAGTATTCTCTCATGCGTTTAACTTTTACCGGGACGGGGCATCATCGGCGCGCCGATGGTAGATAAAGAGCGTTTTGTCGACAACCGCCGTTCCTGACGGATAACCGGTATCGGATTAACGATCTGGCTCGAGTCAATTCGCATCTGGCATCCTGATGGTGAAGGCTTAAGTAAATTCCTGGCGGGGCGCCGAACCGACGGCTGGGATCATCATGGCATTCGCTGTATTGTTTTTTGGCTTTCTGAATGTTGGTCAGATACCAAGCCACGGCTTGGCCTCCTCGTTTGCCGATTCGGCGGCGATGGTGGCGCCGATGGTGCTTAAAGCCAATACGATATGAATCGCAACCATGGCTAGGACATCGTATTTAATATGCATTTTCATAGGCAATCTCTGCATTTAACAAACCTAAATCCGCGCTCGTCGGCTAACCGGACGAGGCGGCGCTAATCTAGCAAAAAGCCGGTAGCCAAAAAATGCGGTGAATTGCCGCGCGGCATTTTGCCTCATGGTATCGGGTCAATATCTTATTGCGCGCAAGCAGGCTTACCTTACGCCAAGCTATCTCTCCTGCTGGCTACCGTCCTTGCAGATGCTCCGGTGCGGCAAATACCGCAGTTTTTTTTCGATCGGGGTGGGGATTTAACGATCTTGAACGTCTTATTTAACAGTTAATCACTATTCAACACATTCATTTATTGTTTCCCGCCATCCCGACTTAATGCCTGTCAAACCCGTTCGTTCGATGTTGTGGATTCTTTCAGCCTTATTGGCACTGTTGGCTATTGGCTGTGAATTGGCACCTCCGCGCGATGCGCAAGCCTTGGCTTTTGCCGCGCCGGCGCAGTGGTCTAGCAACGGCCATTTCGCCGAACCGGCTACGATTGGCTGGCTGGAAGCCTTTAACGATGGACGCTTAACCGCGCTAGTCAAGGGGGGGCTGACCGACAACTTCGACCTAAAAACCGCCGCCGCCCGCGTCGATGCGGCGCGCGAGCAAGCGGTCATCGCCGGCGCCGGGCGCTGGCCGCAATTGTCGTTGACGCCGGGTTATCGACGCGAAACCAGCCGTACAGGCGGCGAAACCAGCGAACACGGGGCGTTTACGGCGATGTTTAACCTGAGCTGGGAGCTGGATGTCTGGGGGCGGATCAAGGCCGGACAACAAGCGGCGGAAACCGAAGCCGAGGCCGCCGGCGACGATTACCGTGCTGCGCGACTGTCATTGGCGGCGCGGATTGCCCAAGCTTATTTCGAATTCAGCGAAGCGCAGTTGCAGGCGGATGTGGCGGCGCAATCGGTCAAGGACAGAGGCGTGATCGTCGATCTGGTTCGCGGCCGCTTCAACAAAGGCTTGACCCGTGGCCTGGATTTACGGCTGGTACTCACCGACCTTGCCAATGCCGAAGCGCAATTGGCACAGGCCAGAAACGAGGTACAAATAATCGGCAGGCGTTTGCAAGCCTTGCTGGGCCAGTATCCGGACAATCAACTGGCGCAATCCAGGTCGAATGAATTCGACACCGCATTATCATTGCCGCAGCCACCGTCAACCTTAGCCGCCGGCTTGCCGGCCGAGTTATTGGAACGTCGCCCCGACGTGATCGCCGCGTTCAAACGCTTGCAGGCGGCCGATTCACGTATGGAAAGTGCCGAAAAAGCCTTGCTGCCGCGCGTGACGATGACCGGTGCCGGCGGATCAAGTAGTGCGGCCTTGACCGAAATCATCGATCCGCGCGCGGCGGCCTGGAATCTGGCCGCCGGCCTGGCCCAGCCGCTGTTCACCGGTGGCCAGCTGCAAGGCGAAATCCGCTTCAACGAGGCTAAAGTTCAGGAAGCGTTTAACCAATATCAAAGCGTGGCCTTGAACGCATTCCGCGAGGTGGAACAGGCGCTGGCCGCCGAAGCTTGGCTACGCAATCAGGAACAGGCCTTGCGCGAAGCGGTACAGCAAACCGAAGCCAGCCGTAAATTGGCGGTGTATTCCTACCGGCAGGGCCTGATCGAAATCCTGACCCTGCTCGACAGCTACCGCAGCACTCTGAATGCCCAAAGCGCGCATCTGGCCGTACAGCGGCAACTATTAAACAACCGTATCAACCTCTACCTGGCATTAGGCGGTGGCGTTTGAATCCGCAAGCATTCAATTTAAAAACTCTGTTACCGATCCTGGTCTTGCTGGCTGCAGCCGGCACGGCCTGGGCGATTATCGCCGCCAAGCCGCAAACCGTTCAGCAAAGTGCCGAACCGGCTATTCCCAAGGTCAATGTGGTTCGCGTCGAACCGCAGAGCCTGCGGCTGAACGTGATGTCGCAGGGTGTGGTAACGCCGCGCGAGGCCATCGATTTAGTCAGCGAAGTCGGCGGCAAGCTGGTGCAGGTGCATCCGGCCATGGTCGCCGGCGGTTTCTTCGCCGCCAACGAATTGCTGCTGACCATCGACCCGCGAGATTACGATTACGCCATCGTCGCCGCCGAAGCGCAGTTGGCCGAAGCCCAGCGGGTGCTGATCAACGAGCAGGCGCAAGTCGAGCAGGCGCAGAGCGAATGGCAGGCGCTGGGCGAAGGCGAACCTAGTCCGCTGGCGCTACGCAAGCCGCAACTCGCGGAGGCGCAAGCCAAGCTCAAGGCCGCCGAAGCCGATCTGGCCAAGGCCAAACTCAATCGCAGCCGCTGCGAATTGCGGGCGCCGTTTGCCGGCCGGGTGCTGAGCAAGCAAGCTGGGTTGGGACAATACATCCCGTCCGGCGCGGTGGTGGCGCGCATTTATGCCAGCGATGTTGCCGAAATCCGCCTGCCGATCGGCACCGAGCAACTGGCGTTTCTGGAACTGCCTTTAGGACAAAATGGCAAGGCCGGTCGCTGGCCGACGGTGACGCTGCGCGCGGAACTGGCCGGCAAGCCGCAACGCTGGCAAGGCCGCATCGTCCGCAGCGAAGCGGCATTGGACGACAACAGCGGCCAGCTCTATCTGGTCGCCCAAGTCGCCGAGCCCTTCCGGGAAACTCCGGATCGCCCGCCCTTGTTGAGCGGCTTGTTCGTGCAAGCCGAAATAGAAGGCGTGCACCGTGACGGCTTGTTTACCTTGCCGCGCACCGCGCTGAGCAGCTTGCAACAAGCCAAGCTGGTCAATGCCGAGCAGCGCTTGGAAATCCGTCAGCTAGAAGTACTGCGCCAGGAAACCGAGGGCGTCATCATCAAGGCCGGTTTAAATCCCGGCGACCGCGTGGTGGTGTCGGAAATGCCGGTGCCGGTAGCGGGAATGAAAGTCAACGCAGTCGAAGCTCAGTCTGAAGCCGTCCAATGATGCCCGCCAACCAGCGTTTAGGTGCACTGGCTTGGTTCGCCGGCAATCCGGTCGCGGCCAATTTATTGATGCTGCTGATTTTGACCGGTGGTGTGCTGGGCATCCTCGGTGTCGATAAGGAAGTATTTCCGCGCTTCAGCCCCAATAAAATCCAGATCGAAGCTGTATTTCCGGGCGCCGGACCGACGGAAGTCGAGGAATCCGTGTGCGTGCCGATCGAGGAAGCCATCCACGATGTACCGGGCGTCAAACATTTGCACGGCGAAATCAGGGGCGATAACTGCCAGATCGGCGTGGAAATTCTGCCGGATTATGACCGCAACCAATTGATGGCAACGCTGCAAAGCCGGGTGCAAGCCATTCCACGTCTGCCGAAACAGTTGGAAAGAATCCAGGTGTTGCCAGCCGACCGCGAGGACGACGACGGCGTCATCTGGCTGGCCTTGCACGGCGCCACCGATGCCGCCACCTTGCAGCGCTACGGCGACCGGATTCAGGAACAACTGGCGGCGATTCCGGGTGTCAGCCGCGCCCGCAATTACGGCGAGCTGGCCTACGAAATCGACATTGAAGTGTTGCCGCAACAATTACGCAAATACCAACTGACGCTGGACGAAGTGGCGCAAGCGGTGCGCAAGGCCTCGGTCGATCTGCCGGGCGGCCTGATCAAGAATCCGGACGGCGAGCTATTACTGCGCGTCAGCGGCCGCGCCCGCGATGCGGATGCGGTCGGCGCGTTGATCGTCAAGACCTTGCCGGACGGCAACCGAGTGCGGCTGGATCAGATCGCCGCCATCAAGGACGGCCTGGAGGAACGGCTGTGGGCCTGGCATCACAACGGCCAGACCGCGCAGGGCTGGGAAATTCACGCCGAACAGGACAGCGTCGCGGTCGCGCGGCGCGTTAAGGCCTATGTCGAAGAGATGCGCACGCAATTGCCGGAAGGCTTGCGCCTGATTACCTGGTGGGACGATTCACAAGCTTACGACGAGCGCATCGGCACCTTGCTGGAAGACGGTTTGAGCGGCTTCGTGCTAGTCTGTCTGGTGCTGACCTTGTTCTTGCGGTTGCGGGTGGCGCTGTGGGCCGGCGTCGGCATCTTTATCTCGGTGCTGGGCGCGTTCTGGCTGATGCCGGCCCTGGATATTTCCCTGAACATGCTGTCATTGTTCGGCTTTCTACTGGCTATGGGTATCTTGGTGGACGATGCCATCATCATCGGCGAGAGCGTGCATAGCCGGCAGATCGAAGGCAAGCAATCGCCGCTGCAAGCCACGATAAGCGGCGTGCGGGAAGTGGCGCTGCCGGTCAGTTTGTCGGTATTGATCGTGCTGGTGGCGTTTTTGCCCGGCCTGTTTCTGCCCGGTTGGGCCGGACAGCTGATGCGGCCAATTTGCCTGGTGATGATATTGACACTGGTGTTTTCGCTGGTCGAAGCCTTGTTGATTCTGCCCTCGCATCTGGTCGGCGACATCGACACCGAAACAAGCCCGAGCCGCTTACAACGCGTGCGCGCACGCATGAATCGGGGATTGGACCGTTTCGTCGAACGCGTTTACAGGCCCTTGCTGGAAACCGCGCTGGCCTGGCGCTATTTGACCGTCGCGCTATTCATCGCGCTGCTGGCGATCTGCGCAGCGCTGGTGCTCAGTGATCGGGTGCGGCAATCGGTTAATCCCGATGTGACCAAGGACAGTTTCTGGGTATCGATGCAGTTGCCGCACAGCGCGCCGTACAACGAAACCCAGGCACTGGCGGCTCAGGTGGAAAAAGCCTTGTTTGCGTTGCGCAACGAACTGGACGGCATCGCGCAATCCAGTCAGCCCGCCGCCAATAGCATCGCCGCCGCCCACGCCAACGACCATAGCGTCATCGTCGGCGTGGAAACCCTGATCTGGGATCATGGCGCCGGCATCTGGCTGGAGTTCTCGTCGGAAGGCCGCCGCCGCTTGAAAGTGGAAGAGTTCATCCGCGACTGGCGGCAGCGGATAGGCGACATCGGCCGCGGCAAGGTCGATTTTATTTATAAGGAAGGCGATGTACCTTACGACATCGAGCTGATGCTAAGCGCCGGCAATCCTAACATGCTGCCGCCCGCCGCCGAACATCTCAAAGCGTTGCTGAACGAATTTCCAGGCGTTTACGATGTGATCGACTCGTCAGAACCCGGTAAACCGGAAGTGCGGCTGGCGCTGAAGCCGGAAGCCGAACGCCTGGGTCTGCGGCTGGAACAACTGGCCGAGCAAGTCCGCCAGGGTTATTACGGTGAGGAAGTGCATCGCTTCCTGCGCGGCCGCCGTGAAGTGAAAGTGATGGTGCGCTATCCGCTGGAACAACGGCAATCGCTGGATGCGTTGAAGGCTCAGCCGGTACGCTTACCGAACGGCAGCAGCGTAGCGTTGAACGATCTGGCCGAGATCAAATTGGTGCAAGGCTATTCCCGGCTGAATCGCGAAGACCGGCATCGGGTTTTGAAGGTACAAGCCCGCGTCGATCCGACCAAGGCCGATGTCAACGGTATTTACGCCACGCTGGAAAGCGGCGCCTTAGCGCATATGGAGCAGGCGTTTCCAGGCTTGAACGTGCAAATCGGCCAGCAGCGCCAGGAACAGGAAGCGATGCTGGCGACTTTCGGCAAAAACACCTTGATCGCGCTGTTGGTGATCTATGCCTTGATCGCGGTGCCGTTTAAATCCTACAGCAAACCGCTGATCTTTCTTTTAGCGGCGCCGGTGGCCTGGAGCGGCGCGGTGCTGGCGCATTGGGCGGCCGGCCTGCCCTTGTCGATGGAGTCGTTGGTGGGCATGATCGCCGCCAGCGGCGTGGTGGTGAACGATAGCTTGGTGCTGCTGGACTACATCCGCCAACACGGCGACGAGGATACGCCGGTGGAAAACCTGATCGGCGCCGCCTGCACATCGCGCTTCCGGCCGATTTTATTGGCGTTTCTGACCAACTTCGCCGGTTTCCTGCCGACGCTACTCGAAACCAGCCCGCAAGCACAATTCCTGATCCCAATGACCTTGTCGCTCTCGGCCGGCTTGCTGATCGGCATGGCCGCCAGCCTGATCTTGACGCCGGTGTGTTATGCGATTTTGGGCAAATCGTAAATGCGTTAGAAAACCATGGCAAATGCCGCACATCACTGCGTTATTTAACACAGTTCCGTTTCCAAGTTCACAGGCTTTTATTATTCACTAATCGATAAGGTCAGGCGTAATAAGCTATAAGCTGAAATTGGCTTGATTTTTGTTGTGCTAACGGCTCAACCTACTAAGCCATTTCACGACTATGAACAATACCGCCCACATTGCCCAGATCATCAAAAACCATGATCAAGAATTACGGCGGGTGATGCTTAGGCGTTGTGGTTGTATCGAAACGGCTGCCGACATCGTTCAGGAAACCTATCACCGCATGTTTGCCGGCAATTTGTGGCTTCAGGCAGAGAATCCGCGAGCCTTGTTGCATCGCATCGCCGCCAATCTGGCCACCGATTACGACCGCCGCCGCAATATCCGCAATCAATATGCCGGCGACGATTCGGCCGAAGAGGTCGAACGAGTCAGCGACGGCATCGATCCGGAGCAGATTACCGTGGCCAAACAGCGGCTGGACAGATTGGTCGCCGCGGTCGATACCTTATCGCCTAAGTGTCGAACGGTGTTTGTGCTGCGCAAGTTCGAAGACCTTAGTCACGCCGAAATCGCCGAACGCTTGGGCATTTCCCGCAATATGGTGGAAAAGCATTTGCGCAATGCCATGCAGGCGTTACAACAAATCGACGATCTGTAAACAGCAAGCTCCTGTTTTGACAGGGTCATACGTCCTATAATGACGTAGCCGAAACCCTGAAAACTTCCGATGAAAATCTTTGCCATTGTCAGCCCTACGCCCACCCGCAGAAAGCCGTCTTGCTACGAATCGTTTCGACGCGCACAATCGAAATGAACACATCTGCCGCCGATACCGCCGCCATTAAAGCCGCCGCTTGCGACTGGTGGATCAGGCTGGATAGTGGCATGGCCAGCGTCGGCGATCACACCGAATTTGCCCGCTGGTTGGCCGCCGATGCCCGGCATAAACAAGCCTTCGATCAGTTGTGCGCATTATGGGGCGAGCTGGATGCCATCGAAACCAGAATCACCATACCAACGCCACCTGCACCCAAACAAAACGTTTGGCGCTGGCAATGGGCCGTGCCGACATTGGCGATGGGCTGCCTAGCCTTAGGCTTATTCAATCCGCTATCGGTGTTATTGCGCGCCGATTTTCATACCGGTTTCGGCGAGACGCGCGATATTCGCTTGAGCGACGGTTCCACCGCACATTTGAACAGCAATAGTGCCTTGGCGGTACGTATCGACGGTGACCGGCGGCAATTGACCTTGCTGCAAGGCGAAGCCTGGTTCGAGGTTAGCCCCGACAAATCCCGACCATTTCAAGTACATGCCGAGCAAGGTAGCGTCACGGCGCTGGGCACGGCCTTTAACGTCAGGCTGCACGATAACCGGACCGAAGTCAGCGTCACCCAGCATAGCGTGGCTGTCGATGTCCAGCAGTCTGGCGGCGAAACCTTGCACACCGTGGTCGGCGAAGGCAGGCAAATCGTCTACGGCTCGCAAACCGGCGTGAGCCATCCGCAAAACATAGACGCACAAAATGTGACGGCCTGGCAGCGCGGCAAGCTGGTGTTCGAAAACCGGCCGTTGGGCGAGGTGATCGCCGAGTTGAACCGTTATCATCGCGGCTATCTGTTGATCAATGACGCCGAGATTGCCGAGCGCCGCGTCAACGGCGTATTCCGCACCGACCAACCCTTGGAGGTGCTGGCCACGCTGGAAACCGCTCTGAAACTACATTCCACCCGTATCGGCGACTATCTGATCCTGCTGCATCGCTAGCCGCTCCAACAGCATCTGGTGGACTCAAAAATCAAGGTGCCGCATGCTGAGCAAGGAAGCTTCGTCATTGTACAAACCAGCTAACGATTACAGAGTCACTCCCAGCATGCGTGCGATTTCCTGCATACATTCCAGCGCATCGTCAAACTCATACTCAGCTACCAGTTTTATCAGCTTTCTCGCCGACGGTCCTTGTCCCAATGCGTCCAATTGGGGGGAGAGTTTTTCCAGCATTGCGCCAGCGCTAGAATCGAGATCGGCCAGCAATGCAGCAAGTTGACGCAATTCAATCGCCAGTGCGTCTTTGTCGACTTCAATGGAGGTTGCGTCAGGCGATACTACCTTTGCTGTCTTCGACGCAGGCAATGCCGCCGAAATATGGGCCAACTGACCGGTGAGTTCTAGCTCCATCGCCTGAAGCGCATCAACAAGACCTTCTGTTTCACCGCCTTTTAACATGTCCTCGACCAACCCCGCCTGCAGCGCCATCTCGTTTGCACCAATATTGCCTGCCAAGCCTTTAAGGGTATGCGCCTCGCGCATGGCTGTTTCAACATCGTGGTTATCAAGCGCTGCTTTGATACGCGCCATCGCATCGGTCTGGGTTTCATGGAAACGTGAAAGCATTTTGCGCAGCATTTTGACGCTACCGCCCATTCGCGCCAGGGCATTGTCAATATCCAATCCCGGAATGGCAGGCAGACCTTCTACGGGCGATTCTTTTTTAAAGGATTCCGGCTGCACATCGGCTTGTTTGGGTTTGATCCATTGCGCCAAAGTGAGGAACAGTTGTGCGACATCAATCGGCTTGGCGATGTGATCGTTCATGCCGCTTTCCTCGCATTTTTCCTTGTCACCCGCCATCGCGTTGGCGGTCATCGCCAGTATTGGCAGATCGACGAAGCGCATATCCTGCCTGATCTTGCGTGTCGCATCAAAGCCGTCCATCACCGGCATTTGGCAATCCATCAGCACGCCGTCATAGTTGAACTGCGCCACTTTTTCCACTGCTTCTGCACCGTTGTTGGCAACATCCACCTTTAGCCCGGCATCCTGCAAAATCTCCAGCGCCAGTTCCTGATTCACCACATTGTCTTCCACCAGCAGCAAGTGCGCGCCTTTCACCAGTCGTGCGGCCTCTTGATAGCTGGCCTGTTTTTCATGTTTGCGTGTGCTCGATACCACTTCCTTGCCCAGCGCACTAAGAATGCTGTCCAGCAGGGTGGATGGACTCACTGGTTTAACCAGCACGCTGTCAATTCGCACTCCCTCCACCTTTTGCAACAACTCTTCCCGACTGTAAGCGGTAACCATCACAAAGGCGGGCATTTCGGGCAAATAGGCATCGGCTTGAATGCGTTTGATCGTTTCCACCCCATCCATGCCCGGCATCATCCAATCCATCAATACCAGTCCGTAAGGACGGTGTTCCAGATGCCCTTGTTCCAGCTCGCCAATGGCTTGCGCACCACCGTTCACTGCAGTGACATCAAAGTTGAGCGACACCAAAATAGTTTGCAAAATTTCCCGTGCGCTGGCGTTATCGTCCACCACCAGCACACGAGTGCCGCGCACGTCTTCCGCCTTGAGCGACAAGTGACGTTGCTCACTTTGCACGCCAAACTTTCCGGTGAAGTGGAAGGTACTGCCTTTTCCAGGGTCGCTTTCAACCCCGATTTCGCCGTCCATCATTTTCACCAGATTTTTGCAGATGGTCAGCCCCAGTCCTGAACCGCCGTATTTGCGCGTCGTCGAGGCATCGGCTTGGGAAAAGGCATTGAATAACTTGTTACGTTGCTCCTCGGTGAGGCCGATGCCCGTATCACGCACATCGAAGCGCAACCGCACTCCGTCCGGTTCATCGGCTATCTTATGAATCCCCACCGTAATTTCGCCCTTCTCGGTGAACTTGATCGCGTTATTCACCAGATTGACGATGATCTGCCCGAGTCGCAGCGGATCACCGACCAGCGCGGTGGGCACATCGGTTCCCACATCGAACAGCAATTCCAGCCCTTTATCCAGCGCCTTGACGACCGATAGGTTGGCGAGATTTCCCATCACATCTTCAAGATAGAAATCGGTCTTTTCCATCGACATCTTGCCGGCTTCGATCTTGGAAAAATCCAGAATGTCGTTGATGATACCTAGCAAATTCTTGGCGGCGGAATCGACTTTCTCGATGTAATTGCGCTGCTTGGCGTCGAGGTCGGTTTCTAGCGCCAGATGCGACATGCCGATAATGGCATTCATCGGCGTGCGAATCTCGTGGCTCATATTGGCAAGGAAATCGCTCTTTGCCTTGGTCGCGCTCTCGGCAATTTCCTTGGCAGCCTCCAACTCGATTTCAATTTTCTTAAGGTCGGAGATATCCCAAACAATCCCAGTGGCCAGTATTGGCTTGCCGGTATCGTCATAAGTAAATTTCCCTGTAGTCATGATATGCATGACCTCCTTGCCGGGCTTGATCACCCGGAAGTGGGTTTTGTAATCGCTAATCTGATTTTCAATCGCATGCTGCATGATCGCGTCGGCACGCTTGGCATCATCGGGATCGATGAACGTGAACCACTGCTGTTTCGATCCGTCCAATTCCACATCGTCAAGACCATAAAGCCTAATGGTTCCTTCATCGGCTTCCAGCCGGTTTTCCAGAGGGAAAAATTTCCAGGTGCCCATCTTGGCCGATTTAAGCGCAATTTCCAGGGTTTGCTTGGCGTCTTGAATGGCGATCTCACTGAGCTTGCTTTCTGTAATATCCTGGGTAACGCCATACATGTCAGTCGGTTTGCCACTGGCATCTTTGACCACATGACCGAGTGCATGAATCCAGACGATTCTGCCATCCACCGGACGTTTGTAGGCATAAATCGAGTTGTATTCGGGAATGCGTCCTTCAACCGCAGCCGTGAAGTTTTCAAGCGTTTTTTCCGCAGCCATTTTGTCGCCGGCCTCGACATTGGCGAACCATTCTTCCTTGACTCGATAGCGCCAACCCTCGCGTGGAATGTCTCCGAAGAGTCTCGCGGCGCGCTCCGACGAGTTGAACCAACCCGATCCGTCCAACGGCATATGCCAATAACCTGATTTGGTTAAATCCAGTGCCTGATCGGCGAGGAAATTGGCCAGATGCAGTTTTTCCTCTGCCTGCTGGCGTTCCGTAATATCGCGGAACACGATCACCGCGCCGGTAAGCTGATCGTCCTTGTAAACAGGCGTAGTAGCATATTCAACCGGCAGAGCCGTCCCGTCCTTACGCCAGAGAACTTCATCGTCCACCCTGCGCGGCTGGCCGTCACAGGACGTCAAATACATTGAACATTCAGCCCGGGGCAGGTCTCGGCCATCGGGATAGGCATAATGCAGCAATGAGTGCATCGCCTGCCCTATGAGTTCGTCGTCGGAATATCCCAGCAGGATTGATACGGCAGGATTGGCAAAGCTTATCTTGCCTTCGGTGTCCAAACCGACGATGCCGTCGCCCACTGCGCCCAATATCAGGCGCGTGCGCTCTTCGGTTCGTACCAATACTTCTTTGCTGGCTTCAATCGCTTCGCGCTGTTCGAGCAGGGCGGATTTCTGGGTTTCGAGCTCATCGGCTTGGGCCCGTGTTTTATCCAACAATTCTCGCGTAGCCACGTAACCGGCGAGAATCTGAATCTTTTCCCCCATCGCCGGCAGCAGCGCGTCGAAAAATGCCATCTGCTTGCTATCGAATGCATGCAGCGAACCCACTTCAAGAACAGCCAATACCTTGCCACGGTCGAGAACAGGAGAAATCAGTAGGGTGCGTACGGTTATCTTGCCCAAGCCCATGCTAACGCCGACACCATCTTCGCCTGCCAGGGCTAAAGAAATTTGTCGGTGATCCATCGCCGCTTGACCGACCAAGCCAACACCAAAATCGAAGCATTTGGTATGAATGGCGTCGTCGCAGCCATAGCCGCCGAAACGCTGTAATTGCGTTTGATTGGCATCGACTATGTACAAGGCTGCATAGACCAAATCCATGATGGGCGCCAGGCGGGAAGCTAGCGTGTTGCCAAAATCCGCGTAGCTTGCAGTTGATTGTACAGCCAGGTCAATTTCAGACAGCTTTTCCTTTATCCAGCGATCAATGATGGCGCTCTGCGCGCCTTGCTGCAACACCTCGATCGATTGCGCCATACCGCCTATTTCGTTGTCGTAGTCCAGGTGTGGCACCGCCTTATCGAGACGCCCGGCGGCGATATCTTCAATACTCTTACGTAAATCACCCAAAGGGCGTTGGATAGATAAGGTGATGAGCCATGCCAGCATGCCGCCGCCCATTAATCCGCCAGTGATCAAAAGAATCGAAAGGAACTGAAGTTTCTTATGGTAGGACGACACCAATGTCATGAGTTCATAGGCACTTTTCTCCTGGTCGCGCGCTACTTCCGCGAGTTTGTCATCGGCACTATTCACAATAGCCGTAAAATCATCGCTCGCTAGATATTGCGCCACCAGACTGCCGGCATGCGGCGTCTCTTCCTCAATCATCGTTATCGCCTGATCGACGTTGCGAAGATATTGACCATAAAGCACATCAAACTCTTGAACCTGCTTGTTGTTTTTGTCCCTAATCAACAGGTTTTTTCGCCCTTCATCAAACTCTTTTTGCAGGGTCACACGGGCTAATTCGAGCCATTTTTTCGCTGATTCCCGTTGAGCCAAGTTGGTTGACAGCGCCATCTGGCGCAAACTGCGTTCGATGTAAATCAAATTAAGGTTAGCTTCCTTGATATGGGAAATGCCGACTAAATCATCTTCGTAAAGTTGTTTGGCCGATTTGTTGATTTCGACCAAACTGTAAAAACTGCGGATACCGATAAACAATGCTATCAACAAGACAAAACCAAACCCAAAAAACAGCTTGGCGCCAAGCGCCAAGCGTTCCATATAGCTTAAGATTTTTTGCATGGATGAATCCTTATCGATACTGTATTGCGAGCGGCAGGAAACAGTAGGGTTTGCTCCACAAGGGATTTATGCTTTTCGCGGCAGGAACTGTCGCATTATGACGTCATGCCAGAATTGCCTTGCAATACTTCAATTTGCAAAGCCTTGGCGGCCATGTCCTCGTCGCTATCCGCAAAACGTGCCGCAATGGCGCGGAATTCATCTTGTAGGTCGACGAAAGCGTCGACGACATCGGGATCGAAGTGTTTGCCTTTACCGTCGACAATAATCGCTGCTGCTTGTTCGTGCGGCATCCCTTCTTTATAGACGCGGCGACTGATCAACGCGTCGTACACATCGGCGACCGCCATGAACCGCGCCGAAATGGGAATGTCGTCACCCGAAATCCCCTCCGGATAACCACTGCCGTCCCATTTTTCCTGATGAGAGTATGCAATTTCTTTGGCGAGAGTTAGGAATTCGACTTGCATTCCCAATTGTTTTTCGGCTTGTTCAATGGCGTTGCGCCCAATAGTGGTATGGGTTTTCATGATTTCGAACTCTTCTGCGGTGAACTTGCCGGGCTTCAGAAGAATTCGGTCGGGAATGCCTACCTTGCCGATGTCGTGAAGAGGAGCCGACCTGAACAGCATGTCAATTGTCTGATTGGTTAGAAAATAACCAAACCGCGGATGCGTCTGCAGTTTCTCGGCCAATACCTTTACGTAGAATTGCGTCCGCCGGATATGGTTGCCGGTATCCGAGTCACGCGTTTCCGCCAGCGAGGTCATAGCCAGTATCGTCACATTCTGAATCGCCGACAATTCGCGGGTACGTTGGGCGACCTCGGTTTCCAAAAAACTGTTTTGATCCCGCAGAAAATCCGCCATTTTCTTATTTTCCAACTGGGTTTTTACCCTAGCTAGCACGATAGGGGGCGAAATCGGTTTTGTGACATAATCCGCAGCGCCCATTTCCAAGCCCTTTTTTTCGTCTTCCATGGCACTCATGGCGGTAAGGAAAATGACCGGAATGTCTCGAGTTGAAGGGTTGGACTTAAGTTCTCGAATCACGTCGTAACCGGATAAACCGGGCATCACGATGTCGAGCAAGATCAAATCGGGCTTGCTGTCGCCTTGTACATATTTGAGTGCTTTCTCGCCGCTGTTGGCGACCTTCACTTTGTAGAGATCCTTTAGCAATTCCGACATCAACGACAAATTATCCGCTGTGTCATCAACAACAAGAATGGAGGCGCGCGTGGAAAAATCAAATGTATTGTTAATCATCAAAATCTTTCTCCATGATTTCGATACCGCGACCCAACGGTTTCGATGGATGGCAATTGGTTAAGGCAGGCCAGCTGAGTTACTAGGCATTATAACCACCATGCATTGGCTGCGGGATATAGAAAGAAGCGCCGGTAATGTTTTTTATAATTTGAGGAAGCCTCCAAAAAATTAGAGAAATCGCCTTCTCCCTCCATACCCTCAAGTGCATAAAGGAGAAGGTTGGGATCAAGGGATTAAATCAGTCACTTACCCGCCAGTCCTGCCTTTAGTAGCGGGGCTTTTCAGGGCTCATTTTATAAATTATGAAATTTGCCAATCAAACACGCTTAAGAATTTGAAATTTTTATCCCTCGCCAGCTCCTGTTTTGCGGCTGCCGTGCGTCAAAACAATGTTAGTCAAAAAATAACAATATAGAGGGACATTCATGACTTTGAAAAGCATATCTATCGGCGGGCTAGGCCTGGCGGGACACACATCGACGCTGGTTTTGGCGGCGGCACTGGCCGTTTCGGGCGCAGCAAGCGCGGATAGCGCCAGTCGTTCATTCGCCATCCCTGCCGGTTCATTGTCCACCGCGCTCAACCGGTTAGCGGAAGCCGGCGGTTTGCAACTGGTTTACGACGCAGGCATAGCCGATGGTTTGCAAAGCCAGGGCTTGAGCGGCGACTATACCCCGGAAGCGGCGCTGCAACAGTTGTTGCGCAACAGTGGCCTGAGTTACCGCATCGCCGAGAACGGTAGTGTGGTCATTGAGAGGCAGCAGCTGAATTACAAACAGGAGCCGACGGCGTTGCCGGCGGTGAATGTGGTCGGCAACAAAATCTACGACACCAATAATCCTTACAACGATCTCTACGCGGCCCCCAATGCGACGACCGCGACCAAAACCAATATCGCCATCATGGATACGCCGGCATCGATTCAGGTTATTCCCAAATCTATCA
>Ga0172378_10002249_pt1 | contig 18017 bp, 4 predicted proteins | sample GrowelOW332metaG_FD_119755 | JGI IMG/M metagenome (GOLD analysis project Ga0172378, IMG submission 119755) | Groundwater microbial communities from an aquifer near a municipal landfill in Southern Ontario, Canada - Pumphouse #3_1 metaG | ecosystem: Environmental > Aquatic > Deep subsurface >... | reverse complement strand
CAAATGAATATATTTATATTCTTTTGCCTACATCTATATATGGATCCATATCTCCAGTATTTACTGATACAAGTAATAATTTTCCTGGAGGATTTATAAAAATTGGAAAGTTAACAACCCAAATTATTAATAAATATGGATATAGTGATACTTTTGATGTATATAGAAGTATGAATCATACCTTAGGCACAAAATCATTTAAAATTTCATAGAAAAGGAGGAATAATAAAATGGCTAATAATGATGGATTTATTGATGTAATTAGTAAAATTAAGCCTGCTAATAGAGGCGGATTTAAAGTTGCTGATTCATCAGATATAGAATATCCTAAAGATGGTAAAATAAATAAAGGAAAAAATGTAATAGTTGATAATGCCAATGATGCAATAGATGCATTATATGATATTATTTCTGCAACTCCTACTTTTTATCTTATCTCAAATAGTAAAATTCCATCTAATGGATCTGATAGAGTGTATGTTCAAGTGGGAACATCTTCACCTCAAGGAAATACTGTTAAGATAACTGTCACAAATAAAACTACAGGTGGTTCAACACAATATACTGGACCTATAAATTCAGTTCACAGTATAGATCTTGGTGTAATTACAACTTATGGTACTTATGAATATTCAATTACTGCTGTAGATAACTATAATAATGCAATGGTTGTCGATACAACAAAATCTTCTACAGGTTCATTTAATGAAGAGGCTACTAATGATCAATACCAATTAACATTTAATATAGTTGCAGGTAGCATTAAATATGGTATAACATCAATTGATAAAGTTGTGGATAGTACAAGTCCTGCTATAAATGATTCAACTAAAATTTATGAAGCAAATAAAAATGGAAATGTTAAATTTGATATAAATGTTACAGGATCATTACAATATCCAGAAATAAATTCAGATAATATAGAAATAAAAGAATATGCTAAATATTCTATCAAAACAAGATGTGTGTATATGTATTATGCTGAAACCGATGAATATATTCCTGTTTACAAGTATCTTACCTTAGTTAAAATTGGGTTATTAAATGAATTATCATCATATAATTTATTCTATAAAACAAGTACAGATGATTTTGTTTCTGTTGATGTTTATAATTTAAATGAGTTTAAATATCCATTAAATGAATATGATTCATCTGTTGGTATTTTTTATGATTTTGTAGAAAATACCAACGGTGAAGGTGAATTTATTAAAATAACTAATGGAAATGAAACTAGGTATGAATATAAAATTACAGAAACATCTCTTCAAACATATGATTTGATCCCAGTTTATAATAAAGCCAGTTTTTATGATGTAACAAAAGGAGAATTAAATGAATATCATTTAAAATCTTCAGAAAATTTGTATTTTACAATTCCAGATGTATATTTTATTAATGAAGGAAAATATACAATCTCTGTAATTTCTTCAATAGAAAAAACATATACTGATCAAGAAACTGAATTATTAGAATCTATCGAAATATCCTCAAATGTATTTCCTATATATATTGAAAGAGATTCTGGTAATAATACTATATCTTTAAGAGTTATTCCAGTTTCAGATATTACTAATGCTAATACTGATCAAGATTTATCGGCTTCATTTATATTAGTATCATCACATAATAGAATAAAATCTAACATTAAGTTTAAAGCACAATTATTTTTTAGACCAGATGAAACATCTTCTAGTAATGATTTGCTTATTAAAAATATAATTCGTGAAGGATGTCCAAATCTATCTGAACAAATATGGACAATCGGACGTGTTAGTAAAGGAACAGGTCACTATTATTATATAATTACTCCTACATCATATGATGGATCATTGGTTGGAACACCATATGAATATCATTTTATAGTTGATGCAGGTTCATCTGCTACTACTAATTATACACAAGATAGTCTTGTTGCATATTGGGATGCAGTAAAAATGAGTAATGATATGAAAAATCCTAGTGTATGGTATCCTACTATTATATCTGGAAATAGCGAAGTTGAAAGTAATGATTTTTATATTAAGTTATTTGGACTTAATTATAATACAAATGGATGGGTGCAATATGATGAAAACAATAAACATCCACATTTAAAATTTACTGGAGATTCTTACGGTTTAGCATATAGATTAAATGCAGCAGGTGAAGAAGAACCATTAAGTGTTATCGATTTACTGGATACTGCTAAGATTCCTCAGGCTGATACTACTAAAGTTGGAAAAGAAATGAGTTTTGAAATAATGTTTAAAACTCGTTGTGTTGGTGAAATGAAAGCCTGTGTTGTATCATCTAGAGAAGAAGAAAGTAGAACATTATCGCTTTACACATATTCTGACACAGATGAACAACGTGCTAACTCTGGCATAACTATTTCACATAATAAAGCTATAATAAATACAAATAAAGATTATATATCAACACCCTTTAATTCAGAAGAGTGGAAACATGTAGTATTTACAGTCAATAGAAATATAAATACAGTATTAGCAGATAAATCTGGTACAAATTATAATCCATTTTCAAGTATGAAAATATATGTAGATGGAATATTAACTTCGGTTACAGATATTCCTGCTAATGATACTGATAGCAATAATGTATTTGATAGATTTACACAATTAGTATTGAATGGTCATAAAGGATTAAATAATATAATTGAAAATTGTGGATCTTCTGAAATACGTTTAATTCGTATGTATAATAAAGCATTATCTAATACTGAGGTTGTAAATAATTTTATAAATTCAATTTATGATATTAAAGATAGAACTGTATATGAAACAAAAAATAGTTCTGAAATAAATACAATACCAGTAATATATTTTGTAAGAAATAGTACAGGAAGCAGTGCTGATGCAGATAATATTCGTAAAAAAGATACAGAAAATTCTACATTTAATAAATTAGTACAAATTACTGATAAACAAGAATCTAAGAAATATTTTGTTAATTGTACTATGTACTATTCATATCCAGACCCAGATAATGCTAATGAAATGATTACAAAAACTTATAATAACGTTGATGTATATTTACAAGGTACCTCAACATTACAGTTTCCAGTTAAGAATTTTAAAATTCGTACTTATAAAAATACAACAACTATTGATACAAATACAGGTGATAAAATAATAATAAATGGTGGAAAAAAGAATGCTGAAAAGAAATTAAAATTTATTCCTCCAAATATGGCAGATGAATGGGTTGAAGATTCTGTATTTACTCTTAAATGTGACTATATGGAATCAGGTCATTTAAATAATACTCCTACTGCTAAATTTTATCATCATGTTGTTAGAGAATTGGTGGATGCTAGAATTGATGGTTCCAATCCAGATATTTATCCTATTAGTAAGACAGATTATAGATATCAACAAGATAATGAAAAAGGTACATACTATATTGATAAAGATTGTGAATATAAACCAATTGAAAATATAGCTACATTTACTGGTACTAAATATAAACCAATTGCCATTACTGAGAAAAATTCAGCATCTCCTAGTAGATCATATTTTGCATTCTATGAAAATGACGATGGTACTATATTTTATACATCTGCACTTGATAGAGATGAAACTTATGGTAATTTAAATTATATAGATTCATCAACAAATATAATTTATAAAACACTTACAGAAGTAACATCTTCAGGATTAAATGTAACTGATGTGAAAGCATTTTATCATAAACCTAATAGATATTATATTCGTATGTATAATTCCTCATTTGATAATTTAGAATGGGTAGAATACGACCCGACTAATATTAACCATTATGAAAAGATTTTATATAAAATCAATGATATGTACAGAGATTCTATAGATGGATTCCCTTGTATAGTATATTATACTGATACCTATATGGGGTATACAAATGATGCTGAGCAAGCACAGATTGATGGTAATCTTAAATTATTAGGAACCATGATGTTTAATCTAGATAAGACAGCTAAATCAATTGGATTTACGGTAAATCCTATATTTGAAAATGAATATGATGAATATTTAAGATCATATTATAAAAAATATCTAGAAACAGAACAAGCTGTGATTGATGGTATATCAACAGTAGAAGAATTTATAGAATATGCTGTAAATGGTATATATAATGAAGAAAAAATTATGTTTATAAATTCATATAATACTAGTAATGAAGGAATTAATCAATATATACAATACTCAGTTCCAACATTATTAAAGTTTGAAGAATTTTATAACAAAGAAGAATATAAATACAAAAAAATAAAAATTGACGAAGATTATGAATCTATATTTGATAATAATGTAAATGAAGATTATGCAAGATGTTTATATGGTAAATGCGAAAATGAGTATATACTATATCCGAATCTTACTCCTGAACAATTATTATCATTAAAGAATCTTTCATCTAAAACAGATACTGGTGATGTATGGTATACAAAAGAAATAGATGAAGATAATTATGCCACAATGCCTGTATATACATATAACCAGTATTATGTAGAAGCTTTAAAAGATAATGGTGGTAATTACTATTATGACGAGTATGAAAAAGATTATTTACTTGCTGACGATTCTTTTACAGGAACTAGATATAAACAAGTATTTGATGACTTTAGAACATATAATACTGATGAAAACAATAATTTATATAGAATTACAGATCAGTGTGTTCTTTCATATGAAGCTACTACTAATACAAAATATGCAGCAGGTACATTTTATGATATAGATGAAGCATATAATATGAGTTATTCTGATGACTTTTTAAATCAATATTATACATTATATTTTATGCAACCTAATGGTATAACACCTAAATTAGTTAAAATGTTGAATAACGATGGAACTTATACAGAATTAAGTCCAAAACTAGAAGACAATAGCATGATCTCTTTAGAAGATTTAAAATCAAATTTATTAAAGAAATTAAATATGGAAGCTATTGTATTATCTGATTGGACTAATAAAGATTTCTTTTATCTTGATGAAACAAAAGATGCTAATCAAAATGTAATAAGCACTGATCCAGGACCATACGTATATGTTGTCAATGAAAAAGTTACTAAAAAAGATACTGACGGTGGAGAATTTGTGTTATATGATAAATCTGTTCATGGATTAACTACAGAAGATGAATCTAATATAAATAATTATAGATATAAATTCGGATTAAAGTTTATATCATCCACTATCAATTATAGCGTTAGCTCAGACGGTACATATTATTATGATTCAGATACGGAGTCTTACAAACTTATACCATCAGGATCAAGTTTTACTGGAACAAAATATAGTAGAACATTAACAGGCGATACTGAATTTATAATTAATGATAAGCGTTCATATATTGGTGATAAATTAAATGGAAGTGATGATTCATATCTTGATTATATGATGGGCTCATTCGAAACTAGATTTTCATATATTGATGAGAATGATATAACCAATGATAATATGCCATCTAAAGAAAAGGATAATAATTCATGGCTACCATTAAAACGATTAATGAAATGGATAATAAATTCAGTAAAAAATTCATCAGATATTACTTCTGATGATGATAAAAATATATTTAAAAAAGAGTTTAGAGATCATTTTGATTTAACATACACGATAGTATATTATCTACAAATGATATTATTTGCACAAGCAGATAATGCAGGTAAAAACTCTATGTGGGATACATGGGATGGTAAAACTTTCTATATAAGACCATATGATATGGATACGCAATCAGGTCTTAATAATAAAGGTTTATTCAATGTACCAACATCGGCGGAAGTTAATTCAGAACAGTCTCCTACTGAATTTACCGATAATACATCTACAAGACTAGGAAATATATCAAATAGATTAACAGATCATACACATTTAAGATATAATTCATATACAACAGCTACATCAAGATTTTGGAATACATTTGCAAAAGCATTTAAAAAAGAAATCCAGAGTGCATATGCAATATTACGTAATAGCGGAATGTATACAACTGATTATATTCTTAATTATTATAAAAGCCATGTTACTGATTGTATAGGTGAAAAATATTATAATAACGATATGAATGCTAAATATCTATCTCAAACTAATCTTGATTATTTAGGTCTATTGATGGGAAATAGATTAGATCAATTTAGTAAATGGATATCTGAACGTATTATATTCTGTGATACTTATTTTAATTATATAGAAAATGATACATTAAACACACAATTAGATATCCGTGCTCAGACTACAAATAGTACTGCAGCTATTGGTATAAGTGTATTTTCACCACAATATGTTAAAATAAGTGTCGGGTCTACAAGAGATGCAGTATTTACAGCTTTTGTAGATAATAGTTCAACTTATATACATAACGGTATAGAATATGAAGGTGTATTATTTACATTACCTATTACTGGTAATAATAAGGAAATATCTATATATGGTGGAGGAAATATTAAAGAAATAAATAACATTGGTGATTTAAAAGCTTCCACATTAAATCTTGGAAATGCAAGAAAGATAACAAAACTAGAAATATCAGGAAATAATTATATAGAATCATTAAGTTTAGCAAATGCTGTATATTTAAGAAGTCTAAATGTGAGTAACTGTTCTAAACTTACAGGAAATCTTGATGTTAGTAATTCTATAAATCTTCAAGCCTTAGATATTAGCAGTAGTGCATTAAGCGGTGTTACTTTGGCGGCTGGAGGAAATCTAAAAAGTTTTATAGCTAGAAATACGTCTATAACATCAATTGAATTTATAAATCTTCAGCAACTAACAGATATAATCATTTCTAATTCAAGTGGGTTAATTCCAATATCAACATATAGTATGGTCGGATGTCCATTAATTAAAACTATTAATCTAGATGGGTTTACAAATATATCTAGAGTAAATATTAATGACTGTACAAACTTATCAGCATTATATATTGAAGGCAATCAATCATTATCTGAATTATCTATTACTAATTGTGATGGATTACATGTAATAAGTCTAAAGAATACATCTGGTTCAGTATTGGAAAATCTTCAATTAAATACAGTTTATGGTTTAGATAAACTCGATATAACATCATGTAGACCTGCTAATGGAATACATATTAATTTTCCATATTTTAAAGATGGTGAAACTGCAGATAATGTAGATCCTGCTGATATGGGATATTTTGATAGATGGCATAATCTTAAATATTTATTATGTACAAATTCTACATTAAAATCTGTATCATATGGTACAAATGATGATAATAATACAATAGTAGATTTATCACCATTAGATATGCTAAAGTATATATCTTTTATTTCATGTGATAATATAGTATCCATTAAAGGCTTAAAATATACTGGAAATCCCGCAATGTTCCAATATTGTACATCACTTGTTAATATTGAAGATAGTTTTATTTATCGTACTACAAATAATTTAGCCAATATATTCTATGGTTGTGCAGCATTAAGAGATTTTTCATCTCTTAATATAAACCAATATTCGAAATATAATGATTCTACATCATTGAGTCAAAGTTTAAGATATGCGTATTCTACAGAACCAATGCTTAAATCATTAATTTATTCTGGTAGAGATTATACTTTAACCAAGAATACAGATAATTTAACTGGAATTACATCATATAATTTAAGAGATTATTTAGTAAGAGATGTAACTCCTCATTACTCATCTATTAGACTAATAGATGATAATACTTATGTATACGATAAAGAAAATGATGAATTTATTGAATATGATACATATACTCATAACAAATCTCTTATTAAAAATTATAATAAAGAAAATGATAATAATTTATTAGCTAAATACTATAAGGTATATGCATCAAATGGAAGCAATAAATTTATAAATGACAGATTTGGTTTATATTTATTTACTAAAAATGATAAAAATTCAGATAGTAATTATTTTATAAAAGTAACTAATATAGATCATGAATTAGTTTCTGGAGAGACACTTAATTCATTATCATCATCCTATAAAGTTGATGGAACTATAGTAAAAAATGGTTCTCTATATTATAGATATTTTAATAATGCTTGGCAACAATCATATTTATATTCATTCTTTGATATAAATACACTTGATGTTAACATAGTTATAGATGATATACCTATTCCTGTTCCTGGTGGAATATATACTACACATAGTGAATCTGAAGGTGCATTTTTATTTTATACATCTACATCTCAATCTCCGTATAACGTATACACATCAAATAAAGTTAATCCATTATATGAATATGTAGATTTAGAAAGATATAGTATTGCATCAACTGATATTGATAATATTAATTATAAATATTACAGAATTTATAATAATACAATAGATGATTCATCAAGAGTACTAAAAAAGAAATATAATAGTACGAGCTCTACAAAATATATATCTTCAATTAATAGTATATGCTATGGAAGAGCAAATAATAGAGATTCATTATCTATCAACGATGATACATTTAATGGACTTGATAGATGTACTACAGCTAGTACAGCATTTTATAGTAGTGGATTAACTAATATTAGTCATATAGCATTTCAACAACTTAAAAATCTTACATCGGCAAGATTAATGTTTGCAAGTACAGGATTAACAAACTTAAGAAAAGAAATGTTTTTGAATTCATCAAAACTTACAGATTGTAAGTCTATGTTCCGAGGTTGTGATAAGCTTAGAGGATTTTATGATAGCAATTCAAATAGAAGTTATTATAATACCGATTCTGAAGGTAATATTACATCAATATTGCCATCTTGTCTAATATATATGCAACAAATGTTCCAAGATTGTACAGAACTTAGAATGGAAAATAATGATTTAAATGGATTTTTATCGAATCTTAGTAATGTAGAATTTGCATGGGCAGCATTTAGAGATTGTACAAATATTAGAAATATGAGAAATAAACCATTAAAAGATATGATTTCTGTTAAAGATATATCATCAATGTTTTGTGGTTGTACAAATCTTAATGTGCAAAATGTGTTAAGTGATGGTACATTAACAACAGGTATGCTAATGAATGATCCTAATAATGAATTTTCAATTGTAGATACTAATATAAATTATCCTAATTTAACATTAGCATATAGTTTATTCTACAACTGTACAAATCTAAGCGGATTTATTAGTAAATATATATTTGCTGTAAATGTACTAAACCCTGATGGTTCTATAAAAGCTAGAAGTGGTGCATATAATATATCTAAACTTGGATGCGATTTTAATATAGTAACAACTCAGTATGATACAAATGGTCATATATCTACTGAAGGAAGCTCTGCACCTGTTACAATTGGTGGAGCTTTTGCAAATACCTCTATAAATAATTATCATGAAGAGTTTCTATCACCATTAAAAAATCTTACAGATGTAACAGCATTATTTGCAAAAATATTTAGTACTGGAACAATTTGTAAAAATAATGAATATATTAATCTTTGTACAGCCATGTATGGATACGGTAGAAGTGATGAAAATAATAATATCACTATTATAGCAGGTATACCTGAAAGATTATTTGAGTTTAATACTAAACTTGAAAATGCATCTTATTTATTTGCAGGAAATAAAGGATTGGAAAGATCATCATCTGAATTATCTAATTCGTTTACTGTTTATGAATTACCAGAAATATTTAAATATTGTCCTAATATTAAATATCTTATTGGTGTATTTATGTGTACTACAGTACATAGTTCTAATTTAGATTCCGATACAAATGGTCTTATTATGAATGAAAAATATTATATATATAATAAAACTGGATCAATTGTAAAGACAGATGTGTTCTTTAAATATTATGATGAAGATAGTGTAAAATATATAGGTTTTAATAAACTTATTTCAATTAAATCTATATTTGAAAATAGTAATTATACTATATATGATAGTAAAGAAAATGCATCTAAAATTTCTAAAGATATATTTACTGGATGTACATCATTGATAGATGTATCAAGAATGTTTAGACATAATGAATTAGTATCTGGTGAAAACATAATACCAATAGAACTATTTGATGATTGTAGAAATACTTTAAAAGATACATCTTATATGTTTCAAGGTTGCTGTGGTAAGCCAGGAGATTCATCAAATTTAGGTATCACTGGATTTATTCCAACTGGTGATAATACATGGCTGCTAGCATATAATAAATATCTTGAGAATATTAAAAATGATCCAGATGTTATAAGTGTATATCCTAATTTAGGAAATCTTTCAGTTGGTCAGTTATTTGATGCATTATTAAATAATCAATATAAAGATCTTCCAATAGTTCTTAAACAAGGAACTACAATGAGATTATTAGATTTTAACGAATTCATGAATAATAATACTATATATAAGTTGACTAATGAAGTATCATTAACCAATATATTAGATAATAAAAATATAATTAAAAGTGATGGTAGTACAACATTACCATTAGAATCTGGATTTTATGTAAAGCAGTATTCTAATGGATTATCTGATAAATATACTTATTCTGGAACAACATTTGCACCTATTTCAAAAATAGAAGATGCATATTTTGAAGATAGAATGGAAGAAACATTACCATCAACAACTCAAGCATTGAATAAATATCTTGGTACTTATGTAATAAGTAATGCAGGAAATTTAGTTCAATTAACTACTCAAAATATATCAACATATAGAGGAAAAACTGTTAATAGAGCTATATATGGAGAAATAGGAATATATGGATTATCTGATGGAAGTTATGAATTGATAAGAGAATTGGGCTCATCATATGATGGTTTAAGATATGTTAAACGTACTAAAATATCATTACCATCATCCAAGATTTCAGATTCATTCATAACTAGTAGACAAATATTCAATATTTATGAATGTGTTAAATCAAATACTGATGATAATTTTATTATAACTACAGATAATAATGGTTTATTTACTCCAATATATAAAAATAGAAGAGTTCTTGATATAAATGGATTAGTAACTGAAAATATTGATAAAGGATACTATGAATTTTATATAAATGGTGACAGTATTTCTCAATATGAATTATCAGAAACATCAACAAGATTATACTATTTAGCATCTCCAATATTATGTAGTAATATCATCTATAATGCTGATTATCATAGAGGATTATTAGGTTCTTGTAGTAGTCTTGAAAATACATCACATATGTTTGAAGGATGTCTAAATATTAGTGGAAGAGTTCCAAGAGATATATTCTCAGCGGAATCTCCTAGCACGTATTTATCAAAATTAACAAATATATCATATATGTTTTCTGGATGTCCATTATTATCTACACAGTTTACAAATAATAAAAATAATGTTATAGGTAATCCTATCACTATGTATTCTCGTGATGATAATTATAACCTTAATACTACAGGAGATTGGTTAGTCCCTGAAGACTGGTTAAGTTATGCGATAAATATAGAATATGTAGAACGATTATTCAGTAGAATTGCCACATTTGATAAAGAAATTGTAAGAAATAGACCTTCTGTTAATGATAACTCATCTATTACAAAATATGGAAGTGTAGCTATCCCAAATATGCTATTTTCTGGTTTACGTAAAGTTAAATCAATATCATATATTTTCTATGGATCTCCATTATTAGTATCTAATATTGGAAATGAATTTTTACGTGATAGTTTAAGTTCTCTTACTGATATATCATTTGCATTTTCTCATACTACATTAACTTCAATAGGAATGTCAGATATACGAATATTTGAATTAAGTAGTTTAAATAATAAACTAGAAAATGTTTCTGGTGCATTCTTTAACTGTGCAAGATTAAATAATAATAATTCATATTATCCTAGATTCGGTCTTAGTTCTAAATTTAATAAAATTATTTTACCTGCAAATAAATCGTATTGTTTTTCTAGTACTGGTTTTGCAGAATCTTTACCAACAGAATATTCTCTATTCTTAGGTAACGGAAGTACTGATGGTTGGTGGTATGAAAATAAATCTGGTTATTATATAACTTCTCTTAGTTTAGAATCATTATCAACTATTCTTAGTGGAAGCGTATATTAATAATTTTAATAAGATAGCACTTTTTAGTGCTATCTTGTTTTTGTCATATATATTATATTTATGAATCTAGATAATGAAAGGAGGTAGTATTAATGATTTTTGATGATGAAAAACTATTTAAACAAGATATTATTTTATTCAATAATAAGAAATATAAAAATATTTCAACTAAATCACATAAACGCATACACTCATCAAAAATAAAAAGTATTTTATATTGTCTACATTCTGATCTATATGGTTATTCATATATAACATTAACTCCAAAAATCTATAATAAATTAAGAAAAATAAAAGATATTAAATTCTCATATAGATTTTTAGACGGTGAATTAGTAGACAATGATGAATTTTATGAAAGTGATATTTGGGTAAAAAATATTTACTATTATGATTCTTTGCGAGATTTATTTTCTAAGATATATGAAATATTTATTAGTGAATATTGTTTGAATGATTTCTTTTGGGTATTTGATTCATATTATTTATTTATGTTTTCTGATTATCGTGTATCATTTACATATAATAAAAAACGATATAAATTCAATAATCTAAATAAATTTTATAAATTTATTTTTGGTGAAAAGTATTTATTTGATAACAAATCTAAATATAATGATGGATTATTAAGTTTTTCAAATAAAAAGTATAAATACTTATCAAGAACTAGTGTTATTGATAAGGATAAATATAATAAATTCTATAAAAGTAATAAAGATAGCATAATGATGTATTCATTACAAAGCTCTCAATTTGTATATATAGATCCTAGATTTTTTAAAGATATAAAATCTTTAGAAATAGAATCAAGTTTATATATAACAGAATTAGATGGAACCGATGCACTAAATGTGCTAGATTCATATAAACAAAACTGTATTACTTATACATATGATAATTATGATATATGTGTTTTATATATGATAGCTTGTGCACCATATATAGTAAATAATTTAGAAAGTTCAAATTGTAATATTATAAAATACCATACTAAGAATGAAATGTTATCTATAAATGGTAAAAAGAGAAAGAAAAGAAAATTTAATAGACTATTTAAACGCTGGTTTCCTGGTGTTAGTTATGGAATATTTTAAATAATTTTTAAGGAGAATAAGTATATGAAATTTGTATTTTACTGCGATGGAAAGAAAAAGAAGAAAGAACAGGTAATTAAAGCTAAGACAGATAGTGAGTTAATGCTTGTTGCAAAAATTGCTAAATGTGAGCTAACTAAGAATCAAATTCTAAAAGATCTTGATTTTAGTTCAGGCAAACTTATGTGTAAAGTTGATAGCGATAAATTCACTATGCAAGAATTATGGTCATTACTTAATAAGAAATTTAGTATTGCCGATAAGGTAAAATCTAAAAAAGATAAGCCTAAGGGTAAGAAAAAAGATAAGGATAAAAAATCCAAGAAAGATTCTTCTGTCAAAAAGAAGAAAAAAAATAAAAAATCGTTAAAAAAAACTAACAAAAAAGAAATTAAACCTTCTGTAAGCACATCTAGAGGATTAATTAAAGTAACACGAAAGTAATTCATATTTAGGAGGATTGTAAAATGTTATTATATGTAATTTTAGCTCTTATTTTAGTAGTAGACATTATTGATATTTTTATTTTATTCAAGTTTAGAAAGTTTATTCATACACTAAAATCAGACTTTACTAATTTAGAAGAAAAACTTGAAGATTACCTTGATCCATGTGCACTCTACTCATATGATAATGAGTGTGAAGGTTGTGATGATTTCTCAGATTGTACTAAAAACTGTCCGTTTAATGATAATGATGAAGATTATGAACAGGATCATTATTGCGAAGAGTGTAATTATTTTGATTACTGTGAAGGATCTTGTAATATGAATGCTGTTAAAATTCTATATAAGCAAGTACATGATGATAAACCTATTCATGCTCCTTATAAGGGATCTGCATATGCAGCAGCATTTGATCTTTGTGGAGAATATATAAGTAATACTGATAAAGAAGATAAAGATTTCAAAATAAAATTAGTAGATCCTGATCAAGTTGAGATTTTGCCTGGTGAATGTGTTATATTTGGAACAAATATAGCTGCACAAATACCTGAAGGATATTATTTAGATATTTGCCCTAGATCTGGTTTAGGAATTAAACAAGGTTTACAAGTATCAAATTCTCCAGCAAGAATTGATTCAGACTATAGAGGAGAAATATTTATAGGTATTAGAAATACCTCTAATGTAAATCAAAGCATTAAGCTTGGAAGTAGAATTGCACAAACAACACTTCATGAAGTTATACCAACAGAGTTCTTTTTGACTAAAGATGATTTAAGTAAAACTGAAAGAAATGATGGCGGACTTGGTCATTCTGGAGTTGAAAGTAAGTAATAAAATTGGAGTAGGGAATTTCCCTACTCCAATTATTTTTTTTGATTAATAAATATATTTACGTTTATTTTTATCTTGTAATAATTCTAATTTCATACGATTATCTTCATCAAATAACTCTGCAAAGTATTCTCGTATTTCGTCATATAAAGTATAATCATTATCAATATCATATTTATTCAATATATACTTACCAAATATTTCATATAATGATACAAGAGTACTCATTGCATTATAACCAGTATCTATAGGAATATATAGTATAGAACTATCATACAAACTATTATATTTCTTAATAAGTTCTTCACTATTATTATCCCATAAAGTATCATTATATTCATATATAGAGTAATCGATAACTTTATCTCCATTAGAATCTATTATTTCTTGATGTGTTGCACTATCTTCTAAATATATGTCTCTTTTTGTAAAATAATAATTCTTATAATAATCTAAATTATATAAGAATTTATCAAATACATAAATTTGTATCTGATTTATAATATTTCCACCATCTAATAAGATAGTTGGATCTTTTACCATAAATCTTGTTGGAGATATAATTTCAATAGAAGGATTTGCAAATCTTCCATTTATAAAAAATAACATATATTTTGTTGATAACGGAATAAAATATATGTCTTTGTATAACTGACGTTCATTTCTAACAATAGCATCTATTTTATTCCCCATTGTAAATATGCCATCTTTATAAGTTATACCATTATGATTTTGATATAAGATCATATTTTTCATATTAGTCATATATACAGTAGATATAGATTTACTGTATGATGTAGTATATAAGTAATACATTTCTGTTGTTATAAAATATTCATCATTATATGGATTTTTCAATTCAAAATATTTTTGATATGATTCTATTTCATCTTCATTTTTTATATAATCATCAATAAGAATATAATGACCATTTTTAAGCTTATAATATATATCATCTTCACTTATCGAATATGAATTGTCTGGAAGTTTTTCATATGTAACATTAGACTCTATATCATTTAAATCATATAACGAACTGTCTATATAAGTAATATTTGGTAAAAGAGGATTATCTTTTAATTTATAAAATGTAGATATTGAAGATCTTTCAAATATAGATTTATCTCTGTCAGGATCATAAATATAAGTTTTTGACTCTTTATCGTAATAATAATTACCTTCATTATCTATTTTATAATAATAATCATCTCCAATAGAATCATCTGGATCATCAGTGAATGATAATATTGTATCACCATTAAATAATCTACTATAAAGATTCTTATTAATAGAGTATTCATCAGTCATTTTTCCATCTAAAAATGTTAGCATTCTATTTTCAGAATTTATCAACTGATTAGGAATTACATAAGCTAAGAATTCATCATCATTATTTATAAAATAATTACTATATGATGAATCTATTCTATAAGCTTTTATATTATCATCATTTATAGAATATGGTGATGAAAAATTAAAATCATATATTTCATAATCATCTTCAATATACAATTCATCATCTCGTAAATTAGAATTTTTATCAGTCTCATTTACTGCATCAAAACTAGTTTCAAGATAAAAAGGACCAATATAATCAGGATAAGTAGTTTCATCATATACTAATAATTCATTATTAATTATAATATAAACTATTTTACCATTTTTTATAGCATCTAAAGCTTCGTCTTTTGAAGTTATTGTTGTAGTATAATCTGAATATGTAGTTATATATCCACCATCTACAGCTTGCATAAATTCATCAGTTTCTGCCAGACCACCATCTAATATTTCTCCATTAACAAGAGTAAATTTATATACTTTATTCATATCAATAAATAACGAAACTTCTGTCATATATTCAGTAATAGTATATAATTTACCTTTATAATTAGGAAATTCTTCATAACTATATTTACTAAGAGAATTATTAGAATTTACAATATATAAAGTATTAATATCAATTAAATTAGAATCAATATCTTTATAATATAATTTATCTGGCATTTTATATGTGCTTCTAAATATATTTATTTGGTCATTTTGATCTATATAATATAAATCATTTAAACTAGCATATTTAATATTAAATTTGTCTTCACATATTTTATTTAGTAAATTTTCCTTTGAATAAGTTTCAATTTCTATTAAATCATCATTATCATTATAAAAAGAATTAATAGAAACAATATCATTAAATTTTCTTAGATTAAATACATTTGCTAGCTTAACACATTTTTTTCCTATTTTTGTATATCGTATATCTTCATCATAATAATATGGTGGGATGATATAACCTGGAGATTTTTTAATATAAAATACATTATTATAATCTGAATATTGCTCATCATATAATAGATATTGACCATTTATTTTTATATATAAAATAGATTTATCTTCTGTATCGTATGTTGCATAATATCTATCCTCATTAAGTAAAATATATACACCTTCGGGATCTCTTCTATATTTTAATGACGTATCATCAGATATTGATAAATCTTCAATAGTAATTACAAGTTTATTTGGGTCAATATCTTTATTAATAGGTAATAAATATTCATTAGTTTTTAATTTATTATAAATATCACCAGTATAATTATTTGGAATAGGAGTTTTATATAATCCATCTAATGGATCAATATAATAATTCACATCTCCTATTTCAAGATAATAATTTTTATATTTTATATATTGCCCGTTATCGTCTTCTATATATGATTCTATAATCTTATCATCAATCTCATTTTTAGTAATACTATAACGCTGATTTTTGGATAAGTTTATATATTTAAAGATAGATTTTACATCATATCTCATGTTTTCAATGAATAATCTATCACTATCAAATGCTATATAAAAATTAGAAGAACTAGGTATATCAAAATATGTTGGTTTATCACCAAAACTATATATTATCTTTTTAGCGGCTTGTGTTATAGGAGATATTTTTTCAAACTCAATATATATTTCATAATTTTCTCTATTTTTTACTATAAAAGTTGGTATTAATAATTTATTATCTTTAAAGAAAAGTATGTTATCATGTTTGGAATTTATGATATATTTAAAACATGGGATATTATTCCATATAACTATAGAAGATGATAATATCTTATCAATTTTTTTTACATTAAATGTTGATTTTTTTTCAAGAATATCTTGCAATGAAAATGGTAAAGAATCTATTAAGTTTTGTTCATCCTCATTAATATTATTTGGATCTGATTGATACCATGGTTTTTCTTGTATTATATCATGCAATTCTTTAGTATCTTCAAATGTGCTATTTTCATCTATAATATAAAATCCAGTAATAGATATAGAGTTTATTGCATTATTTTCTAATGTGTCTATCATATTTAATGGATATGAGTTTTTATTAAGAATAATATAGTGACCAATTTTATCTTTTCCATATTGAAAATCATTATCATGCAATATATAGTTACTATTTGAAAATGATATATTTAAATAAAATAATGATTTAATAGCAGAATCAGAAATAACAAAACCATCATCATCTAAATATATCTTTTCTTTTAGTATATCTTTTACAGGAGTTATATTATTTTTATTTACTGTATAATAATAATATAAGCTATAATGATTTT
>Ga0172378_10002247_pt1 | contig 18023 bp, 18 predicted proteins | sample GrowelOW332metaG_FD_119755 | JGI IMG/M metagenome (GOLD analysis project Ga0172378, IMG submission 119755) | Groundwater microbial communities from an aquifer near a municipal landfill in Southern Ontario, Canada - Pumphouse #3_1 metaG | ecosystem: Environmental > Aquatic > Deep subsurface >... | reverse complement strand
AGGTCAGCTGCAACAAGCCCTGCAATATGAGCCATATCAATCATTACCAAAGCTCCAACTTCTTCTGCAATTTCCCATATTATTGCAAAATCTATAATTCTAGGATAAGCACTAGCTCCACCTACAATCATTTTGGGCTTGTTTTTCAAAGCCAAAGCTCTCAACTTATCATAGTCCAAAACTTCCGTATTCGGCTCAACACCATATTCAATAAAATTAAAATAAGCTCCTGAAATATTTACCGGACTACCATGTGTAAGATGCCCTCCATGGGAAAGATTCATTCCCATCACAGTATCCCCAGGCTTCAACATAGCAAAATAAACTGCTGTATTAGCCTGAGCACCAGAATGCGGCTGAACATTGGCATGTTCCGCTCCATAAATTTTCTTAATTCTGTCCCTTGCCAAATCTTCAACTATATCCACATACTCACAGCCACCATAGTATCTTTTAGATGGATAACCTTCAGCATATTTATTTGTGAGTACAGAACCCTGAGCAGCCATTACTGCCCTACTAACAAAGTTTTCTGATGCAATAAGTTCGATCTTGTTTTCTTGCCTACCCTCTTCCAATTCAATGGCTCTTGCCACCTCAGGGTCCTGCGGCGCAACATATTGTTTGATATAATCCATACCGCACATCTCCTTATAAATTTTTATTTAACTAAATATCCTAAACTGGAATTTAATAAAAATTAGAAACTTTAATCTATCTAAATTATAGCTCTAATTATTTTTACTTTTTTCAAATTCACTTATGAGATCAACTCTTCTCGCATGGCGCCATCCAGCAAAATTACTATTTAAAAAAGCATCCACTATCTCCAATGCAACCCCTGTTCCTAAAACTCTTGCGCCCAAAGCAAGGATATTGGCATTATTATGTTCTCTTGCCATTTTTGCCATATAACTATTTGTACAAAGTGCAGCCCGTACACCCGAAACTTTGTTTGCGGCAATTGAAATTCCTATACCTGTACCACATACTATAATTCCTATTTCCGCTTCTTTATTACTCACAGTCTTACCGACAGCAAATCCATATATAGGATAGTCCACAGAGTCTAAAGAATTGGTACCACAATCAATTATTTCATATCCTTTTTTTAAAATATATTCTTTCACAATTTCTTTAAGCTCAAAACCTCCGTGATCTGACCCCAGCGCTATTTTCATAAGCCTCTACCTCCAAATTATAGCTATATATAATCACATTGTGCAATCCCCGTTTAATTATTGTTGCTCCGATATTTTTGTAGCAATAATCTTGATCATTTTCTCTATCTCAACTGCACACTGCCTATACACTTCCTCTGAACCACCCCACGGATCAGAAACATCTTTTCCCATTCCACACCAATCACCCAAACATATTATCTTTCCTTCTAAATTAGGGTACTCATCTTCAAGAAATACTTCCTGTGATTTAGTCATTGTAACTATATAATCAATATCTACCAATATTTTATTAGATATTTTCTTCGCCCTATGATTTTTTATGTCTACTCCTTTTGCAAACATAACCTTCACTGCATGCTTATTTACCACTTCACCATCACAGGCTGCAATTCCGGCTGAAGAAACATCAATTTTATTAGAAAAATATAATTTTGCCAATCCTTCAGCTATCGGACTACGGCACGTATTTCCAGTACATACAAATAACACTCTCATTTTATATTATAACCTCTTTTTTGCTTCAGAGTAAAATTGTTTTCTTATTTATTAAGAGATTACTGCAATACCCATTTGCAAACCAATAATAAATAAAATAATTCCCCCAAGAGCCTCAGCTTTTCCCCCAAATTTTGTACCGATCTTTCTTCCCAATACTATTCCACCTACGGTCATTATTCCTGCAGTAAAACCCATTATAAGTATTGTCAGAATAATCTGGTTATCCATAGTGCCCAATGAAAATCCAACACTTAAAGCATCAATGCTAACACTTCCCGCCAATACATACATACCTATACCTCTAATATCAGGAATATTTTCACCTTTTTTGTCCCTTTTGATTGCGCCAATAAACATTTTTATTCCAAGACAAAGTAGTATACTTGCACCTATCCCTACGGCAACTTCCCCTACCATTGTACCCGTTTTTTGTCCCGCCCATAAACCAACTAAAGGCATAAATACATGAAACATAGCAACTGTGATTGAAAGATGCAAGGCCAATTTATTTTGTATTCCCACAAGTCCAATTGCAAGTGCAAACGAAAAAGCATCCATTCCAAGTGCTATTGAAATAGCTATGACCCAAAGCAAATTCAAAACAGTTCCCCCTTCTGCTTAAATGCAATAAATCAATCAGGCCTTATTTTTTCCAGCTGCTTTTTTCAATCTGTTCATAACCGCTAGCCCAATACCTCTTTCGTCAATACCTTCAGCAAAAATTATATCTATTTTGTTTTCGTCACATAATCTTAGTGCCTCAAACAAGTTAGCTGCAACTTCTCTGGGCCTCTCTCCAGAACCCAGAACATATAGATAATCCAGTCTATTCTTTAACTCTTCATTCATTTTTTTTTCAGTTTCATTTGTGCAGAGAACAGCAATCCTTCTAGCAACATCTCCGTAGATATTTTGACTAACCATTTCTTCTTCAAGTTTACCTCTTGAAAATATAAATATTTGGCCTTCTGGTGCATAATGCCTGTATTTCATCCCAGGTGATTTTGGTATGAACGTATCTGTCCCACCGTTTTCAGTATTTACTATTCCAATCGCCTTATCCAATTCAACGTTTCCCAATACTGCCTCCAATTCCTCTTTTGTTATTCCCCCTGGACGGAGTATTATGGGAATTTTTCCTGTCAAATCCAAAACAGTAGACTCAAGTCCAATATCACATTTACCCATATCAATTATAAGGGGCACCCTTCCAGCAAGGTCTCTCCAGACATGTTCCCCCTCAGTAGGACTAGGCTTGCCCGAAAGATTAGCACTAGGGGCAGCTATAGGACATCCAGCTTTCTTTATTAGTGCTACTGCAACAGGATGGGAGGGCATTCTAATTGCAACTGTTTCCAATCCCCCACTTACCTCTCGTGGCACCTTATCTGATTTTGGAAGAATCAACGTCAAAGGACCGGGCCAAAAATTATTAGCACAAATTTCCGCTTTTTCAGTCCACAATGAAGTAAGCAAATTAACCTCTTCCCTGCTAGCAATATGTACTATCAAAGGATTATCTGATGGGCGACCTTTGACCTTAAAAATATTTTTACAAGCTTCTACGTTATATGCATCCGCTCCAAGCCCATACACTGTTTCCGTAGGAAACGCTACGACCTCTCCATTTTTAATATATTCTGCAGCGCTCTCCAAATGCTCCATAAGATACTCTTCAGTTAAACCACCAATCGGATTAGGGTTTATTATAATTCTTTCTGTTTTCATTTTTTCACCTAACAATAATCTATTAGTTTTTATACATACTTATTCTCAAAATGCTATACTCTCATAGCTATAACAATTCTGTCTAATCCAGCAAGATCAGCTAATACTTTAGTAGTATAACCTTTCTTTTCAAATAACTCCCTTACTTTTACAGCCTGATTATAACCTATTTCTAAAACAATTTTACCTTTAGGCTTTAAATAAGCCTCTGCCTGACTAGAAATTCTCTGATAAAAATCAAGTCCGTTTTTTCCGCCACAAAGAGCCAATTTAGGTTCTTTTTTAACTTCAAAACTACATTTCTCATATTCTTCGACTGAAACGTAGGGCGGATTAGAAATTATCCAATCAAACTTTTTTCCCTGAACAGGGTTAAAAAGATCCCCCAACCTCCAGTCTATTTTAACTTTATTATTGATTGCATTCTTTCTGGCAACTTCTATAGCTCCTGAAGATATATCAGTTCCAGTAACCCTAGCTTCAGTCATATAATATGCCAATGCAATCGCAACAGCACCACTTCCTGTACACAAATCTAGAACAGACAATAAATCATGCCTACCCCTTTTAATATTACTTTTTTCTTCATTAATTACTTCCTCCGCAATTAACTCAGTCTCAGGTCTAGGAATAAGAACCCTCTCATCTACATATAAATCAAGACCCATAAATTCACGGGTCTTTAAAATATAAGCAAGAGGCACTCTAGTCCCCCTTAGCTTAATTAAACTTTGAAACTTTGATATTTGCTCAACACTAAGAATACTTTCCCTCTCAAGATATAACTTATCCCTAGTAACCTTCAATACCGAAGCAAGCAGTATATCAGCCTCTATTCTTGGTTCCTCAACCCCACAAGAATTAAGATATTCTGTCTCTTTTTTCAGAACTCCTATTATTGTTAATATATTACTCATTTTATTTTACAGATTCTTTTAACCTTTCAGCCTGATCTGTTGTAGTCAGAGCACTAATTATTTCCTCAATATCTCCCATTAAAATTTGATCCAGTTTATGAAGCGTCAGTCCAATTCTGTGATCAGATACTCTTCCCTGAGGGAAATTATAAGTTCTAATTCTTTCACTTCTATCGCCTGTCCCAACCTGACTTTTCCTTTGCGAAGCTATTTCTCCCATGGCCTCACCTTCGAATTTTTCTAACAACCTAGCCCTTAAAACTTTTATTGCCTTATCCTTATTTTTATGCTGTGATTTTTCATCTTGACAGGACACCACTAATCCAGTTGGCAAATGCGTTACTCTTACTGCTGATTGTGTTGTATTAACTGATTGTCCCCCCGGTCCACTTGAACAAAAAATATCTATTCTCAAGTCATTAGGGTTAATTTCTACATCTACCTCTTCTGCTTCCGGCAACACCGCTACGGTCGCCGTAGAGGTATGAATTCTTCCCCCAGATTCTGTCGTCGGAACACGCTGGACTCGATGGACACCGCTCTCGTATTTAAGTTTACTGTAGGCACCATTTCCTTCAATCATAAAGATAATTTCTTTAAATCCACCTATATCTGTATAATTAGCACTCATAAGCTCTGTTTTCCAACCTTGTTTTTCTGCATATCTAGAATACATTCTATAGAGGTCCCCAGCAAACAGTGCAGCTTCTTCTCCTCCTGCTCCACCCCTTATTTCCACAATAACATTTTTATCATCATTGGGATCTTTAGGCAGAAGTAAAATTTTCAGTTGTGCTTCCATACTTTCCATCTTTGTCTTTAGCTCATCAAGCTCCGCTACAGCCATTTCTTTCATTTCTGCATCCAGTTCTTCTTCCAACAAAGATTTAGTATCCTCAATTTGTCGAACAACTTCTTTATACTCACCGTAGGTGTTCACTATTTCTGTTAATGAAGCCTGCTCCTTAGCGTGTTTCTGAAATTCTGACTGAATAGCAATTATTTCAGGATCACTTAAGAGTTGAGTAAGTTCATTATACTTATTTTCTATTCCTTCAAGCCTGTTTAGCATTTAATATTTCTCCCACCAATAATTGTAAATAGTTATATTACAACTATTATAACCATATTTCAAAACAAAAAGATCAATAAAATATTTTATGACAATTCCTGACCAGATTCTAGAACACCATTAAGTGCAGCTATCGCAACTTCTAACTGTGAATCATCAGGTTCTCTTGTCGTAAATTTCTGAAGCCAAATTCCAGGCATCACAAGCCATTTCAAAACAGGTGAATCAATATGTCTACCTGAAAATTTCAAGATTTCATACGCTATCCCGGCCACAAGAGGCATAAAAACGATTCTTGACACAATTCTCCACCACAGTGGTTCTAATCCCAAAAATGCAAAAACAAAAATGCTAACAATTACTACAATAAACAAAAAACTAGTTCCGCAACGCGGATGAAGTCTCTGGTATTTACGTGCATTTTCAACCTTTAATTCTTCACCAGCTTCATACGTAAATATCGTTTTATGTTCAGCTCCGTGGTACTCAAAAACCCTTTGGATATCTTTTATCTTTGATATGGATACGATATACATAAAAAAGACTAGTAACCTAATAAACCCTTCTAGCAAATTCTGCATTACAGTACCCGTAACTTTAACTTGTAAAAAATGTGCAAAAGCAGTTGGAACTGCCACAAACAAAATTATTCCTGCTGCAAAAGCAAAAACTATCGTGGTAATCATTTCCTTAAGACTGAGTTCTTCCCCATCTTCTTCGCCTACAGCTCTGTTAGCAGAAAACATCAACGCTTTAGTTCCAAGAATTAATGAATCTATTAAGGCAACAAAACCTCTGATTATAGGCAATTTAAAAATAGCATTGTGTGACCAACCACTAATCGGCTTACTAGTAACCTCTATCTCGCCATTTGGCAACCGAATAGCCATAGAAATTACTTTCGGTCCCCGCATCATTACACCTTCAATAAGCGCTTGCCCACCATATTGCACCGGTCTACCCATAATCCACCTCCAAATGTATTAAAAGCAGAGCTTGCGCTCTGCTTATACCCGTTAGCAACGACCGCAGGCCGTTGTTACTATTCAAGTCCGTATTTCTTTTTAAACTTGTCAACTCGCCCACCGGCATCAAGGAACCTTTGTCCCCCACCAGTATAGAAGGGATGACATTTCGAACATACTTCAACTTTTATATCTTTCCTTGTGCTCCCGGTTTCAATAACATTACCACACACACAGGTAATAGTTGTCTGCTCGTATTTTGGATGAATTTTTTCTCTCACAGAAAGTCACCTTCTTTCTCCACTTTATCAGTCATCATCAGACATTTTAGCATAAACAGACCCTGAAGGTCAAGAAATTGCTACTAAACTTCTCAATTTTCTAGCATACCCCTTTAATAGCGTATTTAGGTTTTAGGTCAAATCGATGAGTAGCTTCGATGAATCTTACAGTTCCTGTTTTACCTCTCATTACCACAGTATGCGTTTTCGCACCATTAGCAGTAAATCTAACTCCTTTAAGGAGCGGTCCTTCGGTTATCCCTGTAGCAGCAAAAAATACATCATCAGCTTTCACAAGATCATCAAGAGTTAACAATTTCCTAACGTCTTTAATTCCCAAATCTAAAGCTCTTTTAATATCATTATCATCTTCTGGCCAGAGCCTGCCTTGCATTTCTCCTCCCATACAACGCAGCGCAGCTGCTGCTAATACGCCCTCAGGTGCCCCACCAATTCCCATCATCATATCAATCCCGCTGTCTTCAATAGCACAAGCTACTGCAGGGGCTACATCTCCATCAGTGATAAGACGGATTCTAGCTCCTGACTCTCTAACCTGTCTGATAAGCTCGCTATGCCGTGGACGATCCATAATTACTACAGCTAAATCTTGCACTTCTTTTCTTAGAGCTTTGGCAACATTATTCAGATTTTCTCTTACCGTTGCATCAAGATGTATACACCCTACGGCCTGAGGCCCAACACAAATCTTATCCATATACATGTCTGGAGCATGAAGAAGTCCATATCTTTTAGAGACTGCCAATACTGCTATCGCTCCAGGCATACCCTTAGCTACAAGATTGGTCCCTTCCAAGGGATCAACGGCAACGTCAACTTCAGGTTTATCGCCGTTTCCCAATTTTTCTCCAATATAAAGCATAGGAGCCTCATCCATTTCTCCTTCACCAATTACAACTGTTCCATCCATATGAATAGTGTCAAAAACCGCTCTCATAGCCTCAACAGCTGCATCATCGGCCCCGTCTTTATCTCCTCTTCCAACCAAACGAGCAGATGCAAGTGCTGCAGCCTCTGTCACCCTAGCAAATTCCATTGTAAGTTCACGTTCCAACTTAAATTCCCCCAAATTAGTATATTAAATCTTTTAAAGAAGATTTGGCAATTAATTACTGTGATATCTAACTTTCCTGTATCCATTTTCCTACTTTTTGTTCCAATCTGCAAGAAATTTCTCTATGCCCTGGGATGTAAGAGGATGAATAAATAACTGTGTAAGAACCTTAAACGGAATAGTCACCCCATCAGCACCAATTTTGGCGGCTTCCAGCACATGAATCGGATTTCTGATACTGGCTGCAAGAACTTTGCATTTTATTCCATGAACATCAAAAACTTCGCAAATATCAGAAAGGACATCAAGTCCAACTTCTCCTATATCGTCAAGCCTACCAAGAAATGGGCTTACATACGACGCTCCAGCTCTAGCCGCAAGCAGAGCCTGCACAGCTGTAAACACAAGAGTAACATTAGTCCTAATATTTTCTTCTCTCAATTTTTTTACAGCCTTTAACCCATCAGCAGTCATTGGTATTTTTACTACTATATTTGAATGAATACTCGCAAGCACTCTAGCTTCAGCAACCATTCCCTCATACTCTAATGAAATCACTTCAGCATTAACTGGTGCATCTACTATTTCAGTAATTTTCTTTATCAATCCATGAAAATCTTCACCTGTTTTGGCAACAAGGCTTGGATTAGTCGTTACCCCAGATATAACACCCATTCCCCAAGCTTTTGTTATTTCCTCTATAGAAGCAGAATCAAGAAAAAATTCCATTTTTTACCCTCCTATTGTTTGTGGGTTATACTGTTTAGAATACGCACCATAACTAAGCATTATGCTTTGCCGTTACTACCAAACAATTTTATTTTTTCTCTTATTATTTCAATGGCAGCATCTCTAGCCGGTCCAAGAATTTTACGGGGGTCTATCTCATCAAGTTTTGCATTAATTTCTTTTCTTACTTCATAAGTAAATGCCTCTCTAATGTTTGTATCAATATTTATTTTAGCAACTCCAATTCTAACTGCTTCCCTAATTGCATCTGCAGGGACTCCAGAAGATCCATGTAATACAATAGGTATGGAAATTATTTTAATTATTTCTTTCAATCTTTCAAAATCTAATTTTGGTACACCTTTATACTGACCGTGAGCAGTACCTATAGCAACTGCCAAAGCATCAACCTGTGTTTCCTTTACAAACCTCTCCGCTTCCCCTGGATCTGTAAAAAAAGCTTCTCTATCAGAGACGGATATATCGTCTTCTGTTCCACCGATTTTTCCCAATTCTCCTTCTACTGTAACACCTAAAGGACGAGCTACTTCAATTACCTTATTAGTCAAGGCAATATTTTCCTCAAGAGGGTGCTTTGAGCCATCGATCATTACAGAACTAAACCCATTGCGTATACAAAGCATACATTGTTCAAAACTCGTTCCATGATCAAGATGAAGAGCTATTGGCACACTGGCACCATCTGCTGCTATTTTGGTTAAACCAGCTATATATTCTATACCAGCATATTTTATAGCCCCCTGACTAGCCTGAATAATTACAGGCGAATTTTCTTTTTCAGCCGCAGCTACAATTGCCTGTATAATTTCCATATTATTGCAGTTGAAAGCTCCAACAGCATAGTGCCCCTTTTGGGCTTTTAGTAAAAGTTCTTTCATTGGTACTAAACTCATTGCAATTCCTCCGTACTAATTATTTTTAATCTTATTTTGACCCTTATATGAACTGTTAACATACCAGGTCATATTCTCCTTTAAAAATATCATACCAATATTATCAATAATACGCAAAACTTCTTTATGAGATATATATATAACTGCTATTGCTTCACATCTTTCACAATATAGTTCAATTCTATCCGCAAATACTTCTACAATCAAATTTTTATTTCCACACCTACAACCAAGCAAATTTTTTTCCGCCATTTTACTCAGTTTTTCCAATAAGGAATAAACAATAAAGAAATTATCAAATTCACCATCCAGCTCATCATCCTCTACCATTTTAGATGCAAATTGCACAAACATTTTTTTCATCTCTTGGGAAGCCCTATCTACATATTTTTTCAAACCTATATATCCAATTGGCAATTCTATACCCATACATTTTAGTTTTACTACATTTTTACCCCAAATGTTCTCTCTTTTTTCCACCAATTGATGTGTTTGTCCACAATATATGCAAGGGAATTCAATTTTAAAATATCCCCTATCCAATCTCGAAACAGTTAAAAGCAAGGATTCACATTCACAATAAAAACTAATTTTTTTTTCGCAGGAAAAATCAAAGAGTGAAAGGGTTCTATACTGCAAATCTCCACATTTTGAGCACTGGATACCTATTATCATCTTTGTCAGTACAATCATTTTTCCACCTCTTTTCTAGAGTATACTTCGTCAAGTTATAATCTTTTCCTGCTATATCCCCAAGGAAATAAATGGTTTTAAAAAAATCAGATATCTTATGCATATATCTGACGTAATATTAACTCTATATTTTATCTCAAATATTCTAGCTCCCAATCCAAAAATCCTTATCTTTTGCTAGTTCTCCAACCTGTTTCTTTAGATCATCAAGGTCAAAAGGCTTAATAACAAACCTATCAACACCAAGCTTTGCTGCCTGATCTACATAACGCTTATCCCCATATGCTGTCATTAAAATTATACCCACATCGTTATTATCTTCTCTTAATTTTTTGACGACATCAATTCCATTCATACCCGGCATCTTTACATCCATAATAATTAGATCAGGTTCAAACTCGGAAATTATATCTAGCGCTTTCACTCCGTTGTCACATGATTCTATATCATAACCATAGTCCTTAAACACTTCAATTAGAAGTCTTCTTATCCCTTTCTGGTCATCAACGATAAGTATTTTAAGCATTAAAACTTCATCCCCTCATATCAATCAAATTATTTATAAACGATTATCTTTATTCAACTTATATGGAATATTCTTTATTTACTGATAAAAATCCTTCTTTTACATTTCTTTTTATATAAAATTCACCATTTTTTTTGTAGTATCTTAAAATACGCGGATTTGCAAGAGTTCTTCTAATAGGAATCACTACTTCATCTCCTAGTTTACAAGGCGTATCCCCCACATCAAATACAGTAAGTTGCATGCCTATTTTTCCGGCTATTTGAGCTCTCTTCCCATTTACCTGCAAACTTTCACGTCCGAGCTGTATTCCAAACAAAGCCAGAGCGTTTTTTATATATATCTTAATGAGATCAATAAATCCTTGAGGGACAAACCTAGGCTCAATACCAAAGCCATCAGCATATCCAACTGGAATTACTGCAAGTTCTGTGTCTTTCTTTGTTTTATACAGACTCTGGTACCCAACGTAAGTTCCCTTGCAAACCTTTCTTAAATAAATAATTTTCGCCTTTACTATCCATGGATCTTCAAGATCCAATTGGCCTGCAAACGAACTAGCCGGAAAGTGACCAATAATTAATGTCCCAATCCTGACAAAATCATGATGATATTCTGGGAAATCAAGAAAAGCTGCACTATTACAAACATGTTTCCATTTTATACTTACGCCTTCATTTTCAATCTTTTGGACGAAATTTGTAAAGATGGAATACTGTTTACTTGTATACTTATTGTCTTTCTGAGCAGCCCGAGCAAAATGAGTATATATTCCTACCGGCTTTACAAATGAACACTTCTTGAGTAAGGCAACCAAGGCCTCAGCCTGGTCTTCTGGTACTCCAGTTCTGCCCATACCTGTTTCTACTTTAATATGTATACTAAATTCCCTATTTTTCTCCCTGCAAAATTCTTCAAGGTCAGAAATTCTTTCTAAATCAGAAATTGTAATTTGTATGTTTTCTTCCATAGCCTGTCCCCAACTTGGCCGTGACGTAGGACCTAGCACTAGAATTATCGCATCAATACCATTTTGTCTGAGCAGTATTGCTTCATCCAGCGTTGTTACTGCAAAAGCTTCGCAACCGTCATCTTGAAGTATTTTAGCAACCTCAACAGCACCCATTCCGTAGGCATCTGCCTTAACAACTGCCATACACCGTGAACCTGGTGAAATTTTCTCTTTAATTTGGCGATAATTATGCAAAACTGCATCAAGATTAACTTCAACCCACAAATCCGGCATATTCATCCTCTCCTTCAGACTGCAAAACCTTAATTATTTTTTTCTAAAAATAGCTAATATTTTTTTCAATTTTCCTGAATACAACTTCTCTGCTATTTTCCATACAGAATACATAATCGGTCTATAAACTAAATCCCATTCCCCTATAAATTGGGTGAATTCGCCATTGAACCCTTTTTTAAACCTGTACAGACCATACAATGGATTATCTTCAGAAATATCTCCAGAAACCCCCCTAAAGTCATAAAGAGTACAATCGTTTGCCTTTGCCCATCTAATCATCTCCCATTGAATAAGATAATTAGGCATAACCTTACGATGAGAATTAGAGGAAGCGCCATAAATATACCAGGCTTTTTTACCCGTAATAAACGCCAAAGTCCCTGATACTATTTGACCATTGTATTCAGCTACAAATAATTCTGCAAATCCTGCCTGCACAAGCGTATCGTACAAGTCTTCAAAATATGAATAGGAACGAACAAGAAAATTGTCTCTTTCAGTTGTCTCCCTCAACACCTCATAAAATGCCTGAAGATCTTCCTTATTTCCTTTTCGAACTGTAACTCCCTTTTTAGTTGCCAACCTTATATTATAACGAGTCTTCTGATTCATATTTGCTAATAATGTTTCTTCATCAGGAGCAATATCCAACCTAAATACATAACGAGGTTGCACTCCTTCAAAATCTTTCCCTCTATCCAGTAGTTTGAATTTTCTGGATTCCAAATAATCTTTAAGTTCAATTACATTGAAAGAAACATCTGGATCTATTTTTAGTAAAATCGCGCCCCTTTTCACGGCTAACTTTCTTACCGCTTCAAGTAGGCCATCAAAAACAACTTCATCACTGACATCAAGAACAGGCCCTCGAGGAGCATAAAAAATGGGAGCACCTATAATTGGCATACGGCGTTCCAGTACTGTGGCAGCAGCTACTACCATTCCATTTCTTTCTAATACCATTCTCCACGGCTTCCAGCCAGTCTTTTTTTTTATCTCCCCCCACTCCCATAATTGCATAGAATGCCCTTTGGGATGTTCAATTATAAATTTATTAAATTTTTCTTTTTCCTCTATTTCCAGCCATTTGGCTGTATACCCCATAATAATTTCCTCCCAAAGTTATTATTACCATAATTTAATCTAGACAAACTACTTATGCTCCAGCTATTTTACACTTTTCCCGAGTCCCATCTAATTATTTCAATAACTCATTTACCAAATACAATAAACACAGTGCACTAAAATTAAGCTATCAAACAAGTTGGGTTTAACTACAGCAAACAAGACGGACTTAACTATAGCAAACGTAATTCTATATAATATAAGCCCGCCAACCGTTCTCCTTAAAATCCTATATAAACAATTATTCTTTCTTTTCAGATAAAGTTGCTTTCACAAACTGACTAAAAAGTGGATGCGGTCTATTTGGTCTTGATTTGAATTCAGGATGAAACTGAGAAGCAACAAACCACGGATGGTCAGGATATTCAATTACTTCAACTAATCTGTTATCCGGGGATGTTCCAGAAACTTGAAGCCCTTGCTTTAGCAATTCTTCTCTATACTTATTGTTTACTTCATAACGATGACGATGTCGTTCGTATATCACTTCTTCTTCATAAGCAGAGTAAACAAGACTATCCTGATGAAGCTTGATTGGTGAAATTCCAAGTCTCATCGTTCCACCCATATCTTCAATATCTTTTTGTTCTGGAAGTAAATCAATTACCGGATACGGTGTAAGCTGGTCAAACTCCGTACTATTGGCGCACTCCATTCCACAAACATTCCTAGCAAATTCTATCACTGCGCACTGCATCCCAAGACATATTCCCAAAAAAGGTATCTTATTTTCACGTGCGTAGCGAATAGCCTCAATTTTTCCTTCAATTCCTCTATTGCCAAATCCGCCCGGAACCAATATCCCATCTACACCTGCAAAAACTTCACTTATAGAATTAATATTTTTCTCTATTTCCTCAGAGTTTACCCAGTGTATCTTCACTCCCGCTCCATGCTCTGCACCTGCGTGACGAAGAGCCTCTGCAACACTAAGATAGGCATCGGGTAATTCCACATATTTTCCAACAATTGCTATTTCTGTTTTCTTACATGGTGATTTAATCTTTTCTACCATAGCTTTCCAAGCAGTCATATCTGCTTTTTCAGCTTCAATACCCAAACAGCGCAGTACAATATCGTCCATACCTTCTTCTTCTATCTTCAAAGGAACTTCATATATTGATGACGCATCGATACAAGTGATAATAGCCTCTTTATCAATATCACAAAGCAACGCCAGCTTATCTTTCATCTCTTCGCTGATAGTACGTTCTGCTCTACAAACAAGCACATTTGGTTGAATCCCTATACCTCTTAATTCTTTTACGGAATGCTGTGTCGGTTTTGTTTTAACCTCTCCAGAAGCAACAAGATACGGGAGCAAAGTAACATGTACATAACAGACATTTTCCCTTCCAATATCTCCACGCACCTGACGAATCGCTTCTAAAAATGGCTGAGATTCAATATCCCCGACCGTACCTCCAATTTCAGTAATAACAACATCCGGATTGCTTTCATTAGCCACCCTATATATTCTATCCTTAATTTCATTGGTAATATGCGGAATAACTTGAATTGTTGCCCCAAGATAGTCTCCCCTACGTTCCTTATTTATAACAGACCAGTAAATTTTTCCTGTAGTAACATTACTGTATTTTGAGAGAGGAACATCAATAAATCTTTCATAATGACCTAGATCAAGATCAGTTTCCGCACCATCATCTGTAACAAATACTTCCCCATGTTGGTATGGGCTCATCGTTCCAGGATCAACATTAATATAAGGGTCAAACTTTTGAATTGCAACCTTTAATCCCCTGTTTTTCAGAAGACACCCCAAAGAAGCAGCTGTAATTCCTTTCCCTAAAGAACTAACAACTCCTCCTGTTACAAAAACGAATTTGGCCATCTTTTTCCTACCCTTTCTACTTTTTATAATTTCTAAATATTACATTTTTTCAGGAGCGGACACACCTAAAACTCCCAGAACATTAGCTAATACCTGTTTTGTTGCTTTAATAAGTCCCAAACGTGCGGTCTTCAAATCAACATCGTCAACAAGTACGCGCTGACTATTATAGAATGTGTGAAATAAAGCAGCTAGATCAAGCACATAATGAGCAAGTCTATGAGGTTCAATGAGTCTCGCCGCCACTTCAATTTCCGAAGGAAGATCCGCCAATTTTTTAATCAAATCTTCTTCTTCTTGACTGGTAAGAAGACCCAATTGTTCATCACTGGGATTAATATTCGTATCCCATCCCTGCTCCTCGGCCTGTCTCAAAATGCTACACAATCTCGCATGAGCATACTGAACATAATAAACGGGATTGTCTGAAGATTGAGCTTTAGCAAGGTCTAGATCAAATTCAACTGTAGAATCAGGATCTCTCAGCAGAAAGAAAAAACGAGCTGCATCTTTACCTACTTCATCCATTAAATCCTGCAAGGTAATATACCTTCCGGAACGTTTTGACATCTTTACTACTTCACCATCTTGGATCATCTTAACCAACTGCATAAGAATTATCTGAAGATTATCAGAATTATATCCAAGAACCTTCATAGCTCCTTTCATCCTAGCAACATGCCCATGGTGATCAGCTCCCCAAACATTAATTACTTTATCAAAACCTCTTTCGAATTTATTGCGATGATAAGCAATATCTGCTGCGAAATAGGTTGGTATTCCGTTGTTACGTACTACCACTTCATCTTTTTCGTCTCCTAATAATGTTGACTTAAACCAAAGTGCCTCTTCTTTTTCATATATATAACCTTTTTTCTCTAATTCCTCTATGGTACTCTGCAAATATCCACTATCATGAAGAGACTGTTCGCTAAACCAAACATCGTAGTGAATACCCATTTCAGCTAAAGTATTTTTTATGCAAGTAATTTTTTCTTCCAATCCAAACCTAACCATGAATTCACGCCTCAATTCATCTTCCATGGTCAAATACTTATCGCCATCTTTTTCAATTATTCTTTTTGCGGTCTCTATCAAATCCTCACCTTTATATCCTGCTTCAGGGAAAGTAACATCCTGACCAAGTAGCTGAAGATAGCGAGCCTCCAAAGAGAGAGCAAAATTGTAAATTTGTTTACCTGCATCATTGATATAAAATTCTCTACTTACCTCATATCCCACCATACTAAGAAGAGAAGCTATGCTATCACCAAGTGCCGCACCTCTAGCATTCCCCATATGAAGTAGCCCTGTAGGATTAGCACTCACAAATTCTACTTGTACCTTTTCTCCATTACCAATATTGACCTTTCCGTAACTATCTCCGCCTATAATTACTTCTGGTACAACTCTTTTGAGCCAACTTGGATCAAGCCGAAAATTAATAAATCCTGGCCCAGCTATTTCACAGGTTGTAATCCATGTGTTATCAGTATTGATATTGTTAATTATTATTGCAGCAATTTCTCGCGGAGCCTTTCTAGCCTGTTTTGTCAGTAGCATCGCTATGTTGGTTGCCAAATCCCCATGCTGCTTTTCCCTTGGTTCTTCTAAAACAAAATCAGGAAGCTGGTCATAACTAAGTTCCCCTTTTGTCCTTGCTGTTTCTGCTGCTGCTTCCAAACACTTATTAATATTGTTCTTTATATTTTTATAAAGACACATAGAAGGCTCCTCCTTTTATGACTTCTGATTAAACTTTTTGTACGTAAAAGAGCAATATCTTTTAGCACTATATCATTAGATTTTAATACAATTTGTCCTAAAATACCAGTCTGTAATCCTGAAAGAACAGTATATCACAAAAATTCCTTACTGCTTGACTTAGAAATACAGTAAGAGTAAAATTCAATTCATAAACTGAATGCTTATTCAGTTTATGAATGTTTGCCTACTGATTATTATTAGGAGGATTTCTATGGTTTATAATAAAACCGAAAAAATAATAGAAAAACAACAAAATCGCAAAACAAGAATACTTAAAGCTGCAAGAGAAATCCTAGAAAAAGGAACCAACAAAGATACCTCTATTAAAGCAATTGCAAAAAAAGCTGGAATTGCAACCGGTACCTTTTACCTATACTTTGCTGACAAAGAAACTCTTATTGATACTGTTGTAAAAGAAATATATGTAGAACTACTAGAAATAATTAAAGAAGAACGTTCCAAATATTCAGATATATTTGATAAACTTGAAGCTTCCATGGAAATATGTATAAAAACATTCATGAAAGAAAAACACCTAGCAAAAATTCTTTTGGAGCACTTTCCTGAAGTAAATAATGCCCTTAACTGCAAATTTACAGACATTGAAAACGACCTTATTAGGTTTACTAAAGATGACCTATACGAACTCAGAGAACAAAACCTCATTCCAGATCAGGATATTCAAGTCAGCGCTACAGCTTTTGTAGGAACCTTCCGACAGGTAATACTATCTTGGATAAACTCAGGTGAACCCGTTGACTACGATAGGGCATACAAAACGCTCATACAATACAACCTTAGAGGACTGGGAAAACAAATCAAATAAACACTATTAAGGAAAGATTATAAATGACATATCTAAACATAGAATCTCTACAAGTTAATTATACCCAAAATAAACAAACAACTTCCGTTCTAAAAGGGGTAAATTTAACTTTGCCCCAGGGTAACATTGGTGTAATTATTGGGCCCTCAGGATGCGGTAAAAGCACCCTGTTAAGCGTTATAGCAGGTTTAAACCCAAAATATACAGGGAAAGTCCTTATTAACGATAAACAGCCAAGTAGCACAAATAAAATCGCTTTGATCCTTCAAGAATATGGCTTACTTCCTTGGAAAACAGTGTGGGATAATGTCCGACTTGGCCTCCAAATCAAAGGTATCCCTAAAAATGAAACAACTCTAAAAATAGAAAATATCCTTGATAAACTTGGACTCTTACCTTTTAAAAAAAGATTTCCTGCCCAACTTAGCGGGGGGCAGCGACAGAGAGTGGCTATAGCTAGATCACTTATACTTGAACCAGAACTTTTGTTAATGGACGAACCCTTTTCCTCACTTGATGCGCTAACCCGCGAAGAGCTACAAGAACTTCTTATCCAACTTTGGAAAGAAACTAATCTCACTATTCTATTAATAACACATAATATTGAAGAAGCCGTTTTCCT
>Ga0172378_10002246_pt1 | contig 18026 bp, 18 predicted proteins | sample GrowelOW332metaG_FD_119755 | JGI IMG/M metagenome (GOLD analysis project Ga0172378, IMG submission 119755) | Groundwater microbial communities from an aquifer near a municipal landfill in Southern Ontario, Canada - Pumphouse #3_1 metaG | ecosystem: Environmental > Aquatic > Deep subsurface >... | reverse complement strand
TTTTGTTTCTTTTTTACACCATTTAAGGTTTGCTTGCTTATCTTGTTAAATTTCTCTATTCTATTGTTAATGTCCTTCGTTCGCATCTCTTGCGGACAAGAAGTATAATACCACTTCCAGCAACTTATGTCAACTATTTTTTGTTTTTATTTTATAATTTTTTTGGATTTTTATTTTCCTATTGAAGCACTAAAAAAATGAGTGTAATTACTTCAAGACGTAATTACACTCATTTCGAATAACTAATTAAATATTATATTTTTTTATCATGCTTTCTATTCTTGCTATAGTTCTTTTTTTACCTATTACAAATATTAAATTATATAAATCTGCACCTCTAGGTTCTCCAGTTAATGCAGCTCTTAATGGCATATAAACTTTTCCTGGTCCTTCACCTATTTCTTCCAAAGTATCTGTTAAAAGTTTTTTAGCTGCTTCTAACTCTATTTCTTCAGTTGGAAATTCTTTTAATTTTTCTAAAAATAATTTTATAGATTTTTTACCTGTTTCGTCTGCTATACCTTTATGAAGCCTTTCTATTCCTTTTCTTTCTTTTTTATTTATTTCTTCTGTAACTTCTGGTAATTCATACTCATCTTTATAATATACTGATGCCTCTTTAGCTATTTCTTTTAAAGTATGAGCATGCTCTCTTAATAACTCTACAATTCTTTCCATAGCAATTCTCTCATGAGAAGTTATTTCATCCCCAAAATATCCCTCTTCTTTGAAGAATGGTACTGCTAACTCTGTTAATTCTTTTAAATCCTTTAATCTCATATGTTGATTATTTATCCAACCTAATTTAACCAAATCAAAGACAGGACCACCTAAAGAAACATTATCTATATTAAAAGTATCTTTAAATTCTTCAAGACTAAATATTTCTTTTCCTTCTTTAACTGAATAAGCCATCATTCCTAAAAAGTTTAATAATCCTTCCTTTAAATATCCTTCTTCTTTATACCAATTTAAAGAAACTGGATTTTTTCTTTTAGAAATTTTAGTTCTATCACTATTTCTTAATAATGGCATGTGAATAAATTCAGGTTTTTCCCATCCAAAAGCTTTATATAATTGAATGTGTTTAGGAGTTGAAGAAATCCATTCTTCTGCTCTTATAACTGTAGTTATTTTCATTAAATGATCATCTACTACATTTGCCAAGTGATAAGTAGGATACCCATCTGCTTTTAATAAAACTTGGTCATCTATAATATTATTTTCAAATACTATGTCCCCTCTTAATCTATCATGAACTATTGTTTGACCTTCATATGGCATTTTCAATCTTATTACATAGGGATCACCTGCATCTAATTTAGTTTTAACTTCCTCTTTAGATAAACTTCTACAATGACCGTCATATCCTGGAGCTTTTTTCATAGCTTTTTGTCTTTCTCTTAAATTAGATAATCTTTCTGGAGTACAAAAACAATAATAAGCTTCTCCTTTTTCTACTAGTTCCCTAGCATAATCTCCATACATATCAAATCTTTCAGACTGTCTATAAGGACCATAAGGACCTAAAATATCTGGACCTTCACTCCAATTTAATCCCAACCACTTTAGTGAGTCAAATATCATATTCTCAGATTCTTTTGTTGATCTCACCTGATCAGTATCCTCTATTCTTAATATAAATTCTCCATTATTTACATGTGCAAAAGCTATATTAAACATAGCAATATAAGCTGTCCCTACATGCGGATCTCCTGTTGGAGATGGCGCAACTCTTGTTCTTATTTTTCTTGACATTGCTTTCCCCCTATTCTTTTTTCTTATCTTGAAGTTTACCATAATTTAACTAATTTTTAAAGTACTATTTACTTTTAATCCACCTCAAATAAGAATTAATAAATTCATCTATTCCACCGTCCATAACCATTTTCACGTTACCAATTTCATAATTAGTTCTATGATCCTTTACCAACATATATGGTTGAAAAACATATGACCTTATTTGATTTCCCCAACCTATTTCGCTTTGTTTTCCTTGGATAGCTTTCATTTCTGCCTCTTGTTTTTGAATTTCTAAATCTAATAATTTAGATTTTAACACTTTAATTGCCTTCTCTTTATTTAATAACTGTGATCTTTCTTGCTGACAAGTTGTAACTATTCCTGTTGAAAAATGTGTTATTCTAACTGCTGAATCAGTCATATTTACATGTTGTCCCCCAGCTCCTCCTGCTCTATAAGTGTCTACCCTTATATCCTCTGGTTTTATCTTTATCTCAATATCATTATTAACTTCCGGCAAAACATCAACAGAAGCAAAGGAGGTATGTCTTTTTTTATTTGCATCAAATGGAGAAATTCTAACTAATCTATGTACTCCTTTTTCTCCTTTTAAATAACCATAAGCCATTGGTCCTTCAGCTAAAATTGTAATTGACTTTATTCCAACAGAATCTCCAGACATAAAATCAATTTGAGATACTTTATAATTTTTATTATTCATCCACCTACTGTACATCCTATAAAGCATCTCTACCCAATCGCAAGCCTCTGTTCCACCTGCTCCTGAGTGGATCGTTATAATCGCATTGTTATTATCATATTGTCCATCTAACAATAATTTGATATCCATTTTTTCAATGGATTTTTTTAAATATTCGTGCTTTTTTAAAAGTTCATTCTCAAATTCTTCTTCTCCTGAATTTAAAAATTCAAATAGGATATGCTCTTCTTCATACATATTTTCAATTTGTCTATATTCATTAATTAGCTCTTTATTTTCATTTATTTTGTTTATTATTTTTTGACTATTTTTTTTGTCATTCCAAAAATCATTTTTTAAAGTTTCTGCCTCTAATTTTTCATTTTCCAAAATTTTATCATTTAGTTTCAAAGTTTTTTCTAGGTTTTCTATAGCTAATTTAAACTTTTGAAATTCTCTGTTAACTTCAGATATATCAATCACTAATCAATCACCTCTTTTTCTTTTTTAAAAATAATAGCTGTGGAAGTAGCATATTCTCTACAATGGGATATTGATATGTCCACTAAATATTTTTCATTATAATCTTCTATGTTATTTTTAAATCTAACAATAGGTTTTCCTAATTCATTGTTTATAATTTCTATATCTAAAAAATTAATTTTTCTCATACCAGTTCCTAAAGCCTTTGAAACTGACTCTTTAGCTGCAAACCTCCCTGCATAAGTTTCTGCTTTATTTCCCTTAGATACTATGAATTTAATTTCTTTTTCTGTATATATTTTGTGTATAAATTTTAAATTTTTAATAGCCTTTTCTATCCTTGATATTTCTATAATGTCATTCCCTAATCCTAAAAAACTATTCATATAATCTCCTATTTTATATTATATATTTCTTTTGCATTTTTAGTAGTTATTTCAATTACTTCTTCAAAAGAAATTCCCTTTATCTCCGCTATTTTTTCAGCAACATATTTAACATTTAATGGAGTATTCCTTTTTCCTCTAACAGGAACTGGAGATAAATAAGGAGAATCAGTTTCTAAAACAATCCTATTTATATCTACTTTTTTTAAAAATTCAACAGTTTTTTTTGAATTTTTAAAAGTTAATACTCCTCCAATTCCAAAATAATACCTATCTGAAATTTTTGAAGCACTTTCTATACTCCCTGGAAAACAGTGAAATATTCCTTTTACATCTGGATATTTTTCTAAAATATTTAATGTATCTTCCATAGCATCCCTAGAATGGATAACTACAGGCTTTTTATATCTTTTTGCTAACTCCATTTGCCTTATAAAAATCTCTTTTTGATGTTCTTTGTCTGTTACCATCCAATGATAGTCCAATCCAATTTCACCAACTGCTACAACTTTATTCTCTTTCAATAATTCTTCTATTCTTTTTTCTGTTTCCTCATTATAATTTTCTATTTCAGTTGGATGAATTCCAACAACTGCATACATAAATTTTTTATTTCTAGCATAATTTACGCTCTTTTCTGATGATTCTAAATCGCACCCTATATTTACTATAAAATCCATGCTTTCTGCTATATCTTTTAAAACATCATCTCTATCTTCATCAAACTGTCTGTCATCTATATGACAATGAGTATCTACTATTTTCATATATCTTCCTTCCTTTTTTACAAATATTATATCACAATTTGTTTATTTTTATTTTTGAAATTATTGTATCCTCATATTTTTAAATTGTTCTTTAACTTGTCTAAATTTTATGCTATTAAAACTAAATCTTGAATTGACTTTTCTAGTATTTTTGTGTATACTTGAGTATAAAATAAGCTGGAGGTTAACTATGCTAAGTAAAAAATTAATTAATAAAAAACTTGGACAAGGGGCTTTTGCCATGGCTAGACAAGTTAAAGAACTAAAAAAAACAACTGATAACTCTAAAATTATAAATTCTACAATAGGAACTTTTTTTGATAACAATGAAAATCTTTTAATATTTGATACAGTTGAGAAAATTTATAAAGAACTCCCTCCTGTTGATATTTTTGGTTATGCTTCTGGGGTTAGTGGATCTGCAGAATACAAAGAAGCTGTTAAAAAAGATATTTTAAGCAATCATTTTGACTTATTTAAACAAACTAAAACTTATATTGATGTTACTGCTACTGCAGGTGGAACAGGAGCCATTCACAACACATTTAAAGGCTATTCTGAAGAAGAAGATACTGTCCTTCTTCCTGATTTTATGTGGGAAGCTTATATAAATCTTAGCCAGGCTAATAACTTAAATTATGAAACTTATAGTCTTTTTTCTGGTGATTCTTTTGATTTAGAAGGTTTTTCAGAAAAAATCTTAAGAATTATAAAAAAACAAAAAAAAATTATAATTGTTATAAATGATCCTTGTCAAAATCCAACAGGATACTCACTTTCCTTTGAGGAGTGGAAAGCTATTGTTGAAATTTTAAAAAAGGCCTCTTCTTATGGAGAAGTTATTTTATTAAATGATATTGCTTATATTGATTACGATTTTAGAGGAAAGGAACTTTCTAGAAAACATTTTAGTTTGTTTGCAAATCTTCCAAAAAATATATTAGTTATTTTAGCATACAGTATGTCTAAATCTTTTACTTGCTATGGATTGAGATCTGGAGCTCAAATAGCTATTTCTTCATCTCAAGAAATCATAGAAGAATTTTCATACTCTTCTGAATTCTTGTGTAGAACTTCTTGGTCTAATATATCAAAAGGTGGTATGTCAATTTTAAGTAAAATTTTAAATAATGATACTTATTTAAATGAAATTGACGCTAATCGTATTGAGTGGGTAAATCTTTTAAAAGAAAGAGCTAAAGTTTTTCTAGAACATGCTGAAAAAGAAAATCTTAATCACTGCCCTTTTAAAGGAGGATTTTTTATAACTATCCCAATTTCAGAGCATAAAGAGAAAATTTTAAAATATTTAATTGAAAAAAATATTTTTGTTCTACCTTTAAAAAATGGTATACGAGTAGCTATCTGTAGTGTTCCAACTGAAAAATTAAAAAAACTACCTAAAGAGATAAAAAAAGCTATTGATAACTTTCAAATTTAAATGATTCTATAATATATTTGGTGTTGGTATTTATAAAATATACCAACACTTTTTTTATCAAAAAATAAAAAAAGCACATAAAATGTGCTTTTAAATATTATTTTTCTGTTCTTGTATATGGAATTAAAGCAACATTTCTAGCTCTTTTAATAGCTTTAGCTATTTTTCTTTGTAACTTTGCATTAGCACCAGTTACTCTAGATGGATTGATTCTTCCTTTATCAGATACAAATCTTTTTAGTAGATCTACATTTTTGTAATTAATTTCAGATGCTTTAACTCTTAGTTTAGCTCTTCTTCTTCTAAAATCAGCCATTTTATAATCCCTCCTTTAAATAAATATTCAATACTTCTCAATTAGTCTTGCTTTACTAGAATATATCTCATTACTGATTCAGTAATGTTAAGTTTTCTTTCTACATCAACTAATTTAGTACCGTCCATTTCTAAAGTAGTTAGTACATAAAATCCTGTTTTCTTTTTTTCAATAGGATAAGCTAACTTTCTTTCTCCCCATTTTTCTGATTTAGCTATTACTGCTCCTGCCTCTGTTAATATTTCATTAACTTTAGCTATTACAGCTTCTCTTGCTTCTTCTAATACAGTTGGGTTGATAATGTACATAATTTCATATTTTCTCATTTTATACCTCCTCCCTATGGTTATAAGCCCAAACTAAATGTTTGAGCAGGGTCTTGTTATTCTAGCATACTTTAAATAGTTTTTCAAGTATTTTATTTATTACTTCTTATCCATGGTGGTAAATCTATATCTTGTTTTTGTTGACCTTCAATCCCTTTATCAATTTCTCCATTTGGGTCTTTTGGATTTTTAGCAACATTTATAAAAGGTTCATTTTTTTCAATTTCATCTATAAAATTATTTGCAATTATAGTTACTTCTATTCTTTCTTTTAATTCATTATCAATATTAACACCAAACATTACATCGTCTGCATCTTTCCCAGCTGCCTCTCTAACTATATTTGCTATAGATTGAGCTTCCATTAATGTTAAGTCACCTGATCCTGAAATATTTAAAAGTATTTTACTAGCTCCTGATATTGATTTTTCTAACAATGGAGACATCAAAGCTTTTTCAGTTGCTTTCATAGCTCTATTTTCACCTTCTCCATCTCCAAATCCTAAAACAGCAACTCCTGAATTCTCCATTGTTGTTTTTACATCTGCAAAATCAAGATTTATAAGTCCGTTTCCAATAATAAGATCTGCAACTCCTTTAATTCCTATTTTTAAAATATTATTTGCTTCTTTAAAAGCATTTTGTAATGTTATTGTTTTATCTGGTAATTCAAATAATTTGTCATTTGGAATAACAACCAAAGAATCAACATACTGTCTCAACTCTTCTATTCCTCTTTCTGCATTTCCTTTTCTTCTTCCACCTTCAAATCCAAAAGGCTTTGTAACAACTCCAACAGTTAAAATTCCTAATTCTTTTGCTACTTTTGCTATTACTGGGGATGAACCTGTTCCTGTTCCACCACCCATTCCAGCAGTTATAAATAGCATATCTGTCTCATCTAATAATTGCTTCAATTTCTCAGTGTCTTCTTCTGCTGCTTCTTTTCCTACTTCTGGATTAGATCCTGCCCCTAACCCTCTAGTTAATTTTTCTCCCAATTGAATTCTAACGTCTGCCAAGGATTTATCTAAATCTTGTGCATCAGTATTGGCTGCTATAAATTCTACACCTGCTACTCCAGCTGTAATCATATCGTTTATTGCATTTCCGCCTCCGCCTCCTGCTCCAAGAACTTTAATTCTTACTATGCTATCCGCCATAAAACTACCTCCTAATAAATTATATAAAATTAGAAAACCACATTTTTATCTTCTTAAATCTTTCTTTCTCTATCTTTTTATTTAATTGTTGTTCTTTATTGTCATTTTGTATAACATCTTGCTTTAATACTTTTTCTTCTTTTTCTTTAAGTTTCTTATTTTTTTCTATTTTGTTATATTCTTCTTCCATTACTTCTATTAATATTCCTATACAAACAGACATTTCTGGTTTAGAATCCTCTATTCCTGAAATGGAAATAGGATATGCTCTTTTAACTGAATAGCCTAAATTCCCTTTTATCCAGTCATAGGTTTCATCTATTCTTGTAACTCCACCTGTTAAACAAATCCCTTTTCCCAGATAACCTGTAAAACCAGAATCTTGAATAGTGTTTCTTATAAATTTTACAAAATCATCTGTTCTTGCATTTATTGCATCTATAATATTTTTAGTTGATACTTTTCTGTTCCCTATAATAAAAGTCTCTTCCAAATCATTTGAAGATATTGCTTTATCCATTATTTTCAAAGCCTCTTCTTTAGATATTTTGTATATATATTCCAAATCACTAATATAATGCATTCCCCCTAGGGATAAAGATTTAACATAAATCATCTTATTGTTTTTATAAATTATTATATCAGTTGTACCTTCTCCAATATCAATTAAAGCAACTCCTTTATCCTTATCTTCAAAACTTAAAGTGGCTCTCGAAGCTGCATATGCATTAAAACATACACTTTCAATCTCCATTCCTGATCTTATCACGATTTCTTTCAAGTCTTCTATATCACTTGATTTAGTTAACACTAAATGAATATCTCCTTGAAGTTCTTTTCCTGATAATCCCACTGGATTTTTAACAATACCTGCATTATCAACCCTTAAATTGTAGTATTCTTTTTTCAAAATCTCTTCATCGCTGTATTTTAATTCTTCTTTTGCTAATTCATATAATTTATTTAAATCTGATTCTTTTATCTCTTTTTCTTCTTCAAAAGATAATTTGATATTTGTTGTTCTAGAACATACCTTTGTCCCTCCAATACCTAAATTAACTTTTTCGATGTTTAAGTTTAATTCTTCCTCTATCATCTCTTTTGCTTTTCTTATACTCTCACTTAAAAGTGCAGGACTTTCTATTACACTTTTTTTTATACCTTCACTATCTACTTCTACATGTTTCAATATGTTTAACTTAGAGCCATCTTCGCTTAACTCTCCTGCTAACATTTTTATTTTTGAATTTCCTATATCTAGAATAAATTTTAAAATATTAGTTCCCATTTTTATCCTCCATATATTTAAGAATATAATCCTTAAATCTAATGTCTATATACTCTATCTTCCAATCTTTAGATAAACCAAAATATAAACACTCAGATATGTAATATTTTTCCAGATCTACCTCTAAATTTGTTTTTATTACTGTTCCATCCATTAAAATTATATTTATACAGTGTTTATTTTCTAAATATATTTGAGAAACAATTTTCTTAAATTGACTTTTACCTATTTTTTTCATCAATATAATTAAAGGTAAAATTTCTTCTTTAGATTTAACATATATAATTGGAATATTTAATAAACTCTTTTCATTAAGTTTACCACATATTTCTCCATTTTTATCAAGCAAATATATTTCTTTTTTATATTGTAAGTAATAATCTATTTTTTTTTCTTTTGCGATTATCTTTAAAACACCTATTTTTTTTTTATTTATACTTACTTTTTCTATTCTTTTATCTTTTAAAATTAAATTTTCTAAAGAAATAAAATCTATAAAATTAACATTATTATCAATAAATTTTTCCCCTATCTCTTTTATTTTAAAGCCTACTCTATTTTCGACTCCTTCTATCTCTATAGATTTTATTTTAAAAATATCTTTATTTAAAAAACTATCATTTATCTCAGATGTTACTTTAAAAAAACAAAATAAAATTATTAATCTAATAATTAACTTCAAAATATCACCTATCTTTTATAAAATAGTTTCCTCTATAATTTTTTTTATTAAATCATCAAAAGTATATCCCTGTAGTGTGGCTAATTTAGGCACTAAACTAGTTTCTGTCATACCTGGACAACTATTAACCTCTAGAAAATAAATACCTTCTTTTGATAAAATAAAATCACTTCTTGATATCCCTCCCATTTTCAAACTATTATGGATTATTCTAGCATATTCCATTGCTTTTTTATAGTCTTTCTTATCTATTTTTGCAGGATACTCATATTCTGTCATTCCTTGTGTATATTTTGACTTATAATCATAAAGTCCCTCTTTAGGTTTTATTTTTAATACTCCAAGAGGTTCACCTAAAACAACTCCAACAGTTAATTCTTCCCCTTTTATAAATTGTTCTATTATAAGTTCTTTCCCTTTTAATTCTAAAATAGCTTCCTTTACTTTTTCTAAATTATCGCAAATATAAAGACCTACACTTGAACCTTCAACCACTGGTTTTACAACTACTGGAAAACATTTTATTTCATTAATATTCCCCACATTATATGTCTCGGGAACTTTTATTCCTTCACTAATTGCTATTTTTTTTGTTAAATCTTTATCCATGGAAATTGCACTGCTTATCATAGATGAACCAGTATATTTTTTCCCTATTATATCTAACAATCCTTGTATTCTTCCATCTTCTCCAAAAACTCCATGAAGAGCTAAAAAAGCGATGTCATAATCATTTTCTATAAAAGCTTTTAACATATTATCCTTATTTAATTCTATTTTATAAGCATCATAACCTTGCCTTAGTAAACTATTTAAAATCGCTGTTCCTGTTTTTATAGAAATTTCTCTTTCAGAAGAAATCCCACCCATAAATACACCTATTTTCAAGTTCTACCTCCTTTATAAACATTATTTTAAAATAATAATTTCCTTTTCTAAATTAATTCCAGTCTGTTTATAAACTTCATCTGTTATATTTTCTATTAACTTTATTACATCATCAAAAGAAGCCCCACCATTATTAACTATAAAATTAGGATGTTTCATCGAAACTTGGGCCTTCCCAATTTGTTTTCCTTGTAATCCTGAATTCATTATTAATCTTGCTGCAAAAAACCCTTCAGGATTTTTAAATGTACTTCCTAAATTAGGTTTTTCAATCGGATGGTTACTATTTCTTTTCTCTCTTTTTTCTCTAACTATTTTACTATTAAATCCTCTTTTCAAATAAAAATTAACACTTAATATTATCCAATTTTTTTCTTTTATTTCAGTGCTTCTATAACCAACTCCTAAATTTTTTTTCTGAATAGTTTTAATAAAACCATTATTATCCATACACTCTACTGATTCGATACAGTCGAATATTTCTTTTCCGTAGGCTCCACCATTCATGTAGACTATTCCACCAACAGTGCCAGGAATTCCGGCCAGCTCTTCAATTCCTGATAAATCATTTTTCTGCAAATATCTAATTAAGCTCCCAAAGTCTAATCCTGCCTCTACATTTATCCTATATTCATCAATTTTTTTTATTTTTCTTAATTTTTTTAATGATATAAAATCAATATTTAAAAATTTATCATTAAATAGTGTATTTGTCCCATTTCCTATTATAAAAAAATTATCTGAGTTTTTTATAATCTCAAGTATCTCATCTTTATTTTCTATTTCAATAAAACTTCTAGCCTCTCCACCTATTTTCATATTAGAATGATTTTTCATACTATAATTTTTTGATATTATCATTACTTTTTTTCCCTTCAACTTTTTTTGCAAATCTATGAGCTATTAAAGAGATACTTCCTGCTCCCATAAATATATCTACTTTTTTATTTTCTCCTTTAATCAATTCTTCTTGTAAATCATTTTCTTTTAAAATAATTTTCGAATTTTTATGATTAATTTTTTCTGCCAATTCATTTAAGGATATACCAAAATTATCTTCTTCTCCAGCACTATAAACTGGTAATAAAATTAATTTGTCTGCATTCTCAAAAGATCCTTGAAATTTATCTAATAAAAATTTTATCCTACTAAATCTATGAGGTTGAAATATTGCTGTTATATATTCTTTTTCAATGCTTTTAGCCCCTTCTAATGTTGCTATTATTTCTGTTGGATGATGAGCGTAATCATCAATTATTTTATATTCTTTATTATCTAATAGTATGTCATATCTTCTTTTGGCCCCTGAAAAACTTTTAATTTTCTCTTTTATTGTTTCTATTTTTATTCCCATTTTTATAGCTATGTAGATAACTGGTAAAGAATTATATATATTATGCTTTCCTGGAATAGATAACACAAATTCTCCAATCAATTCTCCAGAAATAAAAACATCAAAGTATGTTTTATTCTCTTTAATTTTTATATTTTCAGCATATATGTCTGCTTTCTTATTATTAAGACTATATTGCTTTACTTTTTCTGCATTATCAATTTTATCTATAATTTCTTTTGTATTTAAACTGTCAGAACAAATAATTACCTCTTTATCTGTTTGGATTGCAAATTTATAAAAAGATTTTTTTATATTTTCCAAAGAACCATGTTTTTCCAAATGATCTTCTTCAATATTTGTTATCACTGAATATTTTGGGTTCATATATAAAAATGAATTATCACTTTCATCTGCTTCTGCTATAAAATATTCCCCATTACCATATTTAGAATTGGAATTAATTTCTGATACTATCCCACCAACCACTATTGTTGGATCTTTCTCTAAAGCTACTGTTGCTAACATAGAACTTGTTGTTGTTTTTCCATGAGTTCCTGCTATTGCTATTCCTAATTTGTCATTTAATAGCTTTGCTAATAATTCTCCTCTTTTTAATATTGTTAATTTCTCTTTTATTGCTTTTGCATATTCTGGATTATTTTTTCCTATTGCAGTTGAAACTATAATAGTATCCATTCCTTCTATATTTTTTTCATTATGAGAATAATATATTTTTATTCCCATTTCCATCATTTCTTCAGAAAGATTATTTTTTTTTAAATCAGAACCATAAACATTGTATCCTAATTTTAGCATTATTTTAGCTAAACCACTCATTCCTATTCCATTTATTCCAATAAAAAATATATTTTTCATTATTTATTCCCCCAAATATCTAAACTTTCCACAATGTTAATAGTTGCATTAGAATGTTTCAATGATCTTATTTTTAATTTCATTTTATCTAATCTACTATTATTTTTTAATAATTCGATTCCTTCTTCAATTGCCTCATTTACATCTTTGTTGCTATATATTATTGCTCCATCTCTTTCTTTTAAGACTATTGCATTCTCATATTGTCCAACTTTAATTGAATTGAAAGGTATTAGTATAGAAGGTTTATTTAATTCTATTAGCTCTGAAATAGTTAAAGCTCCTGCTCTACAAATAACCAAATCTGATGCACTCATTATACTTATCATATTATCAAAGTAAGGTTTTATAACATGTCCCTTAATTCTTCCCTGTAATTTTTTTATTATTTCATTATAATTATTTTTTCCTGTAGCCCAATAGATTCTTATGTTTGGATGTTCGATAAATAAATGCCAATTTTTAAGGATTCCTTCATTTATACTTTGAGCTCCTAAACTTCCACCAGTTATTAATATCACTTTTTCTTTTTTTATATTTAATCTTTCTTTTTCTTCTAAAGAAACAATATTATAAATCTCTTCCCTTAAAGGATTCCCTGTAACTTTAAATTTACTTTGATACTTAATAGGAACATCTTCATATGTTTTTTCAAACGCTAAAAAAGTCTTTTTTACAAATCTATAAAATAATTTATTAACCAATCCTATGCTTGCATTTTGCTCTTGTAAATATACTTTTTTTCCCATTAAAATAGCTGAAAATACTATTGGAAAGGATATATAGTTTCCAAATCCAATAACTGCATCTGGCTTTTCTTTGCTTATTATTTTAATAGCTTTACTAACTGTTTTTATAAGTTTAATTATTTTAGAAAAAGAATTTAGAGGTGATATATTTAAACCAACATATTTAAATCCTTCCCTAGGAACCATTTCTTTTTCCATTCTACTTGAGCTTCCAACAAAAATTATCTCTACTTCTCTTTTCCTTAATTCTTTAGCTACTGATAAAGCTGGGTAAATATGTCCACCTGTACCGCCTGTTGTTATAATAACTTTTTTCACAAAATTTCTCCTTGTTTAAAATTTTCCATAACAATTTTCTTAAATACTTCTCCTCTTTCTTCAAAAGACTTAAATTGATCAAAACTTGATGTTGAAGGAGATAATAGAATTATTTCTTTTTCTAATTTAATTTTATTTTTTAAATCTTTTATAGAGTTTTCCAATGTACCCAAAGAATTAATTTTTTCTTTATCATAGCCTGCTTCTATAAGTGAATTTTTTAATCTTTCAGCCATTTTACCAATAAGGTAAACTTCTTTTATATTTTTTTTTATTAATTTAGATAAATTTTCTAAAGGTAAGCCCTTATCCTTTCCACCACAAATTAAAATTGCATTTTTGTATGCTTCTATAGCAAACTTTGTAGATTCTAAATTAGTACCCTTTGAGTCGTTTACAAATATTGTATTATTCCATTTATAAAATCTTTCCATTCTATGCTCTAAAGACTTTGTATTTGTTAAAAATTCAATTATTATTTCATTTTTAACTTTAAACTCTTTGGCTACTGAAATTATAAATAAAATATTTTCTATATTATGTTCCCCTTTTAATGATAATAAATTAGCTGAAATTATCTTTTCATTATCATATATGATATCTTTTCCATCATAATAACATCTTGCTTTTTTACGATTTTTGCCAATTGTAATTCCTAATTTTTTACAATTTAAATTACTTATTTTTTTCAATAAATTTTCATCATTTAAGTTAAAAATAAATAAATCATTTTTAGTTTGATTTTTAAAAATATTAAGTTTTGTATTATAATATTCTTCCACTGTTTCATATCTATTTAAATGATCTGGGGATAAGTTCACTATTAAAGATATATCTGGTTTAAAAAATTTTATGTTTTCCAATTGAAATGAACTACATTCTAATACTATGCAATCTAAATTTGGTTTTTCTACCACAAGCTCTGCAAAAGATTTTCCTATATTTCCTGCAAAAGCAGTCTTTAATCCAGCTATACTTAATAATTCTTGAATTTTACTAGTAACTGTTGTTTTCCCATTGCTACCTGTTACTGCTATTATTTTAGTTTTTAAATTATTTTTCTTTAAATATCTATAAGCTAATTCAATTTCATCTATTATTTCAATATTATTCTCTTCACATAATTTCACTAAATTATTATAAGGGACCCCTGGACTTTTTATAAATAAACTTACTTCTTTAAGTAAGTTTTCTGCTTCTTTAGAAGAAATCCCATTTTTATCATCTACTATTATAGGAATATCTCCTTGTGATTCTAATAACTTTTTTGCTCCTTTACCGCTAACTCCATTTCCAAAAATCATAACTTTATTCAATTTATCCCTCCCAAAAAAATTATTCTTAAAAATTTATGACAAAAACCATGGACTAAATCCATGGTTAGTTAATTATAAAATCCCTCTTAATCTCACTACCCCTAAAGCAACTATTCCAAACAATAAAGAAATTATCCAAAATCTTAATGTTACTTTATTTTCTGGAATATTCATCAGTTCAAAATGATGATGTATTGGAGCCATTTTAAAAATTCTTTTTTTTCTTATTTTATAAGAACCCACTTGCAAAATAACTGATACAGCTTCTACTACAAAAATACCTCCAATAAGAGGAAGTAATAATTCCTGTTTTAATAGCACTGCTATAACCCCTATTATACCTCCTAAAGCAAGGGAACCTGTATCTCCCATAAAAATCTGAGCTGGATAGCAATTGTACCAAAGAAAAGCCAATCCTGATCCTATAATTGTTGATAAGAAGACCATTATTTCTCCTGCTCCACTTATATAGTATAAACTAAGATGGTTACTCATTTCAATATGCCCACTAAAATAAGCAATTGTAGCTAGTATAGTGCAACTAATAATCACAGGCATTATTGCTAATCCATCTAGACCATCTGTTATATTTACTGCATTAGAGGTTCCATTTACAACTAACATTATAAATATCAGCATAAATAAACTACCTATGTATACAAAAGAATTATGAATCAATGGGTTTATTATTGAAAAATCCAATACATTACTAGAAGTTAGTCCAAATTCTTTTATAAAAATCCAAACTATTATTGAAATTAAACTTTGACTAAATAGTTTTTTTCTACCTGAAAGTCCATCTTTATTAACTGTAAATTTTTTATAATCATCCACAAAGCCTATTAAACTAAATAGTATAGTAATTAAAATCAATAATAATGTAAACTTATTTTTTAAATTTCCAACTATTAAAGTTGTTATTAATGAACCTAAAATTAATAATACTCCTCCCATTGTAGGAGTTCCTTTTTTAGAATAATGTGAAATTGGGCCACATTCCCTTATTTTTTCTTTTAACTTCTTTCTTTTTAAATATTTTATAAATGGTTTACATAATAAAATAACTATTAAGAAAGAAAAAACAAAGCCTATAAAAGCTCTTAAATAAATTGATTTAAAAAAATTCATTTTCATGTACGTCATTCCTAAAATATATAACATTAACTTCTCCTATTCTATAATTTTCCAAAGCTGATTAAAATTAGAACCTTTTATTAAAATTAATTTCCCATTAAATTCTCTATATATTATTTCTTTTATTTCAGATTTATCTTGAAATGAGACTATATTACTTTTAGACTTAATTCCTTCTAGTGCCTTTTCCATTTTTGCCCCATATAAAAAAATTTTTTTGAAATTTTTTTTCAAGGCGTATTCTATAACATCTAAATGAAAGTTTATTGTTTCTTCTCCTAATTCTTCCATATCTCCAAGTACAACAATTTTATCTTTATTAGATTTTAAATCACTGAAAGTATCTAAGGAATATTTCATTGAAATTGGACTAGCATTATAAGAATCATTAATAAATGTTATTCCTTTTTTTTCAATTTTTTCAAATCTCATTGGAGTTATTCTTATATTTTTTAAGCCCTTTTTCACTTGTGTAACTGATAATCCAAGCATTAAAGCCATTTGTATTCCTAAAGAAGTACTTATACAGTTATGTTTCCCATAAAGATTTGTATTATAAGTTTCTCTATCTAATTTAAAAGAACTACCATTTTTTTCTAATTTATATTCTGATATTATATGCTTATTCTCCTGATTAAACCCAACACTAACTCCCTTTAAAGACTTCAAATAAAAATCATCTCCAAAAAATAATAAATGTGAATTTTCAACATAATTTTTAACTACACTTTTTTCTAAAAATACATTTTCCCTATTTAACATAAATTCCAAATGTGAATCACCAATATTTGTTATTATAGAATAATCTAAACCTGCAATTTCACATAAAATTTTTATTTCTCCAAAATTGCTCATTCCAATTTCTATTATTCCGTATTTATCTTTTTCTTCTATTTGTAATATTGAATATGGAACTCCTATATGATTATTATAATTTCCTTCTGTTTTTTTTGAATTATAATTTGAATTTATTATTGAATATAATATGTCTTTAACCGTTGTCTTCCCATTACTTCCAATAATTCCTATTATTCTAGTTTTTAAATTTTTTCTATACTCTTTTGCAATAATCTGCATACTTTCAATAACATTTTCCACCACTAAGATTTTTGAATTTTGTTTCCACTTTTCATTATTAGTGATAACTAATGAAGCTCCCTTTATTAAAACTTCATCTATATATTTTTCCCCATTATTTATTGCAAAAAATATATCTCCTTTTTCTACTTTCCTACTATCCATTTGAACTTTTCTTATACAGTCAATATTTCCTCTTATATCATAGATATTTCCAATAACTTCAAGTAATTTATTCATATTCCATCCTTTTTATTCTATCATTTTTTCCTACTCTCTTACAACCAAAATAAAATTTATTTTTTTTCTTCATTATAAAGTTTTATTGAAAATTTATTTAAATTCTCAAATATACTTATTTTATCTTTTATTTCTTTTTCTAATCTTATTTCATTTTCTTTTCCTAACAATACAGCATTAACCCCTGCTGAAATTCCAGCCACTACATCTGATAATTTATCTCCAACCATATATGAATTTTTTTTATCAATATCAAATTCTTTTATTCCTTCTATTATCATTCCCGGATTAGGCTTTCTACAGTTGCATTCTATTTTAAATTCTCCCAACCCCTTAGTTGGATGATGAGGACAATAATAAATTTTTTCTATTTTAATTTTTTCTTTTAAAAGAATTTCACACATATATTTATTTAAAATATCTAAATCCTTTTTTGTGTAATATCCTCTTCCTATTCCAGATTGATTAGTTACAATTATTAATATGTACCCTAAATCACTTAATCTTTTCAGTGCTTTTATTGCATCATTTTCAAATTTAAAGTCTTCCTTTTTATATAGATACCCTTTATCAATATTTATTGTTCCATCTCTATCTAAAAATATAGCTTTCTTTTTATTCATAACTTTATTCCCTTCAAATCCTTCTTTATTTTTTCTATAATATATAATATCATATTTTTCCAAAAAATAAAAAAAAGATTGGCAAGTACTTATCCTCCCAGAGGGCTGCCCCCCAAGTACTTTCAGCGTTTATGAGCTTAACTTCTAGGTTCGGTATGTTACTAGGTGTACCCT
>Ga0172378_10002245_pt1 | contig 18026 bp, 19 predicted proteins | sample GrowelOW332metaG_FD_119755 | JGI IMG/M metagenome (GOLD analysis project Ga0172378, IMG submission 119755) | Groundwater microbial communities from an aquifer near a municipal landfill in Southern Ontario, Canada - Pumphouse #3_1 metaG | ecosystem: Environmental > Aquatic > Deep subsurface >... | reverse complement strand
TTCCTCCTGATCTTTCATGATGGCAAACATTCACTGAGGAGAATACGTAATGAACAAAATAATAGGCCTCTCCGTTTTGACCATGACTCTTGCCCTTGTCGGCTGCGGGACTACGGTCAACCAGCTTGTGAAAAAAATTTGAGCGAGGTTCCCTATAAAAAGGAAGCAGTTACGCTAGATACCACTCTTGCGGATCGCTATCATGTGGTGGGATATGCCGTGATGTCCACCCAGACTTCAAGCATCAATGGCTTTGGCGCCATAGGTGCTCTGAAGCAGGCTTGCATGATTGATCTTTTCGCGAATGACCAGGGACTTATCAGCAACTACCGCATTCGGGCGAGAAAGCCGGGAGATTGCGATGGCCTTGGCAAGAAGCGTGAAAACAAGGCGATCAAGGCCTATTTCAAGAAGGATGCCGGTGATGTGAAGGCCAAGTGGGGAGAACCTGCAGAGACTTATGCTCTTCCTGTAGAAGAAGGGGTAAAATGCTCGGAATCTTCCCTTTTGCATGACTGCCCAAAATACATTTTCACTGTTACGGAACAGCAGGTCCTCGTTTACAAGGAAGGTCAGTGCACGGTCGAGTTCATTGTGGACGACCGGAACTTTGTGGCAGACTATCTCTGGGATGGGGACTGCAGCAAGCTCAGCAAGAAATAGTTTCTTTTGAATTCTGATGAAAAGCCCCGCTGTTTCGGCGGAATTTTTTTGTATGTACTCAAATGCAATTCGCTTGGCAGGGGGCTCAATATAAACAGAAGCAATATGTTGAATGAGCTCGGTGCCTTTTATAAAAAGGGAACGCTTTAAAGGTCACCTCTAAAAGTTCATTTACGGCAAAAAAGGCTGCAACACGTTGCACTGGTGGGCTAAAGTCCTGTTGCCGAGCCTAACTATGCCAAAACAAGTTCTGCCGCTGTATCCCGCTTGCAACAGGGGATGCCTTGTATCATAGTCCGCATCTTGGGTCGTGCTCAAGCTAGTTTGAGAGCGACTCTCGAGTTGAACGATTTTGATTACTTTTGTGCTTGCGCATTTGTCGGTGCAACTCGGCTTTGTGCATACAAGTATTACTACAGCTCTCGTTTGAGCCGAGAATCGTTCCTGCCATTGCTCGGTTTCGCTCATTTTTTTTCGCGAAGCAATTTTTAGAGGTGTCCTGAAGAAGGTTTGATTGCGTTTCATGCCCGAGTGTAGGTTTGCTTATCTATGAATTTGTAACGGAGATTTTTTCTCGACACATTTAAGTCTCTGGATTCATCCGGGAAGTGTTTGGTATAGATTGACGCAAGGAACGGGGCCTAAAGCACGATTAGGCACTAGCCACTGATCTCTATTTTTCTAAATTTGTCCGCACTTGGACCTGTAGTCCAGGTAAAAACCAATCACCGGTTTGCGTAAAGCCGCTTCGGTGGCAAAACTTGGAACCCCCATTGTTTTTGCTTTTGCGGCTTAGTGCATTCCGGGTAGTTTAACCGATTAGGAGTCTATATGGCTACATTGCCTTCTGTTGAAGACCTGCTCGCTGCAGGCGCACATTTCGGTCACCAAGCTCAGCGCTGGAATCCGAAGATGAAACCTTACATTTTGGCGAAGAAGAACGATATCTACGTTCTCAACCTCGACAAGACCATCAAGCTTCTCGAAGCTGCTGGCGATGCTGCCGCACGCGTTTCTGCTGGCGGCAAGTATGTTCTTTTTGTCGGCACGAAGCCGACAGCTCGCGCTGTTGTTGAAGAAGCAGCCAAAAAGACCAATCACTTTTTTGTTTCCAACCGCTGGCTTGGCGGTATGCTGACGAACTTCCAGACAGTCCGTAAATCCATCAAGCAGATTGACAAGATCGACCAGATGGAAGCTGATGGCCTTTTCAAGGAACTCTCGAAGAAGGAAGTTCTCGATAAGAGCCGTATCCGCGAAAAGATGCTCGGCGTATTCGGCGGTATCCGCGAAATGGCGACCCTTCCGGGTCTCGTTGTCGTGACTGATCTTCATCACGAGCACATTGCTGTTGCTGAAGCCCGTCGCCTCAATATCCCAATTATTGGCATTTGTGACACGAATGTGGATCCAACTCTCGTTGACTTCCCGGTTCCTGCCAATGATGATGCTGTCAAGTCCATCAAGATCATTGTGGATTATATTGCAGATTGCTTAACGTTCCGTTCCAATGTCGCAAAGACTGCTGATGCGGAAACTGCTAAGAAGTTTGACGATGGCGATGCTGAAAAGGCTGCTTCCCGCAAGCGCACATTCAAGCCGCGTGCTAAGGCTGAAAAAAGCGAAGCCAAGGCTGAGGAAAAGTAACATGCAGATTACAGCCTCCATGGTTAACGAACTCCGCCAGAAGACAGGTGTGGGTATGATGCAATGCAAGAAGGTTTTGATGGAAGCCGAAGGCGATCAGGAGAAGGCTTTCGAACTCCTCCGCAAGCAGGGCGCTGCTGTTGCCGCAAAGCGCGCCGACAAGGCTGCGAAGGAAGGCCGCGTGTTTCTCGTCAATACGGACGACCGCGCTGTTGCTTTCGAACTCGGTTGCGAAACGGAACCTGTTTCCCAGAACGAAGACTTCGTTGCTCTTGCCAATTTGGCAATCAAGGCTTGCTCCACTCAGAACATCAACTCTATCGACGAACTGAAGAATGCCGTCGTCGATGGTGAAAAAGTGGGCGATAAGCTTCAGGATGTTCTCGTCAAGATCCAGGAAAACATCGACTTTCGCAAGTTTGCAATCATCAAGCATTCCGACAAGGATGTGATGGGTGTCTATTCCCATATGAACGGAAAGATCGGAGTCATCACCAAGCTTGCGTTTGAAGGAACTCCTAAGGACTTGTCCATTATCGATCGTGCGGCGAAGGAAATCGCTATGCAAGCTGCCGCTTTCCCGCCGATCGCACTCAACAATGCTTCCGTTCCTGCTTCTTTTATTGAGAAGGAAAAGGAAATCGCTCTCGCGCAAATCGAGAACTCCGGCAAGAAAACCAAGCCGGAATTCGCTCAACGACAGATCGAAGGCCGCGTTGCCAAGGTTCTCAAGGAAGTCGTTCTTGAAGATCAAGAATTCTTCATTGCTGAAAAGAATCCGAATAAACTCTCCGTCAAGGATTACCTCCTTTCCGTGGGGAATGAACAAGGCGTGAAAAATCTCGCTGTCGTTGAATTCGTCCGCTTCGAGAGAGGCAATTAAGATGGCTTGCGCGCCTAAGTTCCGCCGTATTCTCCTCAAACTTTCCGGCGAAGCTCTTGCCGGGGCAAAGGGGCATGGAATAGACTCTGAAATTCTCACCACAATGGCATCTGAAATCGCTTCCGTAGTGAAGCTGGGTGTTCAAGTGGGGTTGGTTATCGGAGGCGGTAACTTGGTGCGCGGCATTTCTGCATCGGCCGGGGGCATGAACCGTGCCCAGGGTGATGCGATGGGAATGCTTGGTACTGTAATGAACGGACTTGCGATGCAAGATGCTCTCGACAAGCAGGGTATTCCTTGTGTTGTGATGTCCGCTATTCGCATGGAGCCCGTCTGCGAGTTCTTTGATCGCCGCCGGGCTATTTCTCTTTTATCATCCGGCACCATCGTGATTTTTTCTGCGGGGACCGGAAATCCTTTCTTTACAACAGATAGTGCCGCCGCACTCCGCGCTATTGAAACGGAATGCGATGTGATTATGAAGGCGACAAAAGTCGATGGCATCTATACGGCGGATCCGGTCAAGGATCCCTCTGCGACCCGTTTTGATGATATCACCTATACAGAGGTGATTCACCGGGGGCTTACCGTAATGGATACCGCTGCCATTGCACTGTGTCTCGAACAAAAAATGCCCATTTTGGTGTTTAAAATGGCCAAAGGGAACTTGACTACAGCTACAGTTGAAGGTAATTTAGGGACATTAGTGCATTGCTAAGTCAAGCAAGCGCTTTACAATTTTGAGAGGCTATTTCAATGGCAGAAGATTATGTAGTGAAAATGCAGAAGGCGATTGAATCAACAGAGCGCGAATTTTCCAAGATCCGCGCTGGTCAAGCTACTCCCGCTATCTTGGACAACATACGCGTCGATTATTATGGCACTCCAACTCCAATTCCGCAGGTTGCCAAGGTTTCTGTTCCGGAACCGCGTATGCTTCTCGTCTCTCCTTGGGAAAAGACGATGGTCGAACCGATCAATCGCGCCATTCTCGCCGCTAATATCGGAGTCTCTCCGATGATGGATGGCAATTGTATCCGGGTTGCTATTCCAATTCTCACGGCAGAACGCCGGGAAGGACTCGCCAAGCTTGCTCGTAAGCACGCCGAAGAAGGCAAGGTCGCTATCCGGAATATTCGCCGTGAAGCGAATGATTTGATTAAGAAGAATAAAAATATCACTGAAGATGAATCCAAGAAGACTCAGGAACAGATCCAGAAGACGACGGATTCCTTCATTGAAAAAATAGATAAGATTCTCCAGGAAAAAGAAAACGACATTCTCAAGGTCTAGAGCGAACCTATGACAAGTACGCTCAGACATGTTGCCATTATTATGGATGGCAATGGACGTTGGGCCAAGAGCCGCCGCCTGGAACGGTTTTGGGGACATCGCAAAGGAACTCAGGCTACAATTGATGCCGTTGAATTCGGTGTGGAACATCATTTTGAATATCTTACTTTGTATGTGTTCAGCTCTGAAAATTGGCAGCGCCCCAGCAAAGAAGTTGATTACTTGATGAATCTTCTGATCGAAATGGTTCATAAAGAACTTCCCGATTTGATGGAAAAGAATGTGAAACTCGTGGTTATCGGCAAGATGAGCCGTCTTCCCGAAGCTCCGCGTGCCCAGCTTCAGAACGCCATTGATAAAACTTCCGGGAATACCGGGATGCAGCTCAATCTAGCCATTTCCTATGGCGGGCGGCTAGAAATTGTCGATGCTTGCAAATCCATCGCCGAAGAGATTCAAGATGGAACTCTCAAAATCGATGATGTGGATGAGTCCGTTTTTGCGCGCCATCTTTATTTGAAAGGCGCTCCGGATCCGGATTTGGTCATCCGCACTGGTGGTGAATTCCGCCTTTCCAATTATCTCCTTTGGCAAGCCGCATATAGTGAATTCTACGTAACGAATACGCTCTGGCCGGATTTTACTTCCGAAGAATTTGAGAAAGCTATCGATTTCTATAACACACGTGAACGCCGGTTCGGGAAGGTTCTCGATGAGTAATTTGAAAGTTCGCATTCTTTTTTCTTGCATTGCTATCCCCGTTGTCTTCTTTTGCCTCTGGCTCTGCGATGCTTCTCGGCTCCTTTTAATGTGCTTTTTAAGCGGCGCAGGTGCTTGGGAATGGTCCCGCATGGCCTCCAAAATGTATTCAGGGCCTTCAATGCTTGTACTTGCTCCATTCTGCTCCGTTCTTTTCACGCTCGCGTGGATTTTTGAATCGGGAAAATTCTTTGGACTTTCTCCCATCCACGGACTTGTCGGTTTTGTTCTTCTTTTAGTATTCACTCTTTATATTCTCGTCGCTTTTTCCAAGGTGGCAATCGATCATTTGTTTCCTTGGATGATCCTCCAGTTGGGGGCTCCTCTTTATCTTGGACTTTGGGGCAGCTTGAACGTATTCCTTTTGGGATCGGGCTCGTTTTCTCTCGTGCATAGCTACAAGTTCATTTTGGTGATGACTGCTATGTGGGGTTGCGATTCGTTTGCTTATTTTATCGGTAAGGCTATTGGTAAACATAAAATGGCCCCTGAAATCAGCCCCAAGAAAACTTGGGAAGGCGCTGTGGCGGGAACTGTATTTTCGATTATTTGGGCGATTATTTGGGCAAAATCCGTATTTGGCTTGGATATTTGTCAAGGAGCTATTCTTGGCTTTGTCCTCGCTGTGGCGGGGCAGATTGGTGATCTTCTGATGTCTACTCTCAAACGCTGGTCCGGCACAAAAGATGCAAGTCAGATATTCCCGGGCCATGGAGGAGTTCTCGACCGAGGCGATTCGTTTTTTCTTGCAGCGCCGATGGTCGTCCTCTTGTTCTTGTTTATTAACGGGGCTATTTAAATGAAACAGGTCTGTTTGTTGGGTGCCACGGGTTCGATCGGCACCTCTGCCATTGGCGTTTTGAAACAACATCCGGATCGTTTCAAACTCTATGCCGTTGCTGCAAACAAAAATTGGAAGAATGTCGCGGAAATTGCCCGCACGATGAAGGTCGAACGGTTCTGTATGTTCGATGAACGTGCGGCGGGGGAACTTTCCCGTGAATTGAATATGGAAGTTCTCACAGGAATGGACGGACTTTGCGAACTTGTCAAAGACCCGAAAGTGGACATAGTCCTAAATTCTTTGATGGGGGCAGTCGGTTGTTTACCTACGCTTTCTGCGATCAGGGCTTCCAAGCACATCGCTCTTGCCAACAAAGAAACGATGGTAATGGCTGGCGAAATTATTTGGAAAGCGCTTAGCGAAAACCCAAAAGCCGTTATTACTCCGGTAGATTCTGAGCACAATGCCATTTTCCAGTGCCTAGCTGGACGCCCTAATTCTGAGGTCGAGAACCTTCAGATTACGGCTTCGGGCGGACCGTTCCGCGAGCTTCCCATTGAAAAATTCAAGGACATCAGGGTAGAAGATGCTTTGAATCACCCGGTATGGAGCATGGGCCGCAAAATTACGATTGATTCGGCGAGCATGATGAACAAAGGTTTGGAAGTGATCGAAGCTCATTTTCTCTTTCACATGCCGTACGAACAAATTAAAGTGGTTGTGCATCCGCAGAGCCGTGTCCATTCTTTAGTCCAGTTCAAGGATGGAAGCCTGCTCGCCCAGCTCGGCGCGCCGGATATGAAAATTCCTATTCAGGTTGCTTTGACTTGGCCGGAGAGGATTCCGCTTGAAACGGATCGCCTGGATCTCGCTGAATTCGGCAAGCTCACCTTCTTCCAGCCTGATTTTAAGAAGTTCCGCTGCCTTTCTCTTGCCTTTGAAGCGGGCAAGCGCGCAGGCGTTGTGACGGCGATGATGAATGCAGCAAATGAAGTCCTTGTGAATGCCTTCCTCGAAAAGCGGATTGGCTTTATGGACATTCCGGACAATTTGGAAAAGATAGTTGCCAAGGCCCCGGATATTTCAGGAAAGCTTGACCTGAATACGGTTCTTGAAGCGGATAAGGAAGCCCGCAAAATTACCGAATCTCTTATCCGTTAAATTTTATTTTTTTTGATTTTCTACATTATGTGGATATGGAGAAAATCCTTTCAAACGTAGTCATCTTTGCTTTGGGCTTAGTCGCTCTCAGCTTTCTCGTTTTCATCCACGAATTGGGACATTTTCTTGTTGCCAAAAAATGTGGCGTAAGGGTCGTTACATTTTCAATCGGCTTTGGCAAGAAGCTTTTTCGCTTTAAGAAGGGCGATACAGAATATTGCATCTCGATGATTCCTTTTGGCGGGTATGTTTCGATGGAAGGAGAAAATCCGGATGATGATTCCTCGAATTCTCCTGGTTCCTTTGTTTCTAAAAGCGTCGGTGCCCGAGCGGCTATTGCTTTTGCGGGGCCTTTTGTCAATATTGTTTTTGCGTTTCTTTTACTTATCGTCCTATATATGCATGGCGTTGAAGAGCCGGATTCCAATCGGATCGTTGTCGGCTTTGTGGCGGATTCTTCTGCTGCGGCGATTGCGGGAGTTCTTCCAAACGATACCATTTTTGAGTTGGAAGGGAAGCCGACGAAAGGCTGGGACGATTTCCGCGAACGTGTCGGTATCCGGTTGGGAGCAAAAGTTCCTCTCCGCATTCTCCGCGATGGAGATACGGTTTCTTTAACGATGGTTCCTCAGGAGATGGTTGTTCCTGCCAAGGATTCCTCTGATAAGGCCCTTGGCATGGGTGTCGGCGATGCTGGCATTTATCCGCGTCACCGCGTTGTTGTAAATGGGAACCCGATTGCGGGCAGTGCTGCAGAAAAGGCGGGCCTTCTGCCGGGTGATACTATTGTGGAAATAGACCATCAGCGGATTGCCAAGTATGAAGATGTCGTAAAATATGTGAGTGCCTCTTCCGGCGCTCCTATGACATTTACGATTCACCGCGGGAATAATACGCTCCATACGCAACTTTCTGCGGCCTATAGTGAGAAATACAAGCGCTATATGGTAGGTATCCAGATGGCGTATGTGATGTTCAAGGAGACGCATGAAGTCCGCCGGAACTTTCCTCAAGCGTTAGTGAAGTCGACTTCTACAAGTTGGAAAATGACAACCAGCGTTTTCCGTTATTTTAAGCGGATGGCCCAGGGCCAGGTGAAGGCCGATGCCTTTTCCGGGCCGCTTACGATTGTCGCTGTGATGGGCAATGTCTGGATGGCGGGCTTTGAAAATTTTTTGATGATTCTCGCTCTCATCAGCATCAATTTAGGCATTATGAACTTATTGCCTTTGGCAATTACCGATGGCGGACTTCTGCTCTTCCTTGCGATAGAAGCCGTGCGTGGGCGCCCCATTTCCAAGGGAAAACAGCTTGTGATCCAGAAGGTCGCATTCGCGTTTTTCCTCGCTTTATTTATTTTCATAACATTTCTTGATTTTGAAAAAATCGGACTTTTCTTGAAGTAGGTAAATGATGAATATTCTTGTCGTTGGCAGCGGTGGCCGTGAAAATGCAATTGCTCTTGCTGTAAAAAAATCTCCGCTTTGCACGAACTTGGTCTCTGCTCCGGGCAATCCCGGAATGGCTTCTCTTGGCAAATGCGTCCCGGTGGATGTCGCAGACCCGAAAGCGATAGCTGATTTGGCAGAAAAGGAAAAAATTGATTTCACGATTGTTGGTCCAGAAATTCCCCTTGTCGCTGGTGTTGTAGACGAATTCCGCCGCCGTGGGCTTCGCGCGTTTGGCCCAGAAAAGGCTGCCGCCGCACTGGAGGGAAGCAAGGCTTTTTCGAAGGCCATCATGAGAAAGTATGGCATCCCGACAGCTGCATATGAGACTTTTACTGATTTGAACAAAGCCCTAGAATTCTTGAAAGTTCATCCGGCTCCCATTGTCGTCAAGGCTTCCGGGCTTGCTGCAGGCAAAGGTGCCGTTGTTTGCCTCACGGATGCGGAAGCCGTTTCTGCAGTAGAAGAGATGCTCGGGGCGAAGGCCGTGTTCGGCGAATCGGGAAAGACGATAGTCATCGAAGAATTTATGGAAGGCGAAGAAGCTTCGCTTTTTGCCGTATGCGATGGGAAAAATTATGTGATGCTTTCTTCTGCACAAGATCACAAGCGCGTTTTTGATTTTGACAAGGGACCAAATACTGGAGGAATGGGTGCTTATTCACCGGCGCCGATTGTTACTAGAGAACTTTTGAAAGAGGTGGAAAAGGCGATTGTCGAACCGACGATCGAAGGAATGCTCAAAGAAGGAATTCCTTATACAGGCGTCCTCTATGTAGGAATTATGGTCACAAAGAATGGCCCGAAAGTTGTCGAATATAATTGCCGTTTGGGAGACCCGGAATGCCAAGTCGTGCTTCCGGTTTACGATGGTGATGTGCTCGCTTTGTTCGATGCCGCAGAAAAAGGGGAACTCGCTTCATTTAGTGCACCGAAGTCGCCGAAGGGCTCCGCGGCTATTGTCGTGATGGCGAGTGCGGGGTATCCCGGCCACTATGAGAAGGGCAAGGTCATTACGGGTGTTGAAAATGCAGAATCCATTGGTGCTGCCGTTATTCACGCTGGTACCAAATCGGAGAATGGCAAGCTTTTTTCGGCGGGAGGCCGCGTACTTGGCGTCGTTGGCACGGGTGACGATTTGAAAAACGCTTTGGACAAGGCTTATGCCGGTTGTGAAAGAATTCATTTTGAAGGGGCTTTCTATAGAAAGGACATTGGTCAAAAAGGACTCGCAAGATGCAAGAAGTAAATAATAATCCTCTCGTTGGTATTGTCACGGGCAGCGCCTCGGACAAGGTTATTGTTGATAAAGTAACAGGCGTGCTGGATTCGTTCGGCGTCGCTTGGGAATGGAATATCCTTTCTGCGCATAGGACTCCGAATAAGACGGCTAAGTATGCACATGACGCAGAAAACCGTGGAATCAGGGTGCTTGTCGGTATTGCCGGGCTTGCAGCGGCTCTTCCTGGCACACTTGCTGCAAATTCCCTTCTCCCTGTGATTGGCGTTCCTGGCGATGGTGGACCTCTCTCCGGGGTTGATGCGCTTCATTCCATAGTCCAGATGCCTCCGGGAATTCCTGTGGCAACTGTCGGAATTGGCAATGGAAAAAATGCGGGGTATCTCGCTCTTCATATTCTAGCCTTGTCTTATCCGCAGATTCGCGTCAAACTAGAAGAATACCGTAAGTCACTTGGCGACATCTGAGCTTTTTAATGAAGTGGTTTGCTTTTCTTTTGTTTGCCTTTGCTTTCGCGCCTGCATTTGCTGCTGACGTGAATAAAGCTCCGTGGATGGAAGGAGAGCGCCTTTCTTATTCTTTGAGTTGGGGGTTCTTTTCGGCCGGTTCTGCTGATATGAACGCCATTCCTAAGGAAAACCGCAAAATTGAATTTGAGTCTGTTGCGCGGAATAACGGTGCTTTTAAGACTATTTATCCCGTTGCAGATACGATTCATACTCTCGCTGATTCAAAGACTCTTTTGCCGGATTATTTCAGAAAAATTCTCAATGAAGGCTCCTATTTTAATTCTTCTCTTATCCGCTTTGATCGGCATGGACAGAAGGCTATTTTATCCGATTCGGTCTTTTTCGATTCTCGCCGGAAAAATGTAAAATCCCATGTGGATACGACGATCGCCATCAAGGGATACGAGCATTGCATTGTTTCTGCCTTTTATTTGGTCCGGAGTATGGACTTTTCTGCAAAAAAGGACTCTTATTTTGCGGCTGTCAGTGGTAAGAAACGTTATACATTGAAGGTAATTGTTCATGGTAAGGAAACGGTGGAAACGGGACTAGGTTCGTTCCGTTGCATTAAAGTGGAGCCCGTTCTTGGCGGTGATGGTATTTTCAAAACATCGGGAAGGCTTTTTATTTGGATTACGGATGATTCTCGGCGTCTGCCAGTTTTGATGAAAACGGAAATAACAATAGGTTCTATCCGGGCTGAACTCACCCGGTTCAAGCAAGGTGCTTCAGAATAACGCTTTTTTTCAACTTCTTCTCAAAATCTTTTTACACAAATACATTTGTTTACATTCTATAGAATAAGCTATATTGAAAACGGAACTTTTCTATCTCCATAGAGGCTCTTGAGAAATGTTTAAGAAAATAATTGTCCTGTTCTTCGCGTTGACGGTAGCCGGCTTTGCTCAAGATGATGACGCTACTGTGAGCAACACTTCTGACACTACAAGTGAAGTATCTGATTCTCGTTCTAGTGATAGGGCGCAGCGCAAACAATTTGAAAAAGACCAGCGCTTGGACGAATATGCGAATTCTCTTCGCCGTCGCGATTGGCTTAAAGACCGTCTTGTATTTGAATTAGGTATGGGCTCCCGTCAACCAGTGATGGGTGAAACCGGCCTTGGGATGGGTTTTGGCTTTGGCGCTGAATATATTACCCGTTGGCATCTCGCTCTTTATGGATCCTTCGGATTCATTCCTAGCGGTGATGATCCGGACTTTTCCAATATTAAGTTGGAAGGCGGAACAGGATGGAAAGTGGGTCTTAACTACTATCTTTTTGCAAAGAACCCGTTGCATTTAGGCCTTTCTGCCTCTTATGGAACAGTTTATTATGATCATGACATTGTCGCTGCGGACTCTAATGATTTTACCCGCGAATTGATTACGACGATGGGCTGGCAGTTTGATGTGCTTATTACTTATCTTACAAACGAATGGTATTATTTGCAATTTGCCGTCGGTATGTATTATGCTCCGGACGCACACAAGGATTCTTTCAAAACGGATTATTTGACCGGCGTCGAATCGTCCCGCGTGGTGGATCATGATGGCATTTCCAAGTATGGTCTTGTATTTGGCATTACCATCGGCTTCGCACTGCCTGAATTCTTCCCGGATGCAACGGAAATTCACCGTCGCGAACGTGAGAAAAAATACGGTAACAGCGAAGATTAATCGAGTTTTGGCTTCAGGCCTTGAAAAGTGGGGCTGATAAAGCTAATTTGCGAAAGCTTTCGCACTTGTAGCTCAGTTGGATAGAGTGTCAGCCTCCGAAGTTGAAGGTCGCGAGTTCGACTCTCGCCAAGTGCATATAAAAGAAAACGCATCGGAGTTCCGGTGCGTTTTTTTTCTCGGAATTGAATTAAATTTTTCCGATAATCTTTGCAATGAGCTCGTGAGGGGTTGAGTCGACGACCTGAACTTTGTAGAACTCGCCCGGAGTAGCGTTTCCTTCCACAATTTTTACGATATCGTCTGTGTCGAGTGCGTTGCCTTCCGTGCGACCGATAAAGTGATAATCGCTTTCCTCCGCTACGCCGTCGATGATGACTTTGACTTCTTTTCCGATGATGGCTTCGTTTGCTTCTTCGGCGATTTCTTCTTGAACATCGTTGATTGCGTCGAGCCTCGCTCTAGCTTCTTCTTCGCTTACAGGGAGCTCTTTCAGCTTCATTGCCGGCGTATTCTCTTCCGGGCTAAAGACAAAGCCGCCGAGGTGCTCAAAACGCGTTTCTTGGATGAGTTCCATCAATTGATCGAAATCTTCTTGTGTTTCTCCGGGGAATCCGACGAGGACTGTTGTGCGGAGTGTGACTCCGGGGACTTTTTCGCGGATTGACTTGAGAATGCCTTTTAAGGAAGTCTTGTCGTAATGGCGGCGCATAAGCTTCAGCACTTTATCGCTTGCGTGCTGAATGGGCATATCGATGTATTTGCAAAGTCGGGGTTCCTTGCCCATAAGCTCCAGAAGTTCGTCGTCAATGAATTCCGGGTACCAGTAGAGCATCCGGATCCAAGGAATTTCCGTTTCTTTCAGAAGCGCTTTGAGAAGTTCGGTAAGGGTGCCGCCTTTTTTTCCTTTTTCGCGACCAAAGTATGTTGTATCCTGGGCGATCAGAGTGAGTTCTTTTACGCCTTGTTTTTCGAGTTCCTTGGCTTCTTTAACGATGTCTTTTATGGATGAAGATTCTTGCTTGCCGCGGATATTCGGAATCGCGCAGAATGCGCAGCGGCGATTACAACCTTCGGCAATTTTCAAATAGGCGTGGTGCGGGTATTCCCCTAAATTCAACCGCGGAAGTTCTTCTTTTCCGCTTGCCCTGCCATCATAGCCGATGACTTCTAAGATTTTATTTTTTTTATATGTACCCAGCCAAAAATCCACTTCGGGCATTTCCTTTGGCAGGTCTTTCATATAGCGTTCGGAAAGGCATCCGGAAACGATAAGCTTCTGGTTCGGCTTTTTAATTTTTATGTAAGAGAGAATGATGTCGATGGATTCTTCTTTGGCGGCTTCGATAAAACCGCAAGTATTTATAAGCAAATAGTCCGCTTTATCTGCAGACTTTGCAGAAATGAATCCTGCGGAATAAAGTTCGGCGAGCAAATGCTCCGCATCGACTTGGTTCTTGGCACAGCCGAGTTGTGCTGCGAAAATGCGAGGATGTTTAGGCAAGGATTATTCCCAATCGTCGTAGTCCGAGTCGTTTGCTGCAGGCACATTTGCCGGTGCCGGTGCTGCGGTTGTTTCTTCTTGTACGGGGGTGGTGGCCGCTGGTGTTTCTGTTGCTGGTAGAGAAGAAGTTTCTACAGCCGTAGAAGAAGACGATCCTGCGCTCGAAGAGACTGCTTCTGAGGAAGACTCTTCAACTGCTTGTACCGCTGGTGTGGAAGATTGTTCAGCTGTTGTAGATGTGTAGGAGGAGGCTGCTGCTGGGGTCGATTCTTGGGTGGATGCCGATTCCGAGTTGCCATAAGAATTGGAATTGTCTGAATCAGAGGTACCGACAGAATCGTTGGACCTGTAATCGACCCACCAAGCAAATCCTTGTGGCTCTAGGGTGGATTTGCCAAAGTTCTGCGCTTCGGCGAGCGTCTTGAAATAACCTACACGGATGCGGTAATATGTGCCTTCGAGCTCGCCCGGATTCTCCACTTCGGAGATGTATCCCTTGATGTTTTGATCTTCCAGCTTTTTGAGGATTGCGTTTGCACCTTTCTTGGAGGGTTGAATTCCGACTTGGATTGTGTATCCTCCTTCATCTCCGGGAGCTGTTGCTGAATTTTGAGTTTTGAAAGTTCCTTTTGCATCCGAGGAAAGAGATTGGATGGATTGGAGTTCCGGTATATCCGCAGAATCATTTTTTGCTGCTTCTGCCTTTTTGTGATTGATTTCCGGAACGACGTTTTCTTCTTCGTCGTTACAGGCGGAAAGGCTGAGGCAAAGCAATGCTGAGCAGGCGATTGCAGAGAATTTTATAAGTTTCACGGTTCTCTCCTAATAAGTGCCCTCGCCGAAGGAACTGACGTTCCCCAAACTCGGCGATTTCTTAAAAATATACATAAGTCTTTGATTAGTCGCAAGTTATGAAAAATAAAAAGTGCAGGAAAATGCATACTTTAGAAGGTGCCCTTGACGTATTGCCTGTTTTTGAATATATTTGGCGTCCGTAGAGAAATATTCAACCTAAGGAATATAACTGTGATCGGTGTCGTAGTTAAGCCCAATGAGCCATTTGAACGCGCTCTTAAGCGTTTCACAAAGTCTTGCGAAAAGAACGGAATCATCTCTGATGTAAAGAAGCGCCAACGTTTTGAGAAGCCTTCTGAAGAAAAGAAGCGCATTGAAACGGCAGCCCGTCGCAAGCGCCTCAAGGAAATTGCGGATCAAAACCGCAAGCGCCTTTATTAATTAGGGCCTTTGAAGAGAAGCGAAGGGAAAGTAAAATACTACTTTCCCTTTTGGTGTTTTTATTTTTTATGAAGATTAAATTTCCCTGTCAGGGAAAAAGGATTCATTATGGCAGATTCTCTTGTTAAAGCTTCTAGTTCCCTTCTTCAGCAGATTCTTGGAGACATCAAGGACGCGATGAAAGCCCATGATGCTTCTACGCTCGAAGCCTTGCGTACGCTTCACTCCGACATTAAGAATTCTGCGATTAATTCTGGAAAGGAAATTTCGGATGAAATGGTTATAGATGTCCTCGCCAAGAGCATCAAGCAGCGCAATGAATCGATCGAACTCCTCCGCAAGGGTGGCCGCGAAGAAAATGCCAAAGAGGAAGAAACTGTCATTGCTCTTTATCAGAAGTACCTTCCGAAGGCTCTCTCCGAAGAAGAAGTCAAGGCCCTTATTGCCGAGATCAAGGCTGCTGTGGGCGCCCAAGGCCCGAAAGATATGGGCAAGATCATGAAGGAACTGACACCCAAGGTCAAGGGCCGTTTTGATGGCCACAAAGTAAGCGAGCTCGTAAAAGCCGCTCTCGGTTAATTTATACGATCTGAAACAAAAAATTCTTGAGACCCGCTCAAGAATTTTTTTATGCATTCAGAATGCTCGTCTTCATCAAACTATTCTATCTCTGGAACGTTCTATTTCGATAAAATCCGCTTTGCAAATACCCCAAACATCAGTTCTTTTATATTCAAAGCGATCTAGAATTCTTCGAGCCCTTCGCTCGCGGCGATAATTACTTTGTTTGCCATTCCAATGAAGAGACCGTGCCCGAGAAGACCTGGAATTTTGTTCAGTTCGAAATTCAGTTTAGCGGGGTCGGCTATTGGACCGAAATTGGCATCTGCGATGAGATTCCCGGAATCGCTGATGACAGGGCCGTCTTTGCCGGGAGCGCCAAGGCGCACTGAAACTTTGGCGCCGAGTTTTTCGACTTTATATGTAACCGAGCCTATTGCATTTGGGAGAATTTCAAGCGGCACTGCGAATTTTTCGCCGAGCTTGTTCACTTTTTTGCCGGAGTCGGCGATGATGATGTAAACATCTGCCATGGAAGCGACAATCTTTTCCAAAAGGTGTGCTGCTCCGCGACCTTTGATAAGGTTGCGGGCGGGATCGATTTCATCGGCTCCATCGATCGCCATATCTAGAAATTTGGCTTCGCCGAGTTCGATGAGGGGAATTCCTTCTTTGCGGCATTGCAGCGTAGTGCTCCAACTGGTACTCACTGCGGTCACTTTCAAATTTTCGGTGCGGATGCGTTCGGCAAGTCTCGCCACCATAAATGTGGCTGTACTGCCCGTTCCTAGCCCTACGGTCATTCCGGTTTGGATCATATTAGCCGCGCGTTCGCCGGCTGCTTTTTTGAGTGCGTTCAAGTCTGACATTAGCGCCAATGCCTCCCGAAATTGCTGTGGTCGTCTTCTGGATTATCGTCTGAGCTTTCATTGAAATCATCTTCGCTATCATCGGTATCTTCGTCGGGAAATCCCGTTTCGAGTTCGGTGATCGTGGGTTCTTGGATGTCGACGATTGTCACTTCAAATACGAGGTCTTTGCCTGCGAAAGGATGGTTACCGTCTAAGGTGACGGTTTTTTCCTTAATTTCTCGGACGACATAAACGTCCGGGTCGTCTTGGCTGTCATCGCGGGCGTAAATATCTTTGGGATCTTCAGGGATGGAAAATTCTGTCAGGTTGTCCTCATCCCTATACATTTCGAGTTCCATGCCGATCCAAATTTCGCCAATATTCTTGAGTTCATCTTTTTTGACTTCGATGATCAAGTCTTTGCGGTAGGCACCATAACCTTTGTCGTATGGAACGTTTATTACAAGGTGGTCGCCTTTCTTGTGACCTTCGAGGGCTTCTTCCAAACCGACGATGATGCTGTCGCAGCCATGCATATAGAGGAACGGAAAGTTATCCGGGACTTCCTCGATGATGGTGCCGTTCATATCCCTGAGGGTATAGGCAAGGCTCACTTTCTTGTTTTTTGAAACGATTTCCATTGGCCCCAAATATAGAAAAGCTATATTAAATTCTATGCTATACGGAATTTTTTCCGACATCCATTCCAATTTGGCTGCTTTTGAGGCTGTATTGGATTCTATGAAAGCGTTTGGAGTAGAACGCCGGGTGTGTTTGGGTGATCTGGTCGGATATGGAGCCGATCCGGATGCCTGCGTTGCTTTGGCAAAGGCCAATGCAGACGTCTGCCTTATCGGCAACCACGATAGCGTAGCGATTAAGTGGGAATCGGATGCTGGGTTTAATCCGTATGCAAAGAAGGCTATCGAGTGGACGCAGGAACACCTTTCTGAAGATTCGCTTAAGTATATGCGCACTCTTCCTTATCTATTTGAAGAAAACGATATTTGCTTTGTTCATGCATCTCCGATGTCGCCGGCCGATTGGGTCTACATCACAGATTTAGAAGACGCCTTGGATGCGTTTGACCATTTTTCCGGTCGGTATTGTTTTGTGGGGCACACTCATAGTCCGGTGATTGTTGCGATGCATGAAGGAGCGATCCCGAAAATTGTGGAATCGGGCTCTTATCAGGCGGAAACGGGCGAGCGGCTGCTGGTAAATGTCGGTAGTGTTGGACAACCGAGAGATCGGGATCCAAGAGCTTGCTATTGCATTTTTGACTCGCTTAAGAATTCGGTGAAGCTAATCCGCGTTGATTATGATATTTTGCGCACTCAGGAAAAAATGCGAGAAGCGGGAATGCCGCAATTCTTGGTGGAACGCTTAGGAGTCGGACGTTGAAACTGACTATTGCCGTATTCGGTAAAGCGGGTTCTCCCTTTGTTGAAGAAGAAGTGGAAAAATACACGAAGCGGCTTCGCTCTTCGGTGCAGCTTGAAATTGTCGAGATGAAGCAGAGCAAACGCGAAGACCAGGCGAAAAGCCTTTCGGAAGAGGCTTCTGAATTTTCTCACCGGTTCCCAAAAGAAAATTATCAGTGGATTGTTCTTGCTGAAGAAGGCAAACTGCTGAATACGGTTCAACTTGCATCGTGGATGAAACCCCGCTTGTCCTCAAATTGCGTCTTCCTCATCGGTTCTGCTTATGGAATTGACGCTTCAATCAAAAAACAGTCGACGCTTTTGCTTTCGCTTTCTCCGTTGACCTTTACGCACGACCACGCCCGTGTGATTTTGACGGAGCAGCTCTA
>Ga0172378_10002244_pt1 | contig 18034 bp, 15 predicted proteins | sample GrowelOW332metaG_FD_119755 | JGI IMG/M metagenome (GOLD analysis project Ga0172378, IMG submission 119755) | Groundwater microbial communities from an aquifer near a municipal landfill in Southern Ontario, Canada - Pumphouse #3_1 metaG | ecosystem: Environmental > Aquatic > Deep subsurface >... | reverse complement strand
TCAACTACTAAATACTATTTCTACGACATCAATGATGTGTAATTCCGATAAATACTCATTCGCCTTTAGTTTGGTGAGCATGCCCGAGCAATATCAAAAAATGATAACCTCGCAACTCAGTGCCGAAAGTGAAGGGATAAAAGAAATGCAAGAAGAAGATAAAGTATTATTACCTCATCAAAAAGAGGAAAATAGTATAAAACAATACATTCAAGATCTTTACCGATTCTTTAAGCTTTTCAAAAGGAGAGAAGAATTTACCGATATATTTGCTTTACCACTTAATTTTCATTTGATTGAAGCATTTTATCCTATTGTACATGAAATAAATAATCTTGATCGCATTGCCTTGTACTATTTTGAAAAGAATAATTTTCAAGAAGCACTGGAATCCTATTTACAGATATCCGAAATTAATCCTGGCAAGAGTGAGATTTGGCAAAAGATTGGCTATTGTTACCAAATGCTTGGAGATGTGAAAAGAGCGCTGGATGCATATCTGCGAGCCGAGTTAATAGATGGAAATAACACTTGGCTATTAAGGAAAATTGCGCAATGTTATCGAATACTAAAGCAACCCGAAACGGCATTAATATATTATCGGCGATTGGAACAGCTTAAGCCTGAAGACATTAATATTCAACTCAATATTGGTCATTGCTACCTGGAATTAAAAAAGTACGATGAAGCTTTGAATTATTATTTCAAAGTAGAGCTGTCAGATAGCGAAAACACACGTGCCTGGCGTTCCATTTCCTGGTGTGCTTTTCTATCCCGAAAATTTGAAGTAGCACAACGATATTATGGACAAATAATGGAGAAAAGTCCAACCACACACGACTATTTGAATGCTGGTCATGTTGAACTCTGCATAAATAACATCAAGAAAGCTATTGAATTTTATGAAAAAGCCAATGAAAAAGAAGGCGATTTTGATTCTTTCGAAAAGTTATTGAGAGAAGATGAAGAAGAATTGAAAATGGCAGGCATCGATACCCGATTATTTCCATTATTATTAGACAAGATCAAATATGACAAATAAAACATTTAATAATTAACAATACAGTTTATTTTCTTCAATGAAATCATAAACCCGAGAAGGAACAAAAGCACGCATATTTTTTCCCTCTTTAATACATTCGCGAATAAAAGTAGAAGAGATATCCATAACTGGGGCATTCACAAGTTTCACATTTTGGCTAAATTCTGAGGGTATGACAACATCCTCACCCAAACGAGGATAGATAATAATATTATATTCACGTCGCAAACGATCAAAATCTTTCCATCTGTGAAAATCTAACCAGCTATCACCGCCAATAATCAAAGTAAAAATACAATCCGGAAAATCGGTCGACAGTTTGTCGAGAGTATTAATTGTATAAGAAGGACGCGGCAAATTAAATTCAAAATCAGAAGCATTCAGATAATCATAATCCTCTAGTGCAATTTCAGTCATTTTAAGACGTGTTTTTTCATCCAGCAAATCATCTTTCTCTTTCAGAGGATTGTAAGGAGACACCAACAGCCAGACCTCATCTAGCGTTGTAAATTCAGCCATATAATTTGCCAAAATCAAATGCCCCACATGAATAGGATTGAAAGATCCGGAAAATATTCCAATTTGTTTTTTGTCCATTTGATAATTTACGATACAACAAAAATAATATAAAACCGATACATCAGACATGCATCGGTCTCTATGTCAATCACTTTAGTCGTTCACGATTTTTTCTTAAACAAAGAAATTAACCATAACAACAAAATGGCTCCAACCAATGCAGTAACCACACTTCCAATTAATCCGCTTCCAATTTCAATATTCAGCTTATCAAATACCCATCCACCCAATAAAGCGCCAATAATACCTACAATAATATTCATAAGCAAACCAAAACCGCCACCTCTCATTATTTTACCGGCAAGCCATCCGGCTACCAGTCCGATAAGTATAAACCATAACCATCCCATAGTGCTTAAATTTATTAGTTTAATAGTTTAAAAGATATTTTAGTTATTGTAATAATAACTCGCAAGTATAGTTATTTTAAATCAAAAGAGCAATTATTATTAAATAAAAATGTACTCTTAACACATTCTGCTTTTATAGTCTTCATAACCAAATTTTCGATATAACACAAATTCATTATTTTTCGACCATAAACCAATTGACGGATGCGAAACTCCATTAAACATAGTTGTTTTGACTGTTGTATAATGAATCATATCCTCAAAAACAATCTGATCACCTACCTGCAAAGGTTTGTCGAACGACCAATCACCCATGAAATCTCCACTTAAACAACTGTTTCCACCCAACCTGTAAGTCGGTTTTCCCTCAACAGAATCTTGATTAGCCCCTCTTATTTTAGGTTTGTAAGGCATTTCCAAAGTATCAGGCATGTGGCAAGCAAACGACACATTCAGCATCGCAGTCACAACTCCCTCGTTTTCAACAATATCTGTCACATTAGAAACCAAAACCCCCGTTTGCCAGACAAAAGCACTTCCCGGTTCCATAATTATCTCAATATTAGGATGACGTTTTTTAAACGAGATCAAGATATTCACCAAATGCTCAATGTTATAATCCGCATGCGTCATTAGATGTCCGCCACCCAGGTTCAGCCATTCAATCTTATCTAGCAAATGTGCAAATTTTACTTCTATAGCTTTAAACGTTTCTTCAAGCGCATATGAATTATTTTCACACAAATTGTGAACATGCAAACCCGTAATTCCTTGCGGCAAACAATTTCCCAACTTGGCAGCAGTAACTCCCAATCGCGAGCCAGGCATACTAGGATTATACATATCAGTTTCGACTACCGAAAATTCAGGATTAATACGCAAGCCACATTTCACACGATTGCCATCTGACACCACTTTCGGATAAAAACGTTCAAACTGAGCCACGGAATTAAAAGAAATATGACTACTATATTTGAGAAATTCAGGGAATTCTTCATCGGTATAAGAAGGAGCATAAGTATGAGCTAAATTTCCCATTTCTTCATATGCCAGTCTCGCTTCGTTTATCGAGCTTGCAGTTGAAAAACCAACATATTCATTTATTATGGGAAAAGCTTTCCAGAGAGCAAACGCTTTGAAAGCCAATATAATTTCAACCCCTGCTCGTTTTTTTACGTCAGCTATTTTTTTGAGGTTGTTTCTAAGAAGTTCTTCTTCCATCACAAAACAAGGAGAAGGCACCTTTGAGAAATCGATCATCTGTTATATTTTTTATTACAAACAAAGATACTTGATTTTTGAATTGAAAATGACATTTCATTTATTTTAGTATTCCTAAAAAATATTATCTTTGTTTCACTGTCATTTAACATGACACCTTAATTGTTCAACCGTCCAGATTGTGAAATCTGGGCGGTTTATATTTTTCTTATCCACCCATTTATTATTATTTTTTGCAAACCACAAATGTAAATCACTGAAAACCAAAATAATTATTGAAAAAAATATCAAATATTGATAATTGTTTATATATTTGCATATTCCGGTAGAGATATTGGACTTACCTTATAGATCAAATATTTATCACTATATATTCAATTACTCATAATGATTGAGTGACCCGTGAATTGTTTAATAATTAATTGTTAAATAATGAAAACACATTTTCTAATTCTACTGTCATTATTGGCTGTGATATTAAATTACAGCAATACCCCTATTAACAAGAACGATAAAAAAGATGCATTGCCTGATGACACATTTAGTGTTGTTGAGCAGAATGGCAAATTATCTGTCATAGGTGTAATGGGCGTTGATCTTATTCAACGAAACTTGTTAGATGTTATTACCATCAGCATCATCAACAGGCAATTGGAAAGATGGAGACTTGAAAGAATGGGGAAAGATGATCAAAAAAGAGCTTAGCCTAAATTGATCATAGCATATTGAATGTACTATTTTGACAATTTTAATAATCACAAATTTATGAAGAACATTTTGACGTTGTGTTTAGCTCTATTAATGAGCTTTCAGTTATCGGCACAGCAGCGAAGAATTACCGGAACAGTAATTGACGGTAATGATAATACTGCATTAATTGGTGCCAATATTTCGGAGAAAGGCACTTCAAATGGAACCATTACAGATTTTAATGGACGATTTGCTTTAAATCTAACCACAGACAATTCCATTCTGGTTGTTTCGATGATTGGATTTAAAACAATTGAAGTCATTGTTGGAAACCAATCGACAATAAACATTGCTTTGGAAGAAGACACCGAAATGTTGGAAGAAGTAGTTGTAGTTGGATATGGAACCATGAAAAAAGTGACTTATCCGGCTCATCTGTATCCATTGGAGAAGAAGCGATTAAAAGTTCAATCATTACAAATTTTGATCAAGCATTACAAGGACATGCCGCAGGTGTCTCATCCGTGATGACATCTGGTGCGCCCGGATCATCCGTATCAATTAGAATACGCGGTCAGGCTACCATCAATTCTAATGCCGAACCTCTTTATGTTATTGATGGAGTGATTGTTCAGAGCGGCGGCACAAGCGGCCATTCTGTCGGATTAGGCGATGCATTAGGAAACGGAAGTATGACATCAATATCACCAATGTCTACCATAAATCCCGGTGATATCCTAACTATGGAAATTCTTAAAGATGCGTCAGCTACAGCAATCTATGGAGCGCAAGGTGCTAACGGAGTTGTATTAATCACAACAAAAAGAGGTAAAGCGGGAGAAGCCCGATTCACTTATGAAGGGATGATGGGCGTTCAGAACCAAGTTATTCGTCTGGATATGATGAATTTACGCGATTATGCACTTTATAATTCAGCTATTGCCGCCACCACTGGAGGACAAGATGGAACGCCAGAATATCAAGACCCCACGTTATTGGGAGAAGGAACAAACTGGCAAGATGCCATTTTCCGTCCCGCAATGATGAACCAGCATAACATTTCTGCACAGGGAGGTTCTGAAAGAGTGCAATATTATGTATCAGGATCATTCATGGATCAGGCTGGTACCATTATCGGTACTGAGTTCAACCGATATTCGTTTCGTGCCAATATGGATGCACAGTTTAAGAAGTGGATGAAACTCGGTTTAAATACAATGTACACTTCTACTAACGAACGATTGGGTTTGGCCGAAGGAGAAGAAGGAGTATTAACATATTCACTGTTAACCCCACCCGACATACCGGTTTATGATTCCGAAGGTAATTACGCAAATGTTGTACGAGAAGGTTACACCCGTATCAACCCAATAGCGAAAGCTTTGGACGAAGAGAACTTGTTGCAACGAAACAAACTTGCGGGTAACATCTTCATGGATATCACACCCATTAACTATCTTGTTTGGCATAGTGAACTTGGTTACGATATCAGTAATTCACGAGCCGAGCGTTGGCGTCCATCTTTCAATTACGGCGGTCCCAACAAACGTGAAAAGAACTTTAGTTCAATTCAACGAAATAACAACCTTTTCTGGCAATTAAAAAACTACGTAACCTACACCAGAAATGTAGATAAACATAACTACTCTGCCATGTTAGGGCAAGAGCTCTGGGAATCATCATGGGAGAATCAGAGCGTTGCCTCAGAAAATTTGCCTAGTAACACCATTCACAACCCGTCACTTGGTGAAGATCCCCAGATTGGCAGCGGTTTTGGAAGTGCAGCTATGGCATCTTTTTTTACCCGTTTGACATACGATTACGACAACAGATATTATGGAACCTATACCTATAGATATGACGGATCGTCCAATTTTGGTCCGAAAAACCGATGGGCAGGATTCCACTCCTTTGCAGGATCATGGCGATTTTCGAATGAACAATTCTTTGAATCAATAAACCATATCATAAGTAACGGAAAACTCCGTGTTGGATGGGGACAGACAGGCAATTCCGATATTGGAGGTTACAGATGGGGAGCAGCTATCAGCAAAATGCCTTCCGATCTGGGATTAGGATACCGTCAGAGCAATCTTGCAAATCCATATGTAAAATGGGAAAAACAAGAACAATTGAACATAGGATTAGATCTAGGCTTTTTCAATGAAAGGTTAAATCTGGTTATTGATTTGTACGACAAGACCTCAAAAGATATGTTGATGCAACTACAATTACCATCTTATATGGGAACTCGAGGAAATGCATCATCAGCACTCTCCTCCCCTTTTGGCAACTATGGAACAATAAACAACAAAGGATTGGAATTCACAATAAGTTCACGAAACTTTACAGGTCAATTTGAATGGGACACCGATTTCCAGATGTCATTTAACAAAAACAAGTTAATTGCTCTTGATGGGACAGCATCTTCATCCATAGAAGGTTACGGACAATGGTTTGATGTTGTGAGTCGTTCCGAAATTGGCGAACCTTTATATCAGTTTTACGGCTATATAGCAGACGGCATTTATCAGAGTGCAGATGATATTAAAGAACATCTGTACGCTCAAATCCCGGAAAACGGTGTATATAACCGTTATAATACTGTATTTGTAGGCGATGTAAAATTCCGGGATATAAATCAAGACGGCAAGATCACCGAACAAGATCGCACATTTATTGGGTCACCTCTGCCTAAATTCACATTTGGGTTAACCAACACGTTCAGGTATAAGAATTTCGACTTGTCGGTGTTTATGCACGGTAGTTATGGAAACAAAATATTGAATTACATTGGCAGAAATTTGACAAGTATGGGCTATTGGAGCAACCAACTCCGCAAAGCCATGGATTTTGCCCAGATAGTAGCAATAGATGAAACTATAAATTATCCAATAACAAAAAAAGATTCACAAGGCAATAATTACACCATTAACAACTGGTTTGAAGATGTGGATAACGTGCAACTGTCAAATCATGGAACCACCATGTCTCGTGCCGGTCGGAATTTGCCATACGACAATAACCGTACCAGTACACGTTACATAGAGGACGGATCTTATTTGCGCATAAAAAACATAACATTAGGATACATCATTCCAAAACAATTGATAAGTCCTTTTAACATTGAAAGCATAAGAATCTATACAAATATTCAGAACATATACACATTCACAAAATACACGGGTTATGATCCAGAAATTGGCATTAACCCGCAGAGTGCTAATGTATTTGGTCTTGACAACGGACGCTATCCTTCACCAAGGATATATTCGATTGGATTAAGTTTATCATTTTAATAAAAGGAAAGAATGAACGATATGAAAACAACAATAAAAACAATAACCTTGTTACTTCTTACAGGATTAGTTTTCGGACTATCATCCTGTGAAGATTTTTTGAATCGCCCTACCGAAGACGGATATACTGTTTCCACATTTTATCAGAATGATGAACAATGTCTTCAGGCTGTGAATCCCATTTATAATTCACCCTGGCACGATTTCAGCAGGGCTTTCTTCAAAATTGGAGAGGTTCAGTCGGGTAATTATTACTGGCCAGGTCCGTATCAGGATTTTACGTTGACTTCAAGCAACGAAGACCTGGCAAATATGTCAGCGTCTTTATGGTCGGTGAATGCTTATTGCAATAGTATCATAGAGAATATTAATCTTTATGCGGGACCGGAAACTACCGAAGCTGGAAGAAACATGGCAAAGGGCGAAGCACTGGTATGGAAGGCTATGGCTTATTTCTTTATGGTTCGTATTTGGGGGGAAGTTCCAATCATACACAACAATTCTGCGGAAATTGCAACGGGTAATTATAATACACTTTTTAAAGCTACTACCGAAAACCTCTATGATTATATAATCATGACTTTGGAGCAAGCTATAGAATGGCTACCTACACGCCCGGGTGCACCTGGAAGATTCGACAAATATTCGGCATACGGATTGTTATCGAAAGTATATTTAACCAAATCTGGATTAGGTCAAACCGGTACGCGTCGTCAAGAAGACCTTGATAAAGCAGTCGAATTCGCACTGAAAGTTATCAATGAAAGCGGAAGAGAATTAGTACCTGTATATTCTGATATCTTTAGACTCCAAAACAATAAAGCAAGCGAAAGCTTGATAGCTTGGCGATGGACTGTGGCCCCGCAGTGGACAGCGTCCAACGCTATGCAACCGGATCTATGCCTTGCGGGTTTTGACGATTTTGGAGGATGGGGCGGATGGGACGGACCATCAGTTGATTTGCAAGATGCTTTTGGTGAAGATGCTTTAAATCTGGCGCAAAGACGTAATGGGGATTCGCGACGTAAGGCTACTATGATGATGTATGGCGATAAGTATGAATATTTTTGGGCTGATAAAGGGGGATTCGACTGGACAGCTTTTCAACTTGGTCGAGAAAATTTTGACAGTCCTACAGGTGCTAACGCTGTAAAACATTTAGTGGGTAACAATAACGACCATCTGTTGGGCACTGGAGTAGGAATTGGAGAGATGAAAACAAGTTTGGCAACGCATCTATTAAGATTGGCTGATGTGTATTTAGTTTATGCTGAAGCTATTTTAGGCAATAATGCATCAACAACCGATGCAAAAGCTCTTTCGGTATTTAATGCTGTTCGTACTCGTGCAGGAGTATCCACCAAAACATCCATCACTTTTGATGATATATGGAAAGAGCGAAGACTGGAATTAGCTTGCGAAGGAGATTTCTGGTATGATTTTGTTCGTTTACATTATTATAAACCGGACGAAGCTCTGAACAAGTTAAAAGCTCAACGTAGAAAAACCTATGTTGGATTGAATGAATACTACAAAGCAGGAAATGGTACTATTATCATTGGAGGTGATGGGAAACCGACTCCAAGATATAACACTGATATGGCTGATTTGAACATTACGCATGATAAGTTTTTTGCCCCGTTCCCGGATACCGATTTAGCAATGAATCCGAATCTGAGAGAAGCACCGGTAGAATATGACTTAAGCGGATATACATATTAAAACATCATCACATTATGAATAATTATATAAATAAATCCATCAAAAAAATAAGCGCCATCGTACTATTTCTATGTACCCTTGGTACTTTTACAACTTGCGAGGATACAAACGATGGTAGTTACAAGATAACCGAAGGTATTCCTGAAGTTTATTATGTTCGCTTCAGCAATCCGGATGTAGCTGACTCCTTGATAATTGGAGCCTATATGGAACAAAACATATGTCTGGTGGGTAATAATCTGACAAGTATCAAAGAACTGTACTTCAACGACCAAAAAGCGTTGCTGAACATTAATTTTATTACTAATAATACTTTACTGGTCAACGTTCCAAGAACAATTCCTACTACTGTGACCAATAAAATTTATATGATCACGGGTAATAATGACACCATACCATACGATTTTAAGGTGCTTGTACCAAATCCGGTTGTTAGCAGTATTTCTTGCGAACATATTGTAGATGGTGGAATTGCAACTATTTATGGTGATTATTTGTTAGATGACCCCAATAAACCGTTGACAATAACAATGGCAGGGAATGTTAAGGTAACAGAGATAACTAACATCCAGAAAACTCAAGTGACTTTTAAAATACCGACGGGTAGCCAAAAAGGAAACATCAATGTGAGCACAATTTATGGTAATGGACGGTCTTCTTTTATCTTCAGAGATGATAGAGGTATTTTTCTTAATTTTGATAACCTCAAAGCTGATGGAAGCTGGCGCCCGGGAACGCTTGAAGCTAACCCTACTTATAGCATTTCTGGTAATTATCTGAAATTCTCAGGTAGCTTGGGTGGCGGTGCTTGGGAATGGGGCGACGAAGCTGGATTTGCTTGTTACTTATGGGGACAAGCAAATGGAAGACCTGATGCTCCATTATTTACAAGCGATGTAGCAACATCTATATTTAAATTTGAAGTAAACGTACTGAATAAGTGGAGTTCTGTGGCCATGCAATTTGTTTTTTGCGACTGGAACACAGCAGGAAACGGTCCTAATTCCAGTGCAACTTATCCAAGGGCTTTATGGATGCCATGGCAAGGTAAAGGTGTGGATGGATTCACAACAAATGGTTGGGTAACTGTTTCCATTCCTATGAAAGACTTCAAATTTGATGCTGGCGGAAATGTATTAGATAAGCTGCCAAGTAAGTTGGGTAGTTTCGTTATTCATGTGTTACAGGGGGGCGTGGAAGGAATTGCTTGCAGCCCTACTATTCTAATTGATAACGTGCGTGTTGTACCGGCAGAATAACATATAAACATTTACAATTATGCAAGAAAATAAATTATTTAAACGGTTGTCACAATTTGTAACGGCAATGGCTATTCTGCTGTTGATGGTTACTGGGTTTAACTCATGCGAAAATAGTGATACGGCAGACAATGCAATTATCTTGAAATCGTTTGGACCTTCTCCTGCTTTAAGGGGCGGTGAGCTGCGATTTATTGGAAATAATATGAATTTGGTAACGGCAGTTGTGATACCGGGAACGGCAGAAATCACATCCATCATACCGGTGAGTGACAACGAAATAAAAGTGGTTATTCCGCAAGATGCTTTGCCAGGAAAAGTGGTGCTGAAAACGCCTCAGGGTGATATTACTACATTAACAATGCTCACATATGAAGAACCTATCATCATCAGTAGTGTGTCAACCGGAAATTTAAAAGTGGGTGACGTTCTTACAATTGAAGGGGATTATTTGAATCTTATCAAAGAGGTGATTTTCTTTGATGGTGTGGTTGTTCCTCATACAGCTTTCGTAAGTCAGACGCGCAAGAAGATTGAAGTGATTGTGCCTGAAGAGGCTCAGACTGGCAAAATCAGAATATCTAATGGAGCTGATATTCCAATCGAAGTGTATTCTGCAACGGATGTGAACATTGTTCTTCCTACTTTTACATCTTTTGCTCCTACTACAATAAAAGCGGGAAACAACTTGACTATCACTGGCAAAGATCTGAATCTGATCGCTTCAATTGTTTTTGGCGGCGACAAAAAAGTGACTTCTTTTACGGTGAATCAAAGCTTTACTACAATTACCGTAACTGTGCCAACAGATGTAAAAGACGGGACAATAAAACTAATTGCTAAATCGGGTGTGGAGATAGTGAATGCAACACCTCTTACAATGCTTATGCCCACAGAGTTAGCAGTAGCCCCGTTGACGGTTAAGAATGGGAAAACACTGACCATTACCGGAAAAGATCTTGATTTGGTGTCGGGAATAAAGATTGGCGAATTAGATGCAACCATTAATTCAAAAAATGCCACGGAGATTAAGCTCACTGTTCCCGATAAAGCAACAGCCACCAAAGCAGTGCTCACAACTTTATCGACAAAAACAGTGGAAACGCCTGCATTTGATTACGTGAAACCTGTAATTTCGTCGTTTACACCAGCTACCATTATGGCTGGGAACGATATTACTATTACAGGAACGGACCTTGATTTGGTTCGGGAAGTAAAATTTCTATCTGTAACAGAAAATGTAAAGATTACTCCCACTTCAGAAACTTCTTTTATTGTTACTGTTCCTCCAACAGCCACCACAGGGAAAATCACATTGATAACGGTGAACGGAACGCAAGTGGAATCTGCGGATATTCTGACTGTTACTGCAGCTGATGTACCTGTAATCACGAATATGGTTTCCGCCATAAAACCGGGACAATTACTATCCATAACCGGTACAAAATTAAACCTGGTTGAGTCGGTAATTTTTGCTGATAATGTAAAAGCTACTCAATATGGTACACGTTCGGCGACTTTACTGGAGGTGTATGTTCCCGAAAATGCTAAGAAGGGGGCGGTAACGTTGAAACTGGTTACTTTTAACGATAAAGAAGTGCTTGCAAACATATCTATTCAAGGAACAGATCCGGTTGTTGATCCGGCATTAATGATTTTCGACTTTGAAAATGGATTGGCAAATGATGGTAGATGGAATGGTGTTGGAGGTGAAGGTAATCCGACTGATGCTATTTCGGGAAAATATTATGAAATTACTGCCGCTAACTGGAATGGAGGTTACTGGTGGTTTGCTGAAAACTGGATGACTCACCCTTCAGTAACAAAATCTGATCATGTGCTAAAAATGGATGTTCGTCTGCGCATTGATATTCCTGCTACAAACGCAGAAATCAGAATAATGCTCGGCGGTAAAGTAGCAAACATAATGCCATACTTGCTTGTTGGTGGCAACTGGAGTACCGGAGGTGATTGGAAAACTATTACAATTCCGCTCTCGGCTTGGGGTGATTTGGCTGATCCAACACCTTCAAAAGGGGGTGAATGGGGAATCGCGACTTGGGTAAGCAGCTCAAACTTTACTGGATTCTGTATTGATAATATTAGGTACGAAAAACTTTAAACATGTATAATGAAGGGGATATTAATCCCCTCCATTTGATATATAAACAAATGATGCATAAAAAAGACTTAATAGAATGGTCGACAATCAGTCTGCTGCTATTCCTACAACTATTTTCTTGTTCTTCTGGAAATAATCCCGATGATAATGTTGAGAAAAAAGCTCCTGAATTAGTGTTTTCATCTCCGACAAACGGTGCAACGAATTGGGTTACAGGAGAAACAACCTTGTCGTTAAGATTTAATCAGGACATAACGCTTACTTTACCTCACAACATAACGCTGAATGGAAATGATGTAATATCGGCTTCGACAAGCGGTAAAGAACTGAAAGTAAATGTGAACCTCAAACCGGGGACCATATATTCACTAACAATTCCCGCGGGGAAAGTAAAAGGTATTTACGGATTATACGCATCTGTTGTCAATATATCATTTAAGACCGAAGGTAAAAAAGAACAGGTTATCAAAACTAATTTAGTTGTTCCCAACCCTACTAAAGAGGTGAAAAATGTCTACATTTTTTTTAGGGATAATTACGGTAAGACCTTAATATCAGGCACAATGGCTAACGTGAGCTGGAACATTAACGAAGCGGAATGGGTTTACAAACATACGGGAAAATATCCGGCGCTGAACTGTTTCGATTTTATTTTTCATCATTATTCACCGAACAGTTGGATTGATTATAACAATACTGAAATTGTGGAAAACTGGTGGAACAATAATGGTTTAGTGGCGGCAATGTGGCACTGGAACGTACCGGCTAACAGCGGAATCGGGGATGCGGCAAGTTTTTATTACGGACCTGAACCTGAAAAAACGTTGTTCGATGTTAGTAAAATATCGGACACAAACTCGACTGAATATAAATTGATGATCAAAGATATTGATGAAGTGGCTGGTTATTTGAAACTTCTGAAAAACAAAAACATACCTGTGATATGGCGACCGTTGCATGAGGCTGCCGGAAATACAAACAGTTATCCGGGGGGAACGGCCTGGTTTTGGTGGGGTGCCAAAGGGGCTGGCCCGTTCAAAGCGCTCTGGAAATTGATGTACGAAAGGATGACTAACATTCATCAATTGAACAATCTTATTTGGGTATGGACTACTGAAAACAATGATCCGGATTGGTATCCGGGTGATGAATATGTGGATATAATTGGAAGGGATATCTATAACAAAACGGCAACATCACAGATTCTGACTGAGTTTGATAAACTGGTTGAGAAATATCCTGATAAAATAATTACACTGAGCGAATGCGGAAATGTGGCAAACATAACGGATCAATGGAACAGCGGTTCAAAATGGTCGTGGTTTATGCCGTGGTACGATTTTGACAGAACGGTAAATACTTCAAGCAGTGCTTTTTTAGAGACTTCACATGTTCACGCAAACATAGATTGGTGGAAAAATGCTTTGAATAACCCAATCGTTCTAACTCGTGACGAAATGCCAAATTTAAAATAACACCTACTCTATTAATGGTCTAACTATGGTCTCACCATCCTCACAGCAAACCCCCACACAAAAACCTAACATCTTTACAAAAAGAATGTTGCTGATTGGTCTTCATGAACTTTATAAATATCAAAATAAAACGTAAATTTGTAGTCGAAAAGATTTTTCTTTTCTGTGTAACTTAGGCAACCACATTAAAAACAGAGAGCTAATGAGTAATTATAAAAACGAGGACGCCCTTGTACTTTTTTCGGGGGGACAAGATTCGACTACATGCCTTTATTGGGCAAAAAAACATTTTAGAAACGTTCATACACTGTGCTTTACTTACGGACAGCGTCATACGCAAGAGGTGAAAAATGCTGAACGAATTGCTGAAATGGCAGATGTGCCGTTTCAAATTCTTGACGCAAGCATCATCTCACATCTTGCACCAAACTCACTTACAGACACTTCCATTGTGATGGACGACGAGAAACCTGCTAACTCCTACCCCAACACTTTTGTTCCGGGAAGGAATATGTTATTCCTTACTTTTGCGGCAACTATTGCTTATGTAAAATCAATTCGACACTTGGTTACGGGTGTTTCAGAAGCGGACTTTAGCGGTTATCCGGATTGCAGAGATACTTTTATTCACTCGGTAAATACATCGCTGAATCTGGCAATGGATAAACAATTCTTAATTCATACTCCTCTGATGTGGCGAAACAAAAAGCAGGTTTGGCAACTTGCCGACAAGCTGGGCGTTTTTGATCTTGTTAGAAATGAAACGCTTACTTGCTATAACGGAATTATTGCAGAGGGATGTGGACATTGCCCTGCATGCAAACTTCGAAACAAAGGATTAGACGAATATTTAAATTCTCAAGAATATGCAAACAGATGATTTAACTTTATTAGGTAAGAAAACTGAATATAAACAGGATTATGCTCCTGAGGTGCTGGAAGCTTTTGAGAACAAACATCAGAAAAACGATTATTGGGTGACTTTCGATTGCCCGGAGTTTACAAGTCTTTGCCCTATCACAGGACAACCGGATTATGCGAAAATCAGAATTGATTATATTCCAAAAGTCAAAATGGTCGAAAGTAAAAGCTTGAAATTGTATCTTTTTAGTTTCAGAAACCATGGGGCTTTTCATGAGGATTGCGTAAATATTATCATGAAAGACTTGATTAAGCTAATGGATCCCAAATACATTGAGGTAACTGGCATTTTTACACCTCGTGGAGGTATAAGTATTTATCCTTATACAAATTATGGAGAGAATGGTACAAAGTATGAGAAATTAGCTGAAGAGAGATTATTTAATCATTCATTTCCTTTATAAAACCCTGATACTATGAAAAATAATTCGCGCCGTGAGTTTTTACGCTCTTCTATTTTTGCTGGAGCAACTACTGTAATGTTTCCAAATGTTGTTATTGGAAACATTACTTCAAAAATCAACGAATCGCCTCTAAAAGACAGAAAAATACTCTTTGTGTGGGGCGGATGGGAAGGTCATGAGCCAAAACAATCGATCGATGTCTTTGTCCCATGGCTCAAATCTGAAGGGGCAAATGTTATCATTTCTGATTCGCTGGATAGTTATCTGGACAAGGATTTAATGAATTCTCTTGATCTCATCATTCAAACTTGGACAATGGGAAAATTAACTCCGGAACAGGAAAAAGGTTTACTTTATACGGTGATAAATGGTTGTGGATTTACGGGTTGGCACGGTGGTATTGGTGATTCGTTTAGGGAAAATACCGAGTATCAGTTCATGGTCGGTGGCCAATGGGTGGCTCACCCGGGTGGTGTGATTGATTATCGGGTAAACATTACTGATCACAATGATGAGGTTACCAAAGGGATATACGACTTCAATATTCATTCTGAACAATATTATTTGCATGTGGACCCAAACATAAAGGTTCTTGCAACTACTACTTTTACAGGTGATTACACTCCATGGATCAATGGCAGCAAGGTTCCGGTTGTATGGAAAAAAGAGTATGGTAAGGGACGGATCTTCTACTCTTCTTTAGGACATACCATGCAAGATTTCAAAATCCCTGAGGTTCTCGAGATACAAAAAAGAGGAATCAAATGGGCTTTGAAGAATAAATGAGGCTGAAGAGCGACTACTGATAACTTTATTGCTTCAGCTCATAGAATCGTACCCAATCGATTTCCATTTGAACGGGAAGATCTTTAGGATCAACGGCTCCAACCCAACTGCCGCCAAGTTGCATGTCAATGAGTAGATAAAATTCATCTTCATCAAAGGGAAATTGACCTTCTTTATCTGTTTGAATTCGTGGATAGGTAAATGTTTGTTTACCGTTTACAAAAAAGACTAAACTATCGGGATACTTTTCAACTGCATAAACATTATATTCATTAGGGTCTATTACTCCTGTCGAACTGTTTTTGGGATTGTCTTTTATTCCTAAAACATGGGTATAACTTGAATGAACGGTCTGATAAACTTTGTCTTCAAAACTTAATCGTTCCATAATATCAATTTCTCCGCCTTTTGGCCATTGACCATGGGCGGGCAACATCCAAAATGCTGGCCATGCGCCTTTTGCTCCATGAAATTTTGCGCGGATTTCTAATCTTCCATAACCAAATGTCTTTTTATCTTTTGTAAATACACCTCCGGTTAGATACGGTGCTGTGTCATTGGGCAATACAACATTCTGAATTCCCCTTAGTACCAGATTACTATCCTTTATATCATATAGTGAATCATAGTCGCTCATATAGTTATTCCAGTCGCTTCTACCTCTGGGTATTTTCGACCAAACAGATTCATTTATAGAGTTTTGATCAAAGTTATCTTCCCATGTAAGCTTCCATCCACGACTTTTTTCATCTCCTGAGCAGTACATAAAAGATAATGACATTAATGTCAGTAATAAAAGAAGTATCTTGTTTTCCATAATCGATAATTTACTATTTTGGTTTTTAAACAAGCAAATATACAAAACATATCTTCTATCAACAAACATATTTTTACTACCTTTGCTTTCGTAAAAATTGGTTATTAAAGAGAACAAAAATATATGCCGGACATATCAGATAGAGGTAAATTAATGCCTGCATCTCCGATCAGAAAACTTGCTCCATTATCGGATGCAGCAAAAGCAAAAGGAATAAAGGTTTATCATTTAAATATTGGGCAACCGGATCTGCCTACTCCGACAAAAGCGCTGGAGGCAATAAGGCAAATTGATCGTAAAACATTGGAATACAGCCCAAGTGACGGTTATCGATTCTACAGAGAAAATCTTGTAAAATATTATAATTCTTATAATATTGATCTGACATCTGATAATATAATTATTACTACAGGTGGTTCTGAAGCGGTATTATTTTCATTTTTGGCATGCCTTAATCCGGGTGATGAAATAATTATACCCGAACCGGCTTATGCAAACTACATGGCTTTTGCGGTTTCTGCCGGTGCGGTGATTAAAACAGTACCTTCGTCGATTGAAACTGGTTTCGCTTTGCCACCAATCTCTAAATTTGAAGAGCTAATCAATGAACGCACTAAGGCAATCCTGATATGTAATCCGAATAATCCAACCGGATATGTTTATACGGCCGAAGAGATGGAGAAAATTCGCTTGCTTGTCAAGAAATATAATTTGTTCTTGTTCTCTGATGAGGTTTATCGTGAATTTATTTATAACAATATGCCTTATGTTTCGGCTTGCCATCTGAAAGAGATTGAAGATAATGTTGTACTAATCGATTCGGTTTCAAAAAGATATAGCGAATGCGGAATTCGAATCGGGGCATTGATCACAAAGAACAAAAAAATCCATGATACAGTGATGAAGTTTTGTCAGGCTCGCTTGAGTCCTCCTCTGATTGGACAAATAGCAGCAAATGCTTCTTTGGACGAAGGTGAACTTTACATGCAAACAAATTTTAATGAATACCTGAGCAGAAGAGATTATCTTTTGGATCGTCTAAATAAAATACCGGGCGTTTACTCTCCTGTACCAATGGGCGCTTTCTATACTCTTGCCAAACTTCCTGTAGATGATGCTGAAGATTTTTGCGCATGGTGCTTATCTGATTTTCAATATGAAGGAAAGACTATTTTTATGGCACCTGCTTCTGGTTTTTATGTTACTCCGGGGTTAGGTCGTAATGAAGTGCGTATCGCTTATGTCTTAAACATTAATGATTTAGATATTGCCATGACATTACTGGAGAAAGCATTGGCAGAATATAAAGAAAGAAAATAAGAAAGAATGCGTGTTGAACTTTTTATA
>Ga0172378_10002243_pt1 | contig 18038 bp, 13 predicted proteins | sample GrowelOW332metaG_FD_119755 | JGI IMG/M metagenome (GOLD analysis project Ga0172378, IMG submission 119755) | Groundwater microbial communities from an aquifer near a municipal landfill in Southern Ontario, Canada - Pumphouse #3_1 metaG | ecosystem: Environmental > Aquatic > Deep subsurface >... | reverse complement strand
TACTCCTTAAGGTTTATTTTAACATGTTTTTCTTCTTTTTGTTATTTGAATGCTGTTTATGGTATATAGTATTATTTGTTAATATAACTCAAATATTCTTATGAGGTGACATTATGCCAGAACAGAAAAATTACGACTCTCCTGAATACGACATCTTTAAAAAGAAAATAAAATCAATGACAGGTTTAGATCTTAATTCTTATAAAAATCAAATTCATCGGCGCGTTCACATGCTTATGCAGCGATGGGATGTAACATCGTATGAAATATACTACGAAATCATAAAGAAAGACGACAAGAAACTTCGTGAATTTTTAGATTATTTAACAATCAACGTCTCCGAGTTTTTCAGAAATCTTCCACGATGGCAAGACTTAGAAATGAAAATCATTCCAGAGCTTATAAAAACGAGAGGGTCAAAACGATTAAAGCTATGGAGTGCAGGATGTGCTACAGGTGAAGAACCTTATTCACTTGCAATTTTGTCTTCAGAAACAGGATTAAGTTGTCCTCCACACGTACTGGCTAGTGATATTGATGAAGGGGCTATAAAAATAGCTAAAAATGGAGTTTACCAAAAAAAGCAAACCATTAATATCCTTCAAGAGCGTATAACGAAATATTTTACTTCAATTGACAGTGAAACATTAGAGATTAAAAACGACGTTAAAAAGCGTGTTTCGTTTGAACGTATCAATCTCATAGAAGATGGATTTAAGAATGATTTTGATTTAATTTTATGCAGAAACGTCGTTATTTATTTTGAAGCTGAGACTAAAAGAAAACTTTATGAAAAATTCTTCAAGGCACTAAGGCCTGGCGGTTGTTTATTAGTCGGATCTACAGAACAGATTTTTGAACATAGAAGCATAGGTTTTGAATCTGCAAGCCCCTTTATTTATCGAAAACCACAATAAAAAAGTAAAAAGCATAAAAAAGGAGCGGAGGCATAATACCTCTGCTCCTTTTTTTCTTTGGTCTAGTGAGAGCGAACGATATCTTTAATCTTCATCAACCGGCTAAGAGTCGAGCGCTCTTGTTCATCAAGCTTCATCGTTATATAACGAATCGTCTCGTTAAAGTTTGGAATCATAACATGTTCAAGAGCATTGACACGACGTCTTGTTTTTTCAATTTCTGAAGCCATAAGACGAATCGCTTTCTCTTTTGCTGCAAGTGTAATAAGTCTCGGAAGCAACTTTGAAAACTGTTCCAAAGCAACATCAAGGCTTCCTTGCGTTGTGGCAAGACCGTAGCTAAAAGGATTTCCTTCCTGTTCAACAGCATATTCCGGAACAACAACACTCATAACATTTTTCTTAGCAACACTCAAATTACAGCGAGTACCAGAAATCATGAGAGCTTGTTCCAACATTACTGGTAATGTCTGTGCCCGTGCAAGAAGGAAGCTGCGATAACATGCCATCAATTCTGACTCTAACTCCTCGCGGAGAGCTTTGGCTTCACGTGCACGTTCAAGAAACTCCTTAATCAAAGCATCCTGTTTATCTTTAAGAAGCTTATGACCGCGCTTCGCAACAACAAGTCGCTTTTTTAAACGTGATAACTCCATCCGGTTGGGGTTGACGTTCAACCGAGCCATACTTCGTCACCCCCTACTCTGTAGCAGAAACTGCTTCTTTGTTTGTCTCCTCTTCGTGCAGCCTCGGTTTAAGATACTTCTCAATGTAAGCATCGCGAATACGCTTGAGTTCCTTCACCGGGATCATCGTTAAGAGATTCCAACCTAATTCAAGAGTCTCTTTCACTGTACGATTTTCATACTCCCCTTGGCGCACGTATTTATCCTCGAACTTATCAGCAAAACTTGCGAAAGCTTTATCTTCTTCAGTTAAAGCACCTTCACCAAGAATAACTGCAAGTTCTTTTGCTTCTTTACCTCGTGCATATGCCGCAAAGAGCTGGTTCATAAGGTCAGCGTGATCTTCCCGTGTTTTCTCCTTACCAATACCCTTATCTTTCAAACGAGAAAGAGAAGGCATAACGTCTACTGGCGGATAGATACCCTTTCTGTGAAGCCCACGGCTCAAAATGATCTGCCCCTCTGTAATATATCCAGTGAGGTCTGGAATCGGGTGCGTTTTATCATCTTCAGGCATTGTCAAAATTGGAATCTGGGTGATAGATCCTTTCTTACCTTTAAGACGACCGGCTCTCTCATACATAGTCGCAAGGTCGGTGTAAAGATATCCAGGATAACCTCTACGTCCAGGAACCTCTTTACGAGCTGCTGAAATTTCACGAAGAGCTTCGCAGTAGTTCGTCAAGTCTGTCAGAATAACAACGACGTGCATGTCCTGCTCAAAAGCAAGGTACTCTGCAGCAGTCAACGCTAATCGAGGTGTTGTAATACGCTCGATTGCCGGGTCATCTGCCAAGTTAACAAACATAACCGTTCTCTGAATAGCACCTGTTCTTCTAAAATCTTCCATGAAGAAGGATGCTTCTTCAAATGTAATACCCATAGCGGCAAAAACGACGGCAAAATCTTCGTGTCCACTGATAACAGTCGCCTGACGAGCAATTTGTGCAGCCATACGGTTGTGAGGAAGTCCGCTTCCAGAGAATATAGGAAGCTTCTGTCCTCGAACCATTGGGTTCATTCCATCAATGGTAGAAATTCCTGTCTGAATAAATTCAGAAGGATAATCCCGAGAGAACGGATTCATAGGCATACCGTTAATATCCAACTTCTTATCTGGAAGAATCGGAGCTCCACCATCTATAGGTTCGCCTCGTCCGTTAAAAATGCGCCCCAACATATCACGGCTCACTGGCAGGGTAAGAACTTTTCCAAGGAAGCGAAGTTTTGTTTCCTTAATGTCTATACCATCTGTTCCTTCGAATACCTGAACGAGAGCTCTATCAGACGTTATTTCGAGAACACGGCCACGGCGCATTTCTCCGCTAGCTAGCTCTATCTCAACGAGCTCGTCGTAACGCACATCCTTGGTTTTTTCCACAACCAGGAGCGGGCCCGACAGTTCTGTGATAGTACTATACTCCTTAGGCAGCATCACTATCGCCCCCCACTGGTATAAGTGCATTTATCTCAGATTTCATTGTTGCATCAAGAGAATCAAGCTGAGATATTTCTTTTTCATCAACATAACGCATACGTGCAATTTGCTCACGTACAGGCAAGTTGAAGACTTCATCCATTGACGCCCCTCGTTTAAGTGCATCCATACCAAGATGATGGAATATCAGTATGTTCTTCAGCATCTTAAACTGTTTTTCCATAGAAGCATATGTATCGATTTCATGGAAAGCATTCTGGTGAAGGAAATCTTCTCTCAAAGATTTCGAAGTTTCAAGAACCATACGTTCTTCCTTAGAGAGAGCGTCAACTCCAACAAGTCGTACAATCTCTCTAAGCTGATCTTCTTCTTCGAGAAGAGACATGCCTTCAACTCGTAAGCCACTCCACTCATCATCGAACTTTGTATCCCAATACTTATCAAGAGTATCCGTATAAAGAGAATAGCTCAAAAGCCAATTTATGGCTGGGAAGTGTCGCTGATAAGCCAAGCTTGCATCAAGTCCCCAGAAAACCTTTGTAACTCGTAATGTGTTCTGGCTAACAGGCTCTGAAAGGTCTCCACCAGGAGGAGAAACTGCTCCGATAGCTGTTACGGATCCCTCTCTGCCGTCTGAGCCTAAGCAAATAGCACGACCAGCTCTTTCATAGAAAGATGCAAGTCGTGTACCCAAATATGCAGGATATCCTTCTTCACCTGGCATTTCTTCAAGACGTCCGGACATTTCACGAAGAGCCTCAGCCCAACGGCTTGTAGAGTCTGCCATCAAAGCAACTGAATATCCCATATCGCGATAATATTCAGCCATTGTAATAGCTGTATAAATGCTCGCTTCTCGGGCAGCAACAGGCATATTCGATGTATTAGCGATAAGAACCGTACGTTTCATCAATGGTTCTCCAGAACGAGGGTCTTCCAACTCAGGGAATTCAAGAAGAACGTCTGTCATTTCGTTACCACGTTCGCCGCAACCAACGTAAACAACAATATCCGACTCTGCCCACTTAGCCAATTGGTGCTGAATAACTGTCTTTCCAGATCCGAAAGGACCGGGGACACATGCTGTTCCACCTTTGGCTATGGGGAAAAACGCGTCTACAACACGCTGTCCGGTGGTAAGAGGAATAATGGGCGGTAAACGACGCGCAACTGGACGAGGTTTACGTACAGGCCAACGCTGCAACATTGCAACATTGGTTTCCTTTCCGTCTTTATTTTTAATGACAGCTACCGTTTCTTCTACAGTAAATTCTCCATCTTTAATGTCAGCAACCGTTCCTGCAACACCGTAGGGAACCATTATTCTATGCTCGACAAGAACTGTTTCTCTAACAACACCGAGAACATCTCCAGCCTTAACTGCGTCTCCGGCTTTTACGCGAGGTTCAAATTTCCATTTTTTATTTCTATCGATTGCAGGTACATCGATACCACGAGATATAAAGTGGCTTTTAGCCGCTTCTTCAATTAAGTTCAAAGGACGCTGAACTCCATCGTAAAACTGCTCTATGATTCCTGGACCTAACTCGACGCTCAAGGGTGCCCCAGTACTGATAACAGGTTCGCCTGGCATAAGACCTGATGTTTCTTCGTAGGCCTGGATCGAAGCAAGGTCACCCTTAAGTTCGATTATCTCACCTACTAGTCCTATATTACCGACTCGCACAACGTCATACATACTGGCGCCATACATACCCTTTGCGACAACAAGCGGTCCGGATATTTTTTCTATGGTCCCTTTAATGACCTTTTCCGTGGCCACAATAAATCGCCTCCAGCATAAAAGTCTATTTCACTGCAAAGATATCCATCCCAACCGCTCGTTCCACGCTATTTCGGATGGATGCTAGCCCAGCTCCAGAACCTCCCTTGAGGCCAGGAATAGGCAATACGCTCACAGGATATTCTTCATTAATACTGTCCACAACAGACATATATTTCACAAAAAGAAATTCCTGTATAAAAACAACCGCATACTTCTCTTTGGCTAATTTCAGAAGGAGAGTTGCAAACTTCTCATCATCTTCTTCAGAGATCACGAAAGGTTTAACCCCCACTGCCTGAAAAGGAAGTACTGTTTCGTATTCGCCAATGGCTGCCATTGGTTGGTTCAGTTCATTAGCCACGACGCATCAACCTCCTTGCCAGGTCTTTATCCATGCCATTTGCTACAGAAACTAGGGCTATTCTTAGATTTTTAGCCTCAATTTCTTTATTCCACAAATAACTTAAGACATTCTCTGGGGCAAAAGCACCATATTTGGCTGTTTTCAAAATCCCTGTTATGTAATCGTCCAGTACCTTCTCCATCTCAACAAGAAGTGCATTCATATCAGAACTATCCTGAATTAATGAAAGTGCCTGCCCTATGTCCGCATATGAAAGAACCCTAGTCCAGCTCTCTATTGGCTCAGAAAGCATAGCTAAAAGTTTCTCAACAGAAACAAAGCCTCCAGCGTGAAGATACGGTTCTACAGCAGTAGTGTCTTTTTCCATTCTTTTAAGACGAAGCATATTCCGCAAATTTTCCGCGTCAATCTTACCGCGTACCCACAACAACGGGGTTTCATAATCCAGTTCACGGGCCATTTTCAACATTTCTCGGAATAAGACTCCGTCTAAGAAACACTCTACATCTAGCACATTATGTGTCTGCTCCCACAAGGCCAATGCCTTGGGAAAGGCCAAATGAAGATTATAAGGAAGCAAACGGAAATCTTCACTTTCTACAGCCATAATCATGTCGTCAGTAGGAATATTTCCCAAATGGGTTAAAAGCTCAAAACGGCGATCTTCTCCTTCACGTTGAAGAATTTGACTTTTTAAAAGCACTTTCACGTTATGAAAATCATAGGGCAAACGGCATATCTCAACTAATTTAGCGTCAGGAGCAAATTTAGCAACTTCATCGTAAACATAAAGAAGCTCTGACTCTATTGCCTTGTCAAATTCAGCGTTTGTCTTAAGCTCGGCAAACCAGGAAGCATAAACAGTTTCACCTAAAACTTTCATTGCGCTATCCAAGTCGCCACTATCGATAAGTCTCTGCAGCACGCTATCATCGAGAAGGCGGTTTTCCATAGCCCGCAGGCGAGCAACTGTATATCCATACCGCACTGCTGTAGCCATGCTGCCCACCTCCCGTCTACTCAGAGAACAGCCGTTTTGCAACGTCTGCCTCTATATCTTCTCTAACCCATTTAATTAGCATATCGAAAGAACAATTCGTATCGATCTCGCCTTTTCTCAGGATAAATCCTCCAGAGATAGGGGAGGTTGCCTTGTCAAAAGTAAGAGAAGTCTTATGTTTTTCGTTATATTTATTCAGCCATTCTTCGTTGAGATTCTTCTCTTTGGCTGAGACAAACAGTGTTTCTTTTCCAGTGTCTACAGCCTTTTCAAGAAGTTTCTCGCAAAAGTCCACATACCTCTCCGCAGGAAGATTTGCCATTTCATGCAAAGCTCCATCAAAAGCATGAGATATAAGATCCTGCCGAGCCCCAAGCATTATTTTTTTCACATCGAGGTTAGCCACGATTTCACGGCGTTTAAGGACTTCGGGTTTTTCAGCGCTGAAGCGATCACTATAAGAAGACTCAATCTTACTAACTTCTGCCTCAGCAGCTTTTCGGACTTCGTCTGCTTTTTCTTTTGCAACTTCAAGTATTTTTTCAGCTTCTAATTTTGCATCTGCCTCGATTTTTACCTTTATATCTGCCAAAGACATTACTATTCACCTCTGGCTCAACGGTTAAATCTGAATGCCGTTGAGTAGGATGATGCTCATAAGAAGAGCAAGAACAGCATACGTCTCAACCATAGCCGGTAAAATAACAGCCTTACCGGTTTCTTCTGGCCTTTTCGCTATCATCTGAATACAAGCCGCAGATGTTTTTCCCTGGGCAATCGCCGAAAAATAACCTGCAATGGCGATGGGAAGGCACGCAAAGAAAATGCCAAGGCCCTGCCACACGTTAATACTAACGCTTGCCCCGCCACCGAGAAGACCTACCTTTAAAATAGCAAAGAACGCTATAAGAAGGCCGTATATGCCCTGTGTCCCAGGCAATGCCTGAAGCAAAAGGACAAGACCGAATTTACCAGGATCCTCTGTCATAACTCCGGCTCCTGTTTCACCTGCAATACCAACGCCTATAGCTGAACCTGCACCTGCAAAACCAGCGGCCAATGCCGCACCGAGAACTGCCAACATAATTCCGAGAAGATTCATACTAACAAACACTCCCCTCATTCTTTGAACTTAATATGCAACTAAGGTTCTTTTTTCTCAGGAATAGAAACAAAATTTGTATTGAGCGCTAGCGGGGCGAAGCTTCTGCCACCACCTGAATAAAACTTACTGAAGAACTCTACGTATTGCAAACGCAATGAATGGACAAACGCTCCCAAAACGTTAACAGCAACACTGAACAAATGTCCACCTAAAAGAAGAATCAACGCTAAAATCCAACCAACAAAAGGGATACCTCCAGCAAGACCTGCCAACATATTAATAATTGACGCAATGGCTGCAGAAGCAAGACCTAATGCTAGCAATCGGCTATAACTCAAAACATCTCCAAGGTAAGCTGTTACATTGTAAAGGCTGAGCACACCCGAAATAACCTTTTGTACAATGCCGCTTTTTGCCCGACCCTGTGTCGACACAAGAATTACAGCACCTAAAATTGCTAAGATTTTACCGATTCCTCCTATACCTCCAGATAATTTTCCGCTCGCAGCTCCTCCCAAGAGCAAGAGTCCCGTGAGGAAAACTATCCATCCGCCCTGATCAGCAAAAGCTCCCATATAATCTTTTTTGCGCAGACAATCGTAAAAGGCAATAAACAGCCCAAAGAAAAGCTGCACAATACCCAATGCCAGTGATACAAAAAGTATTGTCATCGGGTCATCCATAGGATTAATCAAAACTGGGATATTTTTGAGAGGACGTAAGAACTTAAACATACCAAAAGCATCAATAAGATCTCCAAACCAGCTACCAGTTACAGATCCCACAAGAATAGTTGCAATGGCTGAGAAAATAAACAATTTGAAGAACTGTTTAGTTCCATGGGGCATGCGCTTAAACTTTTTCATGAAAAATGCGAAAAATCCAAGCATTATGAGCCCATACCCACCATCCCCTAAACACATTCCAAAAAATACGAAGAAAAATGGTGCTAAAAACGGGGTGGGGTCAAGTTCGCCATATTGTGGTACTCCATAAAGTTTCGTAAGGGTTTCGAAAGGAAGGGAAAACCCTTTATTAACCAAAAGAGTAGGAGGTTCATCTTCTGGTTCCGGATCGGAAACAACTAACTCAAGAACAGACTGATACGGAACAAGGTCCTTTTTCAATTGCTCAACTGCAGAAGAAGGAACCCACGCCTTAAGGATAACAGTTTTATCCGTAAAGCTACCATTGATCAGCGCTTCCTGTCTTGACTTGAGAATTCCCCAATAATCACTGAGAGCTCTTATTGTAGGAACCCACTTTTCAGCATTTTCTGTTACTACAGCTTGAATTTCCTGTTCTTCACGCTCCAAAGCATCTTTGCGAGCATCAAGACTGATTAACTCTTCCCCAACACTGAGTTTTAAATGAGCAGGAATATCAATGCGGGAAAATGAATATTTTGAACACACATCTAGAACTTTTTGTTCTAAATCTCTTCGATAGAAAATAGCAACCCAAGTTTCCTTTTCTTTCTCCCCATAAGAAGCAATGAAAAATTCACCGCTATCGCCTAACACTTCGCCAACAGCCTGCTTCCAGCTGGCCAAATGGTCAACAGGCATTGTCCCAACAGAACCTTTTACAAACTGGGTTCCGTTAGAAAGAAGATCAAGAGCATACGGCAACTCCGTAAGGTTTGAAAGAATAGATTTTGTTCCCTCAATTTGAGTAATTTCCGAATGAATTTCCACAAGCCTACGCTCAAGAGTACGCATTTCTTCTGCACATTTTTGAATATCTGTTTTTTCAGAAAGGTTAATAAGCTCCTGAACAGAACAATTCGGTCTTTCTCCTAACGCTCGAGCTAAAGGAGAAATCGTATCATTAAAATTTGGTTCTAAAAAACGCAGAAGGAAACGTATTTCACTGAGCAAGTTATCAATATGTTGCAAACGAGATGAAAAATGATCCCCAGAATCATCAAGCTCCTGCCGTGAAATAATTTCACAGGAACCTGACTTTTGGAGGACTGCCAGCACATCCTCAATCACTGAATTGTGAACGTAAAGTTCAAGTTTGTTAAATCTAGCCACGGCCATATCTAGCCATCACCTCTTCCGCAATCCAGGCAGCGGTTTCTTTAACTCGCCCCTGATGGCTATTTAGAAAAGCTTGCGCGCTTTCTTCACCTGTCTTGACTATTTTCTCCGCTTTAGCTTCAGCCTCCTGCTCCACTTTTTGCAAATTGTCTCGATATTGTCTGAAGGCCTTTTGTTTTGTTTCTTTAACTCGCATTTCAGCCTCATTCTTTGCTTCACTGATTAAACGAGCTGCTTCATTTTTTGCATCTTTAACCATTTGCTTTGCTTCCGATTCTGCTTTTTTGATTTCATCAGCCAGGTTCGTCGCCATACCACCCACCTCCTTCCTGCTTCAACAAAGTATTCATCAGTGTAGGCTGTATTTGAGCATAAAGCCTGAGTTATTGTAATACCCATAAAAATTTGTGTCAAACTTAACAAATTATCAAAATGTTTATAGTATGATAATTTAAACTATTAAATTTGCATTTAAAGGGGATTTTTTTCACTAAGAAGGCCCGCTCCACAAAAAAATGGAGCGGACAACGGGATTCGAACCCGCGACCCTTAGCTTGGGAAGCTAATGCTCTACCAGCTGAGCTATGTCCGCGCCACCGATAGCACATTATAAACGTGGAACCTTCTTTTTGCAACACGCCCTACCCCACATTCTAAAAGAATGGATCTCATCGTTAATAATATAACACTCTTATATTTAAAATCGTTTTTATCTTTTATATATTTCACTTTTTATTTAAGGACCACTCTATCTACCAGAAATGAGCCATCTTAAGAGATATTTTTCTCTGATTACCTCGATTAGAAAACTCTGTTTCAATTTTCCCTTCTATCATCCAATCATCCGCAAATTGTTTTTCCCCTTTTAAAGATAGGAGAAGCCAGTCTCTGCTTTGTTCATTACCCTTTACAGTAAAATAATCAGAAGGAGCGCCTGCAAAAGCAACTAGGAGATCTGGATTTTCTCCAGATAATACACGTTTATAACCTGCAATAAATTGACAATAGCTATCATTAGTCCTCTTTGCGAATTCTAACCCTATAGTACCGGTTGAATACGTATTTGTTAAGCTTTTAACCTTCTGCGAATAAATTCCTGCTCCACTTTCTTCATATCCATCTTGCCAATACTTAGAAAGGACGAATGAAAAAAATGGATGAACATACCAATCTTCGCATTCCCCTTTAGAAGAAGACCATCTTGAATGAATTCCAAACTCTACATTTTTACTGTCATAATTACTTAAAGCTTCAAGCCCTAAACTTGAAATATTACGGCAAAGATCATACTTTTGCATTCCACCAGCAATATATGTCTGTAGATGAAGAGAATCTTTTTGGTAGCTTCCATATAATCCCAAACGCCAGTCTTCTTCATCACCAGATGTGAACAAGCCGTCTACTGATCCTTCTCCGTAAGCAAGCATCTTTCCAACATGCCAATATTGATTAACCTCGTTATCTCTTCCCACAACAACGTTGAAGGTTTTAGTTCGCAATTCACCTAATCCCAGCCTGGAATCACTATCAAGTTTCTTACGACCATTACTCAGTTCTCCCCACCATGAAGAATTTATACGCCGTGATGAAAAGGAGGTTTGCCCCAACACTTCATTCAAGGGAGTCATTGTAATTAAACAAGCTTGTGCCCCCCCGTAAATTTCCTCATACGCTCGACGAGCTTGTTTATCTGATAAATTATAAAGAGGATCCAGCTGCCTCTGAGTAGAAGAACCTTCGAAAGTTATAAACATCTCTTCCAAACGAGAGGCTGTATCATTTTGAATAGGCGTTAAATGCGCCAAAGAATCAAGAGAGGCAATTTTATTAATAAAAACCACTGCCTCATGTGTATCGTGAACTGCTTCTGCCTCTAAAAAAGCGGAAAAAAGGTTAGGAGCAAAAACTCCGGAAATGCCGCTGCTTGCTCGTAAAAATTGATAACGGCTATTGGGACGTAAAGCTGATTGGCTTAAAGGACGAACAGTAGTCCCATCAATATCTGCAGAACCATTAACTACGAGATGTCCATTTTCCAGTGCATCTACCACTACTTCTATAGCACCATCGCTTTCTAGGTTTCCTCTTATTGTTAAAGTACCTGGCTGATTCATTTTCCCAGGGCGCAATGTACCATGGTTAATCATATTACTTTCAAGAACACCACTTCCTGATAAGGTTCCTTCTGCTTCGCTATAGACATTAGCAACAACTGAACCGTCTATTTGTAGCTCTCCTTCAGAAACAACACTGACTCCCATATACGAATTATCTCCCGTAAGAACAAGTGTTCCTCTACCAGTTTTGTTAAGTCCGACAGGTAACCCTGCTAATGTCCCCGTAATAGCCCTTTTTTCTCCTATGTCATTGCTCCACACGCTATAATACCCATGAGTATCAATAGAGTAGAGAGCTTGAGCAATACCATATTGGATGTTTATATCGTGGGAAGATAGACGTCTGGCATTAAAAAGCCCAGGACCACGGACAGCCTTCCCCACATCTAGCAAGCCTTGTCCAAAAACTGCCTCTCTTTGAACATTATCGTAAATATTCATATGCGGTTCTACCCAAGCTAGCCAATCATCTGCTGTCAGAAAATAGCGTTTCAAAAAGTCAGCCGCCTGATAGTAATCGCGCAAATCCTGCTCTATTTGATCTGGGGAAGGACGAACATTTTCTAAATAGAGCAAATTTGCACCTCCTATAAAAGGCCGATAGTTTTCATCATATTTTGTAACAAGACTGAGTGTATATCGCGGCAAATCAAAATGATTATTTGCAGTGGAAAGAACAACATCAACCAATTGTTTTCCATTCATATAGGGAAAAGCCTGCTGCACCAAACCTAAAGTTGCACTTACATAAGGAGCTGCCATCGAGGTTCCACTCATATTTATATATCCACTACCTGTACCACCAGAATAAGCAGAATTGATATCTACACCTGGAGCAGCAATGCTATTTTCTTCAACCTTTTGAGCCAGATTTGAAAAATTAGCAACAAAAGCGGGATCACTTGTATTTTTACTGGGATCAAAGGCTACGACACTTAAGGTGTTTCCCGCTAGTTCTGGAAAATAATATGCAAGTCCCCCCTCATAACAAGGACCAAGGTGTCCATCATTTCCTGCAGCAAAAACAAGCACTTTATCGTAATCCAAAACCATTTTTCTAAAATAATCAGAAGAAAGAGGATTCATGGAAATATATTTATTTATATTATTTATTCTATCTTCCTCTGTTTTAACGTCATCAAGATAGAATTCAGAAAAAGTTCCCCAACTATTATTTATAATCTTCGCGTCTTCAATAAGATACGTTTTAGGATACAGATACCCTAATTCGTTGTCAGAAAAAGAAGTGCGTAAAGAAACTACCCCTGCATCAAAAGCCAATCCATGCATTCCTATATTATCTTTATTAGCAGCCATTATTCCCGCAACATGCGTTCCATGATCATTTTTATTCCAATCCCATGGATCCATCGAAATAGGGTATTCCAAATGAGGATTTTTCCCAAAAAATTCCGGATGACTAAAGAGAACTCCGGTATCAGCCAGCGCTAATGTGATCCCTTTGCCTGTAAAACCAAGCGCATAGGCATCTGCAGCGTGAATAGCATCCAAACCGGTGCTATTCCAATATTCCCATGTTTTAAAATCATCAGCTGTTGAAGCTTCAACAAAAGAAACATAAAAAAACAGGAGAAATAGAGGCAAAAATATGCAAAAAAGAAAATAAGTCCACAAACGTTTGAACACAACAATACTCTCCTTAAATTAAATAGAAATCTCTCAATCCTCTCTGAATTTAATCTTACTGTATTCTATATGTTTCTAAATAAAAATTAAAGCCAAAGACAAAAAACTTGTCCTTGGCTTTTAACTTTATTCATATACATCGTTAGCTATACGTTACTTATTTTACTGTTGCTATTAAACCTATTGTGTCAAAATATTGACCATTTTCAGCTTTCATCATTTCTATATCCCTCTTGGCGTATGGGTTATCACACTCTAGCCAATCTTCCCATGCCTTTTTGTGGCAAGATAAAGACAGACTTTGTTCTATTTTTATCTTCATAGACTCTCTCCATAAAGCATGCCACCAACTTCTTGAATAAAAATTCATATCTTCTTCTTGCCAATAAGGCTTTATGACCTCAGGAACATCATTAAAAAAATCTTTTTTCAATCCAGGAATGGCAACTGCTATAATGCCATCTTTCTTAGTCAAAGGAACTATATACTCGTCTAAGAAGCCCCTTTTTGCACCAAAATAGTGATATGCGTCTACACTAATAACTACATCAAAGAAACCTTTAGCATAGGGTAATTCATGAGCATCTGCATGGATTGGAATAATTTTATGGTCAAGCTGAACAGATTTAAACCGTTCATAATTATCTGTTGCATCAATCCATAGATCTGTAGCAAACACTTCTACATCGTATATTCCTGCTAGAAAAATTGATGTTAGACCCATACCGCAACCCAAATCTAAAACACGCATCCCTGAATGTAATTCTACTGAAGCTAAAAGCTCTTCAAGAATTCTGACACAATTTGGTCCCATCATGTTTTGAAGCAAGAATTCCCTAGTAAACAAATCTTCTCTTTTGGTTTTCATTTTTGCATTCCTCTCTTATCTGTGGGGTTGTTTCTTTATACCATCTATTGAGTAAAAGAGAGACCTCCTTCATGTTTCTGAAACAAAAGAGAGCCACAAGATTTAATCTCATGGCTCTCTTCAACAAGAGTTACATTCTTTACGAGGAATATAAATATATTCTCCTTCAACATAGTTTTGAAGAATATCTAGTAAACCTTTTGGCAACCGCTCAGATGCCTTTATATAGCCCACAATGCTCCCTCCCAAATCGTTATTCTATCTATTTAGGACTGAGCAAAGGCTATTCCACGTTTACGATTTGTTTATGCAATAGCCTTTGCTACGCATAACAAACCGAATCCATCATAATAATACAAATCTCCCCTTTTAAATAATTTGTGTTAATCAACCATAATTATACTTTACTTAGAAACAAAATGCTTCTACGTTCTTTGTTGACATGAAGAAGACTCTTAAACTTTAAATTTTTCAATGACGCTTTGCATCTCTACTGCCAACTTAGATAATCCTTCACTAGACGAAGCTATTTCTTCCATAGAAGCCAACTGTTCTTCAGTGGCCGCTGAGACATTCTGTGCTTCATTTGCCGCGGTTTTGCTCAATTGATCAATCTCTTGAGCTGAACCTACAATTTGCTGACTACCCGCAGACATTTGTTCAATAGCCTTTGATATTTCTATAACTTGGCGAGATACTTCACTTACTAAAAGCGAGATTTCCCGAAAGGATTCTCCTGTAGCAGAGACAACGTCTGCACCTAATCTAACTTCCTTCGTACCAGTACTCATAGCAAGAACGGCATCATCTGTGTCTGACTGAATTTCGCCTATTAAATCAGAAATTTGTTTGGTCGCTTTTTGGGCCTGTTCTGCCAACTGTCGAACCTCTTCCGCTACTACAGCAAAACCACGTCCATGCTCTCCTGCACGTGCAGCTTCAATAGCAGCATTAAGAGCTAAAAGGTTTGTCTGATCAGCAATGCTGTGAATCGTATTGACAATCTGTCCAATTTCCTTGGATCGATCACCTAATTTTGAAATGACTCTAGCGGAAACATCAACAGTTTCTTCAATTCTATTCATTTGACTAACAGCTCTTTCGACAGCTTTATCACCATTCTCAGCACTGTTAACCGCTTGTTTTGATTGAGAAGATACTTCATTTACATCTATAGCTATTTGTTGGATGCTCGCAGATATCTCTTGAACGACATCAAAAGTATTTTTTGCTGCATCACGTTGATCTTTAGCTCCTTGTGCCATTTCTGTAATTGATACAGCTACTTGATTGGCTGATTGAGCTGATTGCTCTGAACTTAACGATAGCCGTTCAGATGCGCAAGCTACCTCTCCTGATAGATGCCGCACTTTTGAGATAATAATTCTAAGATTACTTAAAAATTGATTCACTGCTTTCGCCAAGTCTCCAAGTTCGTTTTTACTGTCTATCTTAATCTCTTGCGTTAAGTCTCCACCTTTTTGAGCAAGTATTGAAAGTTCTTGTTGTAAAACAAAAAGAGGGCCAGTGATTTTTTTAGAAAACCAATATGAAAATAAAGCAGAAATCAAGATAACAACTACTCCTATAATAATGTTTTTTGTCGCAACATTATTTATAAAAGCTAATGCAGAGCTTTTTTTCTGAACCATAACTAAATTCCAAGGAGAAGAATTTCCTGGCATTGAAACACTTCTATAAGCACAAAAATAGGCATCACCATTAATATCTGTATACTCTCCTACTCCCGTTTCTCCGTTAATAACTTTGTTAATAATGTTTTTTAATGTCGCAGAAATAGCAAAATCAACTTCTTCTGTCAATTCATTTCCTTTTATATCTCTTAGAATATGACCTTGGCTGTCTTTTTTTAATATTATTTTTTTCTGTGTTTTATAATTAAATAACTCTGCAACTTGCTCCTTATCTGGGTGAGCCACAACAATACCCTCACCATCTAAAAGATATGCGTAACTACCCGCTCCAAAGTTATATTTCTCCACCATTTTTTGAAGTGTACTTGTTTCAATATCTGCCATCATTACGCCAACTAGCTTATTTTCACGATACATTCCGTTTACAGCCGTAGTAACGGCCATATTTCCAGCAACAGAATAATAAGATTTTGTAATATAGGATTTCTTTTTGTTTATAAATTCTTTAAACCACCAACGATCAGCTCGATTAGCTAAAACACCACTCGACCGAGCTGTTTGATCCCCATTAAGAGTATGACTGGCAAGAAGCTGAAAAAAAGGATATCGTTTCACCATATGTTCCAATATACTTTTTTTATTTTCTTTATCGCCGTTGACCATGTCTCCATTTATGGCAACTTGTGCATTAAGGTTATAAGCATTCTGCATAAACTGAGCTATATTCGCAGCTAAGCTTTCAGCTAAAATTGCATTAGTCTGTTGGATATTCTTTGCGTATCCAGAAGATATCAAATAATAACTAACGGAAAGAGACAACACTATTGCAAAGATTACCAATGTGCAATTTATGAGGATAAATTGATGGCGAATAGATTTAAACATACATAGCTTCCTCCCTTTAATTTATGATAATTAGTGAAATGTGGTTGTCATTTAGATGTAATCAAGATATATAGATGTCGCGTAAAATACCTCCTAATGCATTCAGAATTCTCTTTACCAAAAACATTAAAAATTCAAAATGCCATTTTATAATAAAATTCAAAAAAAAGTCACTTAGAGTTACATCTAAGTGACTTTAGCAAGGTAATAAACTCTCTTTAAATAACGTTTGCTTTTATCGGATTAAGTCTACTTCTCTAAAACCTCCATCGACAGCCTAGTGAGACTCCCCAATCCTTACTGGTGGTGTCGCCCCACGATCTTTCGGCATCGAGGTAGATCTGGTAATTCGGCGTGTCCTTTACAAATCCAAAACCCGCTACCACCTGGTCTCCTTCAAGAGTCGTCTCAAAACCTGTGCCATCCACCCGAACCGTGCTGTCTCCCTCGAATTCCTGTATCCAGCTCACCTTCCCGTATAGCTGCTGGCTGCCTCCTGATTCGCAGGCTCTCTGTCTACCGAAGACGCCACCAACTCGAAGCTGAAGGGAACGGCTTCGATCTGCCTCTACATGAAGACCATTCTCGCTGATGTAATCGGCGCTTCCCGCCCAAAAGCCTGAGACCTCCATCTGCGGTTCCACAAAGTAACCATCTCGCGTATCGATGTGTCTGCCAACTTCTGCTGAGAGTCCGAATCCCCTGTTCTTAAAAGAACCTTTATCGTAAGAGCCGCCAAGTACCGGGGTGGTAAAACTATGATCGAAGCTGTTGTATTTGCCGATAATATCGAGATAGAAACCGTCATCTCGAAGCCAGCTCTGGTAGAGCCCGGCATAGATGCTTTCTGTATCTCCTGAACCTCCGCTGGTAAAGCTGTTATCTGCTTCGGCATATCCCAAAACAAAACCGGTAAAGCTCTTTCCATTTTTGTAACTTCGGGGACGGTCCTTCCCCACTTCTATGCCATGAATCTTCTGATCGTAGTCTGTTCCTCCAGATGGGCTTACACTGTATTTCGTTGCGTAGGTCCGTGCCCAGATATCGCCGCTGTTCTGACTTCCCATGCGAAGTTCACCCATACGCTTCTTGATGTCATTCATTTCGCTGTACCAAAGAGAATGAATGGCCGCACTTTCGTTCATAAGGCCACGAACCGGCGTCGATGGCGCATAGGTATTGTAGAGATAATAGTCTCTCTCATCTAACCCACTATGAGTAGAAGACAAGGCCGAACCTTGTGCCACACCGAAACGATAGATACCGATATCACTGCCTCCGTCAAAGGTAGCCGTGTTGGTAGCACTGTCTCCGATGTCGACAACCTTTACAACACCACTATTCCCCTCGCTGTTGTTCACAGCCACATAGTGATTGCCACTGGCACTGTTTTCAATATAGACACGGTCAGAAGTGCCGGCATGTAGGTCGGAGTTGAGATGGAAGGTGCCGTTGTTACCGGAAAGGTTGCGGACTGTCAGTGTTCGGTACGTGTCTCCGGTTGGGGCAGTAAAGCGGAAATGAC
>Ga0172378_10002242_pt1 | contig 18038 bp, 31 predicted proteins | sample GrowelOW332metaG_FD_119755 | JGI IMG/M metagenome (GOLD analysis project Ga0172378, IMG submission 119755) | Groundwater microbial communities from an aquifer near a municipal landfill in Southern Ontario, Canada - Pumphouse #3_1 metaG | ecosystem: Environmental > Aquatic > Deep subsurface >... | reverse complement strand
CTGCGTGGCAACCCTGCTTGAAGCCTGCCCGGACGGATCGACCATCGGCGACCGGGGAAGCGTAACCGACGATGAGGATGAGCTGATACCGCAGCTGCGCTACAACACCTGCACCGGCCAGCCGCTGGGGATCGTTCGGATGGTTAAGCCGTGACCGCGCCGCACATCACCTTTCATCTTTCCTCTCGCGCGGTGGTTGATCCCTGGTGGGTGCGCCTTGCGCAAGAGGACCTGCCCGATGATACCGCTACGGTGAGCGCCGCGGCCGACCTGCTCGACACGCTCTATAACCTCGACGCCTGCGACGACTCAACCGGGACCCCCGAGCAAACAGAAGATGTCAGCGCCGAGGAAGTGACCACCACGGTGGAAGCCACAGTCTCGGCGGTGTCCTGCCTCTTTGACGCGGACGGCAATGTTGACGTGGTGGTGCGGGTGATCCGCTCCCGCCAGGATGCCGACTACCGGCTGGCCTTGGTTGGCGGCGTGATCAAAACCACAGAAACTGTCCGGGAAACTGTGACTCAGCAAACCACCCTGGACAGCGCCTCCAGTCTGACCCTGGACTACCCGGTGATTGACGACTTTACCGTCCAATGGCGGGGCCAGGTGTACGGCAGCTCCGGGCCGATTGACGACCCGAAAATCTCCCGCGTTGGCAACACCCTGGATTTTGGCGGGGTGAGCGTCAAGTCCGGGACGATCCGCGCCGAATATCTCACCGAATACGACCGTTGCACCATCACCATCCTCGGCAAAAACGGTGAGCCCGGCGAGTGCGTTGCCCGCGCCTTTTTCCACGGCCTGGTGGATGAGCTGGAGCTGCAGACGCCCGACGCCGCTGAAGACATTGGATCGTGCACCTCGCATTGGGTGGCTCCAGTGTCGGACGATGAGGTGACCTGCTACCGAGCGGTGACCAAAAGCTACCGCTGCCAGTGCACCGACAAGGAAGTGTATCGGGAAACTTACGACGAGATCACCGACTGCCCGGAATACGTCACCCGCTGCCCCGGAAACGCTCGCGACTGCATGCACCTATTGGAGTCAATCACCGTGCCTGAATACGTGGGCTGCACCGACGACGCCGAAGTAACCGGAGCCCCTGGCCGCATCTACGCTCTAAGCACTCCGGAATACTACCGCGACAAATGTTGCGAGGATCCCACCGGCGCCCTGCCCCAGTGTCCGGAGCGAACCACCTCTTGGCGGGGCGGGTTGCCCATCGTTGGCGGGGCTGCGAAATATTACGGGATGTACGGGCCCAAGCTGCGCATCGTGCCGGTATCGCCCCCTGGCGGAATCTGCGGAACCTGGAAAATCACCCAGGAAATACGCAGCAACAACTGTTGCGATGGGGTGGAGCCGCTGGCTTGGGACGGTGATGTGTCGCCGGAGGTAATGGCGCCCAACAGCGCGGTGGTGATTGGCGTTACCGGTGGGGGTAAATATCCCTACCAGTGGTCCGTTTTGGGGGAGGGCATCCAGTTCCAAAACGGCGCTAAAAAAATCACCACCACGGGAAATCAGGTGCGGTTGTCGGCCTTACCCTTGGCGTGTGGCATGGCGGAGATAACCGTAACCGATGGCTGTACCACAGTGGTGGGGTATATCCGATCTACTGCGGGAAAATGGGTGATGATCACCGACAACGCCGTGACCCCTGCCGCCGCTAAAGCGATTATCGGCAACATCGCCATTGAGGCTGAGGTCAGCGAATCCAGCTATCTGGGGCTAATTGGATACATCGGCAGGTACAAAGTAGAGCAGCAATGGAGCTATGTGGGCAACGGCACCAGCACCAGTTGTGGACAATGGTGCTCAACCTGCGTTGATTCCGCTTTTGTCCCTGGCGACGGGGTGTGTGTCTGGAGTTTGGATAAATCCCTCCTTGAGGTCCAGGGAGACGCCGCTTACGGCCCGTTGCGCGGCAACTCGCTCAAGATAGGAAACGGGTCCTGCGTTGGGGATTTTATCGTGATGTCCAAGGTGCTCACCCCGTGCGGAGCGGGTGGGGATTGTTATGCAAACCCGCCCTATCACAATGCGTACATAGCGCACGGACCTCGGACGCTTGATGGCGAGAACACCAATACAACTGTGTGGGAGTGGCAATGTTGATCCTAGCCGCATACAAAATCGCGGATTTGCAGCAGGCTCTGGGTATCCTGCAAGCGGCGCAAAGCGCGGGGATGTCTTTGGATGCCTTGGTGGAGGAATTGAGGTCGGCGGTCGACCAGGTCCTGGTCGCTAAACCACGGCCCATGCCGCTGCCGAATCCAGAACCGCAACCCTTGTGCCCCCAATGTGGGCGGGGAGTGATGGAGTATTGGCCAGGCTCATCGCAGCAGGCCGGAGTAGAGATAATCGGGTGCCGGGGGTGCCAATACAGTTACATGCTGGAGGCTAAACATGGCGCTTGACGGTTGGGAGGGAGCACAAATCACCATCACCATCCCAGCGCAAGCGGCAGTGTTGGAGGAATTTCCAGTGCTGGTACACTTGTCGGCAGCGTCTGGGACCTCTGCGGCCAATGTGACTGCAATTTTTGACTCCCTGGAAGACAATAAATATCGGATTGCCGCTGAAGATGTGGCCACCGGGGCTGAGTGCCCCATTGAGGTTGAGCGGTGGGATGCTGCCGCAAGAGCGGCGCAATTATGGATTAAGGTTCCGTCGATTTCCGCAGCTTCCGCCACCACTATCCGGATTTGGTATGATCCAGCCCACGCGGACAACACCACCATGGTGGGGGAGATAGGGTCTGCACCAGCCGTAGCGGTGTGGGATGCGGGGTATGAGGCCGTCTATCACCTCAGCCAGGACCCCAGCGGGACGATAAAAGACTCGACGTCACACGCCAGGCATGCCACCAGTGTCGGGTCTATGACGAGCGCTGCCGTTGTGGATGGGATCGCGGGCCAGTGGACAACGTTTGATGGCGTCAACGATGGCATCAACTGCGGGTTCGCCACCAATTTTAACACCTTCACCCTCGAGACTTTTTTTTACACCACCGGGATTGCGACTGGCCGAGTTGCGCATCTGATCTCCAAGACGAGCTACTACGCGACGGCGATGACTGATTTCCCGGTCGGTCTCCGGCTCACGGAAGGAGAAATCATAGAGCTGAGCCTTGACAGCGGCAACGGCGACTGGGTTGCTGATTTAAGCCTCATGTCTCCTGGCTCCTACGCTGGCATGGCTACTTCGGCGGCTGCCGTTGACGACGCCACGGGATCAGCCTCTGTGCTGTACGCCAATGGTAGTCAGGTCGCAACCGGAGCCTACGTCAACCCCAGCGACAACGCGCGGAATTGGTACATCGGTAAAGCCTCCTACGATAACTCAACCGGCGCCACACTCAACCAATTTAACGGCATGGTCCGGACTGTGCGGATATCTTCGGTTGCTCGCTCGGCTGCCTGGTTGGCTGCGGCGGCATTGGGAGATCGCGACCAGCTGGTGAGTTTTTCTGGGCTGCATCCGGTTGTCGCTGCCCTGGTGGGCAACTACTCCCTGGTAATGGAGCAGGCGTTTGTCGGCCGTTACGGCGATGCCGCAACAATCACCGCCGGCATCGTTGGCCGCTACGGCAACGCCGCAACTATCCAGGCTGCGCTGGTCGGCCGCTACAACGACATGGTCCCGGTATTGGCCGCCATCGAAGGCCGCTATCACCTGATGCACTCGGTGCTCGCTGGCCTGGAGGGCGAATATGCCATCTGCGGGACCTCGGTGCTGGCCGCGCTCGACGGCCGGTACGACTTGCGCGAGCGCAACGAGATCATGGCCGCGCTGGTGGGCTATTACTCGGTGCTGCCGGGCGCCACTATCCAGCAGATTGTGTGCCCGGTGCGGATTGGTGGGGTCTCGGTGCGCTGGTCCAGCGTCTCCTGGACACGGAGCGAGGACAATTACCTGATCGAGGCAACCGTTGTGCTGCGCGATCCGGCCGAGTTTGGCTCCATCGCCAAGCTCGACACCGTTGAGATCGATTGGGCTGGGACCACCTACACCCTGTTCGTGTCCGCCAAGCTCCGGGCCCGCTCGGTTTCTGGAGATCCAGGCGCCGCAGAGTACGGGGCCGACTACACCATTATCGCCCGCTCGCTGACCGCCGGGCTGGATGCGCCCTATGCCCTGCCGGTGACCATGAGCTGGCCGGCCACCACTCTCGCCTCTTCGATTGCCGCCGACCTGATTGCCTCGCAGCCGGAACTGATCACCCTGGACTTTCGCCTGGAAGATTGGCCGCAGCCTGGTGGGACGTTTTTTTTGACCGACGAATCGCCACTGGATGGGCTGCGCAAGCTGGCGGCAATCATCGGCGGCATTGTCCAGACCTCACCGAGCAACGCGCTTATCCTGCGGATGGCGGATCCAACCCCGCCGGCAGAGTACGATAAGGTGGTTCCGGCGTGGACCATTGAGGACAGTGGCCTGTTCTCGGACTCAGAAAGCGAGTCGGAATCCAACCGCTACAACGTGATCACCGTGTCCAACCAGGGTGAGAGCGACCAGTCGACCCGCTTTGAGATCGAAGACATCACCGAGTATCGCAAGCGGGTGCGCGGATACCGGGTGCCATGGGTTGACTTTGGCCTGGCCACCAGCGGCGGGTCATGGGTGACGATTGAAGACGGAGGCGTGGTTGAAGAGCCGGTGGTTGATGATGTGGTGGAGTTTGTCGACGGATCGGCCAGCGCGCCGCTGCCGGTGTACTCGATGGTGTCGGTGGTATGGCTGCAGGCCTCGTTGGGGGCGATTACCGCCGCTGAGGACGGCTCGCTGACCTCGGAGGTGGTGGGCAACTCCCTGGCCAAAATCTCCTACACTACCCGGTGCCACATGTGGATTGGGACCTCGGACCGCAGCGAGGAAGTGCAATTTTATGAGGTGGAAAAATGACCACGACTTGTCGGGTTGCCTTTGGCCAGGGATCCTCTACCAGCGATCCCTTTGCGGTGCCGGAGCTCGACGACACCCTCAATCTTGACGCCGACGGCGAGCCGAAAACCACATTCGGCAAGGACGAAACCATCTGGTTTTTGCTCCACATTGAACCGGGCTATGCGCCAGATCAGGCCTACCAGACTGACGGGATGATCACCTATTGTGGACCAGTTACCCGCTCCCGCACCATGGAGGGGGCTTTGTGGACTCCGGAAAATTTGGCGGTGGAGCTGAGCCATTACCCGGCCGGAGATGTGGCGGTTGATTGGCAGGGCAACGAGATTGCGCTGGCTCCGGTGAGTGGTCGCAGCCTCGCCGCTGTTGATGATCCCCTCACGGTGATGGCCAGGGGCAACCTGACCTATGCGGTCAATTTCCACCTCTACCGGTTCGATCCGCCGGCGGGTCTGGTCCTGGGCGAAGACGAGGACTATGCCATCGACGCGATGATAACCCTGGAGCCAAAAGCATGAGCGCCGTGACCGTGCGGTTGGCCCGCGCGCCAGGGGTAATCCTCGCCGATGGGACCCTGGGCTCTGGCTGTCGAGTGGCGCCAACGGTGACTGACGCCATGATCCCCTCGGAGCGGGTCGCCCTGGTCCGAGCCATGGCCGAGTTGGACGCGCAGGTTCCACGCTTACCAATCTCTGGGTCGATTCCAGCGCCGGGCAACCTGGAACCAGGAACCATCGGCGAGTTGATCGACAGCGAGCGCGGACCAGTGCGCGCCAAGCTCACCGCCATTACCTACACCCTGGCTGTGGGCGACGATGGGTTATCGTTTACCGCCGACGCCTCGGTGACCCTGGAGCGACTGGATGATTGAGCTCCGCAAGCCGGCAGCTGGTCGCGTGGCCGGGACCGTTTCCGCCAGGGCCGGCCGCCGCCACACCGTGCAGGCCGACGACGGCCGAGTGCTGATCGCCGACTCGGCCACCGCCTACAATCCAGGAGCGCGGGTGATGGTGCTGGCCGGGGTGATTGTCGGAGCGGCTGGAGCAGCGCCACAGGTTAAAAGTTATCAGCAGTGACGGGCAAACGCCCAAGGAGCGACATGAGACAGGCGAGACGATTTTATCGGCTGGTGGTGATAATGGTGTGCCTGCTGTGCCAACAGGCCTGCACCATCGCCAAAACCGAAAACCAATACACCCTGACCGGCGACCACAACACCATCACCGGAACCGACACTATCAGCACCGAAAAGCGCACCGACGTTGACGCCTCGGCGGCAGCATCGCAGACCGGCTCCGCAGGTGTGTCGAAGTGAACACCAATACCCGCACCTTGCGAATCATCACTCTCTGGTTTTGCCTGCTGTTTGGCGGGGTGTGGGTGTATCTGTCGATCCACCTCAAAACGATGTATGTGCCGCCAGGGGAGGTTCAGGCGTTTCTGGTGGCGCTGATCTCCGGCAAGTGGGCGCAATCATATATTGATCAAAAAAAGGGCGGCAATGCAATCTGAGAGCGATTGGAAATTTTGGCAATGGCTGCTGACCACGGCGTTGGCAACGGTGGGTGGATTAATCGGCGGGGCGTGGGTAAGCCGGGGGGTGCTTGAAGAGTTGCGCCAAAAAGATGCTGCGCTCGAGTTACGGTTGGCGGCGCTTGAAAAAACGATGGAGGCTATCCATAGCCTGGATCGAAATTTGGCCGTCCTGGCCGCACTGTCGGGCGAAATGAAAGCGGATGTGAAAGAGATTTTTGATCGGCTGAACCGCCGAACCAGCGACCAGCCCCATATTGGAGAGCGGAGAATTGATACCGATGAAACAAAAAAATAACCCACCAGAGAGGAAACTATGCCAGGAACAATAATCATCGGGGACGCATCGCCCGCGCACATCGGCCAGAGTCCATCGTATATCTACGATGTCGAGCTCACGCTCGACGCATCTGGAAATCTGTCGGGCGTGCCAATCGCAGTCCACCCCGGTTACATCACCGCCATGGACACCATTCCAGACGGGGATGATCCGCCGACAAGCGGGTACACCGTCGAATTGCTCAACGATTTTGGCGTCGACGTCTTGGCGGGTGTCGGGGCGTCAAGGTCGGCCACCGAATCGCAGCGCGCCCAGCCGCGGCCGTCGCCGGTGCGCGGATCGCTCCGGCCAACCATATCAGGCGGTGGAGCTGGGGCAAAAATCCGGATGATGCTGTACCTGCAGGGTGCGTAATGGATATTTTGCGTTTTTTGCTGTTTTGGCCGGAATCCGACTCGCCCGCCAGCGAGTGGCTACTCGATGCGACCGAGTTACTGGAATCGACAGAATTATTGGAGGCGTAAAACATGACCATCGGACTTGAGACTATGCCCGTCGGCGTGGCGGGCAATACATACGCGCATTTGCGACAGGCGATAGACCGCAATTTTGCAAAAATTGAATCATCAACAACCGATATGTATTCCATCGGAACCCCAGGGGCTTTTGGCTTTGGTGTGGGGGTTTGCCCGGCGGACAATCTGCCCGCAAACCTTACTCCCCTGCCTGGGTGCGCCACCGTTGGGCACGACAATTACGGCAACTATGTGCATGTGCTCAATGGTTCCGTATGGGTGTTTATCCCCGTGTGCTATCTGCGCGAGAATGACGCACGCAACCCAACTTACGCGAAATATGCGCCTAACGATTTGGATATCCGGGGAGCTGATGTTTTCGCCACCAAAGCGGCAGCAGTGGCGGCAGGATACCGGCTGCATAGGGCGTTTGTAGATGGCGGCGTGGATCAGGTTGGGGTTTTCGTCGGCAAATATAAATCGTCCAAGGTGACCCAAGGAACAGGATGGGTAGCAGCTCCGGTGCGTAATGGTCTACCGCTGTCCAGCGCGGCAGATCATAACCCTATCGCCGGCATTACCGCATGCAGCAGCAATAATTACTACCAGTTCCTCAATGCGGCCAAGGGGATAGACAGCGCCAATGGGGAGTTTAATCAGAGCTCTGCATATTTTGAGGCATCAGTGTTTATCGCCGATCTGGTTGCAAAATTGGCCCAAGCGCAGGGCCAAGCCGCAACCTCGACAGCTACATGCGCCTGGTTCGATCCCGCAGGGACCGTGAATTTCCCGAAGGGTTGCAACAACAATGCCATCAAAGACACCAACGACGCCACCGTGGTGTATCAGAGTGATGGATACAGCAACTGTGGAAAAACTGGGTCAGGCGCGCTATTCGCAAAAACGACGCACAACGGCCAGAATTGCGGCGTGGCTGACGTCAATGGCCTGATATGGGAGGTGCTGATCGGCATGACTTGCATCGCCACATCGAAAGCTATCTCGGGTGTAGCAAAAACCAATCCTGTGCGACTGACGGTCACCGGTCACGGCGTGACAACTGGAACGGTGGCGCAGGTAGAGAGCTTGGTTGGTCCAACCGCTCTCAACGCAAAGATGTATTCAGTGACGGTGGTCGACGCAAACACCATCTCCCTGGATGGTGTTGATGGATCAGCTCTCCCCGACTGGGCCAGCGGAGGGACGCTGATCACCGGGACGTTCTATCTCGCAAAAGAGTCTGTGCGGATGCGCGATTTCACCGCTGGCCAGACATTGGCCAGCGATCACTGGGGAGCAACCGGTGTTGCAGCGATGATGCAAGCTATTGCCGCTCCATTCCCGGCACCATCGGGTGGCATTTCAACATCGCTCAAAATGGGAAACGGAACAAACTGCGTATTTGCTCCCGACGCAGTGGGCGACGCGGGAATCCCAATGTCGACAGGAGTGTCAGCCGCCGGATCAACTCAATACGGACAGGATGAGTACAACATGTATTTCCGAGACCTGCTGTGCGCCATCGGGTGCGGGCGCTGGGACGGCGCCGGGGGCGCCGGCGCCTCCGCGCGCCGTCTGAGCAGCTCCCGGGCGTACTCGGACTACGGCGTGTCCGGCCGGGCCGCCTGTTATCCTGTTTGAGAGCGCGACAGCGCGGGTTGGAGAGCACGGGAAATGAAAAAGAAATATGCAAGGGAGGGAGTGATCACCCACAAATTTATAGAAATGATGAAGTTGCTAAATATTTACCTCAACCACTTCCCTAAGCATGAACGGCACGCAATGTGTGCCAATATTAGAGCCACCGCATATCGGCTTTATGACCTATGCACAGAAGCTTACAAGCGCCATCACAAGAAAACAACACTCACCCAGATAGACATCACCCACGAGCAGTTAAGGATGCAGCTCTATCTGGCTTACGAAATGGGATATTTTTCATTCTCAAACGGGGCCGGGTCCGTTGGTGACGATCCGCCCGAAGAGGGCCATCGGTACATGGCGATCACAAGCCTGGTCGATGAGTTTGGCCGGTTGATCGGCTCCTGGATAACATCGATTAAAAATGCCGGAGAGTGGTGATGACCATGAGAAAGGGCAACCAACAATTTGCTGTGCGCCATCGGGTGCGGGAACTGGAACAACGCCGGGAGCGCCGGCGCCTCCGCGCGCAATCTGAACAACAACCGGACGAACTCGAACAACAACGTGTCCGGCCGGGCCGACTCTGCCCCCTCCTCAAACTCAATATTGAGACAGTGGAGCACAGGGATTGGTTGCCCTGGCATTATGCCGAAATATGCAACACCTCCGCCCGTTCTGGTAGCTCCAAGCGAACGTCCGGGCGAATGGATTAGCCGTATGAAACGATATGGAAATTTATTCGGGAAAACGTTCACTCGGGAGACGATGTATTTCGCCTATCTGTCTGCACGGAAACACAAGCGGAAAACAAAATCGTGCCTTGAGTTTTCCGCTTCCCTGGGCGCTGAAATCGACCAGTTGCTGTTGGAAATCAACAGCGGGTTATATCAACCATCGGCCTACAGGCAATTGCAGGTCACCCACCCAAAACCAAGGGTTATCCACGCCCCTTGTTTTCGGGATGTGGTGGTGCAGCATACAATCCACGCCACGATTTACTCCGTGTTCGACCGAACCTTTATTGACACCTCTATGGCATGCAGGCCAGGGAAAGGGACGCACGCGGCGAGCAACTACGCATACCGGGCCATGCAGAGCGTTGATCCTGATGGTTACACCCTCCACCTGGACGTGGAAAAGTTTTTCGCCTCTATTGACCACGGCATCCTGCTGTCGTTGCTGAGAGATAAAATAAAAGATAATCGGATGCTCGAAGAAATGAAAAAGTTCTTTGGTCCATTCCGGCGGGGACTGGTCTTGGGGAATCTTTTGTCACAGCTCTATGCGCTGATTTACCTCAACCCTATCGATCACTACGTTAAGCGGGAGCTGAAAGTTAAAAGATACGTTCGGTATGTCGATGATATGATTTTCGTTGGCCTGGAAAAACAAGAGGCGCTTGATGTGCGAGGAAAGGTCGAAAGATATCTCGCCGACCATCTCAAACTGGGCTTGTCAAAGTGGGCAATGCGCAAGGTTCGCGATGGAATAAATTTTGTTGGATATCGCACATGGCCGTCTCACCGATTGATCAGGAAATTCAGTTTGCAAAAGTTTCGGCGCGCGGTGCAGCGCAACAACGAAGAAGCCGCATGGTCAATCATTGCCCACGCGCAACGAACCAGCAGCGTTGCGGCAATGCGCAGAATAATCAGCTGTAGGCCCGCCATGGTAGAACGCCTGCCCGCAGCGCACAAAATGAGGTTGGGAATATGTTAGAATCGGAACAGTTTGAGTTGTATGGGCAGATTTTATCAGGCGATGAGTCGGAGGTGGAGTTGGCCCAACTTGCCAGGGTGAAGTATCTCAAGACAGGTCCAGGAAAACTGCGCGACCGGCTGTCTCATGGGATAGGGGACACCCCCGACAATGTGGCTGATATAACCCGCACTATTATAGCCTGCCACGCCGTCAATCGCGGAATCATCACCAGCCCCAGCATCATTGCGCGCCTCGACGCGGTGATTGCCTCGATGCTGGAAGGGTACGGCGGGGAAGAGGCAATTATTTTCGCGATAGAGGGGAACAACGCTTTGCTGCTTGCCGCCACATCCGACTATTTCCGGGCGAAGGCAGAAATCATGGCGTCCACCGACCCGGAAGAAATCAGGATGATTGACCTGTCCGATAATCCTGGAGCTGTGGACCTATGATCATACCACGCAGCCGAAAGGTAAGGAGGATCAGCTCACGCAGGTGCGAGATAATATCGCTCATGATTGGTGGCGCGATATTGTTGATCTTGACCATGTGCAACGCGATCTATCAAAACATCTACTGCGGGACACCGCTGCGACGTATCGATTTTTTATCCGCGCAGCCGTGCGAACCAAGCGACCAACTCCGAGCTGAAATTGATGAATGGCAGAGGTTGGCGCGCAAGTGCCCAGCTCGATAAGTAATTTTTCCGCCAAATATTATGCAAAAAACACAATTAGAGGCACTCGTCGCCCGCCACGAAGGATTTAGCGAGCACATCTACCGCTGTACCGCCGGAAAGCTCACCATTGGCTACGGCCTCAACCTGCAAGCAGGATTGCCAGAGGATGAGGCGCACATGCTGTTGCGGATGAGGCTAGATAAGTGCGCCGCAGCCTTGCAGCGCCGCTTACCCTGGTTTGCTGCATGGCCCGACGATCCCCGTCGCGACGTGCTGATCGACATGGCCTATCAGTTGGGCGTTGATGGCCTACTGGCATTCCGCAGGTTCTTGGCGGCTTGTCAAAAAAAGGATTGGCCAGCCGCCGCCAAAGAAATGCTAGACTCGAAATGGGCCAGAGAGGACAGCCCAAACCGGGCCAAGGAGCTGGCGGGGATGATGCGCGGATGAAAATAAAAAACGGCTGGGCACTGGTAACTTTTGGTAACCAGCGATCAGCCGTCATTGCCTTCTAAATGGTCGGGAAGAGAGAATTCGAACCTCCGACCCCAGCGTTCCGCTGTGCTCCACCTGGCTGAGCCACTTGCCGGGAACCGTGTAAAAAAATTGTCGGATTTGATCATGAGATCCGCTGCTAAATACGATAGCACCTTTTAGCACCCGAACACAAAAAAGGGGTTACACGACAAATCGTGTAACCCCTTGATTTTTCATGGTACCGGAGGTCGGAATCGAACCGACACGAGGTCGCCCCCGCTGGATTTTGAGTTTCACGAGTCATTGCAACAACTTAATGTTTTAATTGTACAATTCACCAGAAAACAGGTGCCGTTGTGGGGTCAGAATTTTTTCATCTCTTTGCTCAGCGCCTCGGCCGCCAATCGGGTGTACAGCTCGGTAACCTGGCTGGAACTGTGCCCCATAATGTCTTGCAGGGCCCGGAGCGATACCCCGCGCTCGGTCATGTGCACGCCAAAAGCATGGCGGAGCAAATGGGGATGGATATGGATATCGAGGCCGGCGCGCTTTAACGCCCACTCGGCGATCTCGCGCAAATCCTTTGGCGCATAAAACGGCAAGGTCCCTCTGAGGTATGGCAGGATTTTGCGGTTCAGCGGCACGATGCGTTGCTTGTTTCCTTTGCCGGTGATGATCATCACCCCAACGCTCCAGTTTATGGCCTTTCTGGTCAAATTTCGTGCTTCCGAGACCCGCAGGCCGCAATAATACATTGCCGCCCATATCCCGCGCTTTTCTTTCGGCACGGCCCGCAAAAACTTAACCATCTCTTTCCTGCTGGGCACGGTTGGGATCGGCGCCCTGGCCAACTTAGCGGGAAACCTTTTGATGTACAGCCGCTCGCAATAGTTTTTTTCCCACGCCCACTTGCAAAATCCGGAGAGCGCGGCCAACTCTTTATTGATCGTGTTCGGCTTCACACCCTCTGCCAGGCGCTGCCGCTTGTAATCTTCCACCACCGGCACGGTGATGGATCGAAACTGATACCGGCCCAAAATCCGAAGCAGATGCTTCATTGACCACCGCATTCGCTCCACTCCCTGGGGCAGATGGTCCAGCATGTAATGCTCGATGTAGAGCACGGCAGCCTCGTTGAGGGCTGGGCAGGCAGTCGGCGTGGACTTCCTTGTCTGGATCCGCCAGGAGTGTTCGATCTCCATCGCCTCGGCCTCGGTGCCTCGATATATCACCTTGTGCCGCTGGCCGGCCTGATCGTAATAGTCGATCAACCAGGCGTCTCGATATTTTGGATCAGTCTTCTGTTTGGGATGGATCCGGACACTCATGGGGTGTCAGCCTTTGGTTCCCCATCCTCTTTACGCTTCCTGCCGGTGATAAATACAGTGGCCACACCGATAACCGTGACCGAGCAAATCGTGCCAGCCACGGCAGGGTGTCCGGTTACCAGCGCCACACCAGCCAACACAACCATCGACAGCACGGTGGCCAGGGCAAAGATCTGACCTCGCTTGGTTTCGTCGTGACGATTATGCTCGATTGTTTTTTCGACGTCCCATTGTGCCGCGTTTGATGCGCGTACACTACGGGCGCTCTCTTCCGCCATGCGCAGGATGCGATCTGCTGCGCCGGGGAGGATGCCTTCGTAATATTCGAGGCTTTCTGGGGGTGGAATCGGCCCTGAATACTGGGATTGATGGACCTGCAGGAAGTGGTTGTATCCCGAGTCGTCCTCGGTCACTTCAGGAGTATATCCAGACGGGAAAAACGGAGGATCAGTTTTTTGATCGTTTTGGTCGGAGTTCGTCATGCACCTGCCCCATGGCCATGCGGAAGCTGTCGCCGACCATATCCCACGCTTTCGCGTTGATCTGTTCCGGCGTCATAGGCATAGGCTTGGACGGTGCGCGGCGCTCGCGGTTCGGCATGATGTCAAGGATGCTGCCGAATCCAATGAGGAAGTTGCGTGTCTTAGTGCTCATGCCGTTAGTATAGTCAGATTGTAGATGGTTTCAATGGTTATGTTGGCTTACTGACCCATCAGGGTCAATCCTTAATCTGCCACTTGTTGATTCGCTTCCAGTCGGCCATCGGCATGCGGCCGGTATCGGTCATTTGGCGCACTCCATTGATTGGAACTTTTCCGCAGAGTGTTTCATCTTTCAGCTCAAATCCTTCAAAATCAACTGCCTGGATTTTAAAGCACACCTCTTCCCTGGTGCTATTATTGTTCACCTCGGCCTTGATGGCATATTCCATGTCGCCATAACTCACCCGCATGGCTTTGATCTGTGGGTATCCTATTTTGACATTGGCCGCGATTGAAAAAGTTGGGGCGCAAAGGATGAGGGCAATGGAGGCAATAATTTTATGGGACATTTCCAACCCTCCTATCGTCCGTTATTCTGTCGATCTGCCTTGTCCATTTGCTGCTGCAGATCGCGCAATTCCTCATCAAGCGATTTTTCATGACGATCGATTTCCCTGGTGAGGCGGTCATGCTCCCTTTGTAGCGCGCGATATTTGGCTTGGTCTCTCGGCGATAAATGAGAAATATCATCATTGCTTGTATCGCTTGCGAAACATCCAAGCGGAAATGCCAAAAACGATAGCAGTACAACGTGTAAAATGTTTTTTATTTTCATTACGTTACCCCATAATTCCACGCAATTGGTAAATTGTTGAGTGGTCACTTGTTGTGTCTCCAATCCCATGGAGGCATGGGATTCCCTTCTTGCCAGAGCCCCTTGTGGTTTGCTTGCGCTCTGGCTTGATGTTGATTCCATTCCCCGCAAAACGATTGTTTGCAATATTGCGGGTAAACCCAGGCGTAGCCGGAAACCACCATCGCCTCATTCACGTTCGATCCTTCGGCGAAAACAAGGGCGACAAGCCGGCCGTATCGGTCTCGGTCGAGGACCTTGATGCTGATCTTTCGCCCGGTGGTTATCTGCTTCAAGGCTTGATGGGAGGCTTTGCCAAACGCTTGTCCGCTTTCCGGGGCGTCGATTCCGTAAAGCCTGATCTTGACTTCTTGGCCTTCAATAGTAGCCCGAACGGTGTCTCCATCGGTAACGCCCACGATTACCGTTCCTTGGCTGGAGTTAGCTTGCGGCTGTGCTGGGATGATTTCCAGGCCGCCACTGTAAGCGTTGCTTTGCCCCTTGCTTCCTCCGCCGCCTGATCCACCCCCACTTTGCCCGCCTCCGTGGCAGTGATAATCCCCGGTTTTATGGTTGGTATGGCAGCCGCTACTGTTGAGCCCGCCTGGGTGCGCGTGAGACATCCTTGCCAGGAGCAAAAAAGACAAGATAACGCACAAAATATTTACCAACTTATATGTCTTATTTTCCATGGTTAACCTATTTCTTGGGTAAATTTGCCTATTGACCTTTACTTACCAGAATTAGACACTTTTGGTGGGGGTCCAGGTACCACATTTCTGCCAGTCTGTTTTTTTCTCCAGTCGACGTAATCGTCGAAATTATCATTGAACTCCTCGATAAACTCAAGGGCACTGTTCATTGTCCGCCCATCTTCTTCGGCAATCCAAGTCTTCACCTTATCAAAAAAACCATCAAGGACTTGGTCAAATTGATCGGAACGTTCGATTTCTAAAACCAAGCTCAAGGAACTGGCACGTTCTCTTTGGAGGGCCTCGAAAAGCAATCTCAAGGTCGCGGATGGCGCCTTTTCTCCAGCTTCCAACTTAGACACATAACTCTTTGTAATACCGTAAATTTCAGCAAATTTCTCTTGACTCAGCCCTAGCCTTTTCCTTTCTGCCCCAAACATTTCCGCAAAAAATAAGTTTCCACAGTCACTTTTATTTGTTGACACAGTCACATTCCAAAGGGTAATGGTTGACTCATGAAACCTGAAGAAATACGTGGTCACCTTCTGCTGAAGGGCAAGACCATGAAACAATATGCTGAAATGATTGGGACAAGTCGCCAAAACGTGCATTCAATCGTCAGCGGCCGGACAAAGTCTGAAAAATATCGGACTCAGTTGGCCGAGTTTATCGGCCTTCCAGTCGACCAAGTATTCCCACCCACACCCAAGGAGCCAGCATGAACACAGAACAGTCACCCTCCCCGGAAACAATGAAACTCCATGGCCTCCGGCTCGCCGTTGACGGTGGTTTAAAAACAGAAAAATTCTCTCCGCAAAAAGTCAAACAGCTTACTGGGGATGATTATCCAGCCAGTTTGCCGTCAAAATTCCCTCAGATTATTGATCGACTGCTTGGCTGTTTCAGAAAGTCTAAAAAACAAGGCCCCGGAACCAACGTTGACGCATAACACTTCTCCATCGGCGACAAGTGAAATGTCGATTGCTTCCGGCGCAGATCGCCTGGAATCATTGAAATTCCAGACAAGTTCATGGTGTAAGGTCCCAGGTTTCATTCTTTTAGCCGCCTCTTGGCTTGATGCGACAATAGAAGAGGCAATTATCGGGGCTTGCATTGTCTCGAAGACAATCTCAACGGATTCCCCTTGGGATGATGCAACCATTGCCATCCAGTTTGGGTTTTCCCCAAACCCGGTCTCAATGGTTTTTGCCACAATACGTGATATTTCCATAAGTCACCTGTTTGTAAGAAGTTAGATAAATACGACCCACACCCAAGGAACCAGCATGAGCAACAACGAAGAGCCCCTTCCCTACACGATTGAGGAATCCTCCCCTGGGGTTGTCTCTATTAATATCCATGATCGTGCCGCCTTCGAGGCCTTGCCGGCGGATCAGCGCCAGCCAGGTGTGATCATGACGGCATATATCGAGGGAGAGCCTGAAAAGTTTACCCTCATAAACTGCGGTACCGACGATGGTATGGAGTGCTTAGCCGACGACATAGACGCGATCATAAAAGCCCTTGAGATTCATCGTCTGCTGTTAAAAACGCTCGAATGATTTTCCCTTTATCTTTTTTACGCAGCTTCCGCGTTGAGTATGCCACTCGTGCCGCGTTGGCCGCTTGCTGTTCCGTGAGGGGATAGAAAGAGATGATTTCGAAAATGTACCCATCGATATTGAACTTGGTTGGGTGCGCCACGTTTGGGAGCTGCACGTTTATCTCCTTGCGAGTGGGTAGAGCTCAAACAAAAAAAGCCCCGCACCCTGGTCGGACCTTGGGCGTATTGCTTGGCGGCATGTGTCCATCCTATCAGGGCGCGGGCATTTATCAACCTTAAATTATCATCCATGCCTACAGGATACACCCGTTTGGGGGTAAGTAAATGTCGAACGATTCGCGCAATTTGACAGCCGCTCCAGAGCCTTTCCCGGCGCATGATTGGTGGATGGAAGTAACCAAGACAATCGGCGTGTCCGAATGCGCCGATCTGTTTTCGGTTGATCAACGCACCATCTACCGTTGGCGAGCCGACGGGATGAGCGCCGCGAGATCAACGTCGATCATGGAAAAATTTCGCCACCTGTTAGCGATGCTGGTGATGTTTGATCGGGTCGACTTGGTGGTCTCCGGAACAGAGTATTTCAACTCTATTCTGGGAGATCTCGCAGCCACTGTAGGGGTTGTCCCCTTGGCGCGGACGATCCATGAAGAGGTCAACCGTGATTTCGCTTCCGTCGCCAGGCTGGCTGCAGCCATCGAAAATAAGGAACCGGTTGCGGTGGTCAGCAGCTGGGCGGTGGCGTCGAACGAAGAGATAAACAGAACTGTGGCCAAATACGAGCAGGTGCAAGGATGAGCACTATTACCGAGTCAACCGCATTGAGGTTGGCCGAGGCGCTAGAGAGAGTGGCTGTAGCGCTTGAAGGTGGGCAGGGTGACCAGCGTCTTTACCCACCGCCCAGGCCGAGTGGCAGTGAACGCGTCGCTCGGTTGATTGTTGGCGGGTTGGAAGCTGCCAAGGCAGAGAACGCCAGGCACAGAAGGATAAACTCGAAGAGGCAATCAAGATGATAATGCCTCATCGCTCAATCAACATCACATCAAACATTTCCCCCTTGCTCCATGCGTGCGGCCCTGCTGCGCATGCGGCGCCCTCCCCCAACGTCACTCGACAACTGCATCCCTCCATTATCTCCTTGTCAAGCACCGATGGCCAGCCAGCGATTAAGCGGGGCAACTGGCCATCACCCTGTTGCTTCAACCTATCATCGAGGCGCAGCTTGTTCCCTTGCCCTGCCTTGGCCCTTCAGGGCCAGCGAGTGGCCGCGCTCCTTGCCACCCCCTCTTCTCTCCCCAAAGGGAAAGCAGAGCAAGGTTCACAGGGCCTGCAAAATTCACGGGTCCTCACTAGCCTCCCTCAATGCGGGTCTGCTGACT
>Ga0172378_10002239_pt1 | contig 18052 bp, 13 predicted proteins | sample GrowelOW332metaG_FD_119755 | JGI IMG/M metagenome (GOLD analysis project Ga0172378, IMG submission 119755) | Groundwater microbial communities from an aquifer near a municipal landfill in Southern Ontario, Canada - Pumphouse #3_1 metaG | ecosystem: Environmental > Aquatic > Deep subsurface >... | reverse complement strand
CGGATATTATTGTAACCTCATGAACATTACCCGTCTCGCCTATGCTTATTCTGGCTTCGCCTGAATGTTCTGTAACAACTGCTGCTTTCTTAGGCTGTCTTGCTTCGAAAAGCTCTTCAACACGAGGTAAACCTTGTGTAATATCTGAACCTGCAACACCTCCCGAGTGGAAAGTACGCATTGTGAGCTGAGTACCGGGTTCACCTATTGACTGTGCCGCAATAATACCAACTGCCTCGCCTATTGTTACAGGCTTGCCTGATGCGAGGTCTGCTCCATAACAATGGGCGCAAACACCGTGTTTTGCGTGACACTGAATTATTGTTCTTATATAAACCTGTTTAATGCCCGCATCCTCGATAGCCTTTGCGTGTTCCTCGGTTATCATTGTATCGTCTTCGATAATAACCTCACCTGTAACAGGGTTAACAACAGGTCCCATAGTATATCTTCCCAAAATTCTCTCAGTGAGAGTTTCTAAGGTTTTTTCTGTGCTGTCATCAATAATTTCGTTTATCCATGCACCCTTCTTAGTATCGCACTTTTCCTCACGAATAATAACATCCTGAGAAACATCAACAAGACGACGTGTAAGATAACCTGAATCGGCTGTACGAAGAGCTGGATCCGAAAGAGTTTTACGAGAACCTTTTGCTCCCATGTAATACTCGAGAATATTAAGACCTTCACGGAAGTTTGCTTTGATAGGAATTTCAATAGTTTTACCGTTTGTAGCAAACATAAGACCACGAATTCCGGCAAGCTGACGGAGCTGACTTAATGTACCACGCGCTCCAGAATCAATCATAATCTTAATAGGATTTTGAGGATCAAAGCTGTCCTTAACGACATCTTCAATAGCCTTACCTGCTTTCTCCCATATCTTGATTACCTGATTATAACGTTCATCTTCCGATAATTCACCATGTCTAAAATGCTTTTCAATTTTATCAACATTTGTTTCAGCACTTGCAACAAGATCATACTTAGCATCCGGTATAGTCATATCATAAACGGAAATTGAGAACGCTGCTTTTGTTGAGTACTTATATCCCATTTCCTTGATATCATCAAGAACCTTAGCTGTTATTGCAGAACCATGCTGCTTTATACACCTATCAACAATTTTTGCAAGATCCTTTTTCTTTATGACAAAATCAATTTCAAGATCAAACAACTTGCTAGGATCGGTTCTATCAACAAAGCCCATATCCTGTGGCAATGGTTTGTTAAATATCATACGGCCAAGAGTAGTTTTGATTAATTGGATACGCTCTACACCGTCAATTACCTTTGAAACTCTGACATTAATTTTTGCATGAAGTCCGAGTTGCTTATTTTCATAAGCCATCACAGCCTCATCAAAGTTGCAATACGAACTACCCTCTCCGGGTTCTCCGTCCTTATCCATAGTAAGATAATAAGAACCAAGCACCATATCCTGTGAAGGAACCGCAACTGCGCAACCATCAACAGGTTTCAAGAGGTTATTTGCCGAAAGCATAAGAAATCTTGCCTCAGCCTGTGCTTCAACAGAAAGCGGAACGTGGACAGGCATCTGGTCACCGTCAAAGTCCGCATTAAATGCTGTACAAACTAACGGATGAAGTTTAATAGCTCTTCCTTCAACCAATACAGGTTCAAAAGCCTGTATTGAAAGTCTATGAAGTGTAGGAGCACGGTTTAAGAGAACAGGATGTTCCTTTATAACGTTTTCAAGTGCATCCCAAACATCAGGATGACATCTATCAATTTTCTTTGTAGCGTCTTTTACATTTGTCGCCTTCTGCATCTCACAAAGACGTTTGATTACAAAAGGTTTGAAAAGTTCAAGTGCCATTTCACGAGGAAGACCACACTGATATATTTTAAGATTTGGTCCGACAACTATAACAGAACGACCTGAATAGTCAACACGTTTTCCCAAAAGGTTCTGACGGAAACGTCCCTGTTTACCACGGAGCATTTCAGAGAGAGATTTGAGAGGTCTGTTTGAAGGGCCTGTAACGGGTTTACCACGTCTACCATTATCTATAAGTGCGTCAACAGCTTCCTGGAGCATACGCTTTTCATTACGAATAACAATTTCTGGCGTATGAATTTCCATAAGCTTTTTAAGACGGTTATTTCTGCTTATAACTCTGCGATAAAGTTCGTTTAGATCAGATGAGGCGAAACGTCCACCATCAAGCTGAACCATAGGACGAATATCTGGAGGAATAACAGGGATAACATCAAGTATCATCCATTCGAGTTTATTACCCGATTTTCTGAATGCGTCAACAACTTCAAGGCGCTTGATTATTCTTGTTTTTTTCTGGCCTGTTGTTGTAAAAAGACCAAGCTTAAGTTGCTTGAAAAGCTCATCTATATTAACCTGTGCAAGCAATTCTTTAATTGCTTCAGCTCCCATTCCGACGCGGAAAGCTTTACCGTACATTTCAGTATAGTCCGAATACTGCTTTGTTGTAATAACTTGACCTTTTATAAGAGGCGTAGTGCCTGGGTCAAGAATTACATTCTCCGCAAAATACAGAACATGTTCAAGCTGTTTTGGTGAAATATCGAGTATAAGCGCCATACGACATGGAATAGCTTTAAAATACCAAACATGAGACACTGGAGTTGCAAGCTCAATATGACCCATTCTCTCACGGCGAACCTTTTTAGTTGTTATATCAACTCCGCATTTTTCGCATCTTATAACTTCTTTATTATGAACATTTTTATATTTTCCGCAAGAGCAAGCGCCGTCCTTCATAGGGCCAAATATACGTTCGCAAAACAAACCGCCTACCTCAGGCTTCAATGTTCTGTAATTGATGGTTTCTGGCTTTGTGACTTCGCCATAAGACCATTCTCTAATCATTTCCGGAGAAGCAAGACCTATCTTTATCGAATCAAACTGTTTATTCTGTTCCATAGCTATCTCCTCCTTTTAATTCTTGTCGCTGTCATCAGCAATATCAGAAGAACCGTCTTTAAATACAAGTTCATCATCGTCGGTTAAAATCTCTTCTTCGTCCCCGCCTTCAATGGTAAATGCATCATCAAGCTCTTCTTTTACAAGCTCGGTTGAAAAATCATCATCTTGGAGATTGAGATTTCTCATATTATTTGTATATGCTGGTGGCTCATCGTCATTGCAAAGAGTAGAAAGCTGAATTTCTTCACCGTCTTTATCAAGAACCCTAACATCAAGTGCCAAGGACTGAAGTTCTTTGACAAGCACCTTAAAGGATTCTGGAACACCAGGAGTAGGTATATTTTCACCCTTTATAATTGCCTGATAAGCTTTTCTACGTCCTGTTATATCATCGCTCTTTACAGTTAATATTTCCTGAAGAGTATAGGCCGCACCATAAGCCTCAAGCGCCCAAACTTCCATTTCACCGAAACGCTGACCACCAAACTGCGCTTTACCGCCGAGAGGCTGCTGTGTAACAAGTGAATAAGGTCCTGTTGAACGTGCATGAATTTTATCATCAACAAGGTGATGGAGTTTAAGGTAATACATTATACCAACTGTAACCGGGTTATCAAAAGCTTCTCCAGTTCTACCATCATATAATGTTGTTTTACCGTCAATAATTTTAACTTTCTTCTTTGCGCGCAATTCGGCAAACTTAACTTCGTCGTTTACTTCCTCATCCGAAAGTCTAACATAATCATACTTACCGGTTTGAGCATCGCAAACTTCTTCAAACAAAGCTTTATCTTTATATACCTCACCGTCTCTTATGTCACGGCAATAGCCCGAGGCACGCAAACAGTCAATAATATCCTTTTCGTTTGCACCATCAAACACAGGGGTCATTATTTTCCATCCAAGACGCTTTGCAGCAATTCCAAGATGAACTTCAAGAACCTGACCTATATTCATACGTGAAGGAACACCAAGAGGATTAAGAACTATATCAAGAGGGGTACCATCAGCCAAGAAAGGCATATCCTCGGGAGGAAGTATACGAGAAACAACACCTTTGTTTCCGTGACGTCCTGCCATTTTGTCTCCAACGGATATTTTACGTTTCTGTGCTATATAAACTCTTACTACTTTATTTACGCCTGGAGCAAGTTCATCGCTTTGGTCATGTGAGAACACTCTAACATCAACAATAACACCGCTCTCGCCGTGACGCATTCTCAGAGATGTATCTCTTACCTCACGTGCCTTTTCGCCAAATATAGCGCGGAGAAGTCTCTCCTCAGCAGTAAGTTCTGTTTCTCCCTTAGGAGTGGTTTTTCCTACAAGTATATCACCCGGACGAACTTCCGTACCAATTTTAATAATACCTTCAGTATCAAGATCACGCAATGCATCGTCGCCGACATTAGGAATTTCTCTGGTTATTTCCTCGGGACCGAGCTTTGTATCTCTTGCATCAATAGAATATTCCTCAATATGCAAAGAAGTATATACGTCCTCACGAACGAGACGTTCGTTAAGCAAAACTGCATCCTCGTAATTATAGCCTTCCCATGTCATAAATCCGATAAGAGCATTCTTACCGAGAGCAACCTCACCCTGTGATGTTGCAGGTCCGTCTGCTATAACCTGTCCAACGATAACAACTTCACCCTTTTGGACAATAGGGCGCTGATTGAAACAAGTACCCTGGTTTGTACGTTTGAATTTTATTAAGTTATAAGCATCCTTTTGTCCGTCTGGACGAAGGACTACAATTTTATTAGCTTCAACACGTTCAACCGTTCCTGCATTTTTAGCAAGCACAACGATACCAGAGTCAACAGCTGCTTTATATTCCATACCTGTTCCGACAATAGGTGAATCTGTTGTGAGAAGAGGAACTGCCTGCTTCTGCATGTTTGAACCCATAAGAGCACGAGAGTTATCGTCGTTCTCAAGGAATGGAATCATAGCAGTGGCTACAGACACAACCATTTTTGGTGAAACATCCATGAAATCAACTTCTGATACGTCAACACGGATAATTTCAGCTTTATCTCTCGCTACAACACGTTTATTTACAAAGAAATTGTTCTCATCCAGCTTTTCGTTTGCCTGAGCGACAACATAATTATCTTCAATATCGGCTGTCATATAAACAATATCATCGGTTACTTTACCAGTTTTACTGTCAACACGACGATATGGAGCTTCGATAAAGCCATACTTGCTGATACGAGCATATGTTGCAAGGTAAGAAATAAGACCGATATTAGGACCTTCAGGAGTTTCAATAGGACACATTCTACCATAATGTGTATAGTGAACGTCACGAACATCAAAACCTGCACGGTCACGTGCAAGACCACCTGGCCCGAGAGCCGACAGACGGCGCTTATGAGTAAGCTCCGACAGAGGGTTTGCCTGGTCCATGAACTGAGAAAGCTGTGACGAACCAAAGAACTCACGGATAGCCGTAGTTACAGGACGGATATTAATAAGTGCCTGAGGGGTAAGCTTATCATTATCCTGTGTTGTCATTCTTTCCTTGATTATTTTATCCATTCTTGTAAAACCGATACGAATCTGGTTTTGAAGTTGTTCACCAACCGAACGAATACGACGGTTTCCAAGATGGTCGATATCGTCAACATTTCCCACATCGTGCATAAGATTTAGGAAATAGTTAATCGATGCAAAAATATCGTCTTTTGTTATGTGTTTAGGGCAAAGCGTTGCAATTCTTTCACGTGCCATAGCACGGATTGCATCAACGTCTCCACCTGATTCTTCTTTAATTTCAAGAAGAACGGAAGTACAAGCTTTTTCAGGCACTCCGCAATCCTTAAGATCAAAGCCAAGAACATATTCAGGTTCTATTGTATTATTTGAAAATACAATAACTTTTTCTTTGTTATCAAGTTCGAGAACCACTTTGTTGACAGCATTATGTTCAACATTGAAAGAGTCCTCTCTTGTTAACACTTTACCTTTTTCATAAAGAATTTCTCCCGTTATAGGCGAAATTATATCCTCAGCTATTCTATGACCACGAATTCTGTTTGAAATTGCCACCTTTTTATTATATTTATAACGTCCAACAGGGGCAATATCATATCTTCTCGCGTCGAAAAAATAGTTGTTTATAAGAGCTTCCGCCGTTTCGACAAGCGCAGGCTCGCCGGGGCGCAGCTTCTTATAAATCTCTTTTAATGATTCAACACGCACATCTGTACGATTTGCGGTTGCAAGCAGTTCAGATTCATCTTTTTCAAGGGTAGCCGTAAGTGCCGATTCTTCACCAAATACCGAGTAAATATCTTCACGCGAAAGGATTCCCAAAGCACGAATTAGCATCGTTAAGGGAAGTTTGCGATTTTTATCTATGCGGACATAAAGAACGCCATTTGCATCTGCTTCATATTCCAACCATGCTCCACGATAAGGAATAATTGTTGAGGCATATGTGCGTTTGCCGCTTTTTTCGATTTCTGAAGTATAATACATACCAGGTGAACGGATAATCTGTGAAACAATTACACGCTCGGCACCGTTTATTACGAATGTACCGTTTGATGTCATAAGCGGGAAATCTCCCATATAAATGTCAGTCTGCTTAACCTCTCCGGTTGTTTTGTTTGTAAGGCGGACATTTACACGTAGCGGTGCCGCATAATTCGCATCTCTCTCCTTACACTCTTCAACTGAATATTTCGTTTTTGAATCTATCGAATACGATAGAAATTCAATAGAAAGATTGCCGGAAAAGTCCACTATAGGAGAAACATCTGCCAATACCTCCTTTAATCCTTCTTCTAAAAACCATTCGAAGGATTTCGTTTGAATCTCAACGAGATTCGGTAACTCAAGTGGGGCCTTGGTTCGTGAAAAACTCTTTCGGATATTTTTCCCAAGTTTCTCATCGTGTACTCTTTGTTGCAATGCATCAGCCATGTTTATACAATCACTCCATTCAAAGTAGTAAATCATACCGTTTCACAACGATACGGCGGAACATATGTTAATTTAACCGCCAATAAATGCTAAGTTTTCAAAGACAAAGCACAAATTCAGCGATTATAATGCAGTATAATATAATATCACACATATCGCTTATTGTCAATAGGTATTCGCATTATTTTTGCTTTTTTTGCATATTATATTTTTATATGGTAAAAAAGACAGATTCGCATTTCTAAATAATTGCATTTTTATGACAAGCTCAAAAACACTTTTTAAACGGTTTTTACTCCTTTTTTATAACTCCTGCAAATCAAATCAATTAGCAAATCATTATAGATTTTTATAAATTGTAAACATTCGACAAATACTATGGAATTTTTTATTTCTATGTGATATAATGTAATGAATTATAATATCATGAGAAAGTGTCGCTGCTTTCAATAAGAATATTGTATTCCCCCCTCCCCGGATAGAAAGGATTATTATGCCAAATTATATAGAAAAAGTTGAAAAATACACTCTGCCTGTGATACCCGTCAAATCAATTTTTGCATTCCCAGGTATTACGCTCAATTTTGAGCTTACAGACAAAATGGCGGTTGTAGCCGCAAAAAGCGCAACAAAAGCAACGTCTCTCGCCCTTGTAGTTGCATATACAGAAACACTCGGTGATAAACTCGATACAACCGATTTATTCAAAGTCGGTACAGTAGTTAAAATAAAACAGTCCATTCAGTCACCCGAAGGAAATATGCGTATCATAGTTGAAGGAATATCAAGAGCTGTTGTTGATAACTACACCAAAAGCGGTTCTTATTACACTGCCGACATAACTTCAAAAACTATGAATCTAACCGACAATGGTGGACTTAAAGGCGAAGCATATATACGTGATGCCATTAACGGTATAACAGAAATTATTAAATTTTTACCAAAACTAAATGATAATATTACACTGACGCTGTCAAATATAAAAGATCCCGGGGCTTTTGCCGATTTTGCAGCATCTTACATTCTTGTGAAACCAGAAGATAAGCAACAGATTCTCGAATGCTTTGAACCTATCAAACGAATTGAAAAACTGATAATGCTCCTCAATTCCGAAATAGAACTGCTTGACTGCGAACTTGACATTCACAATAAAGTAAGAGCAAAAATCAACCGTCAGCAAAAGGAAATGTATCTGCGTGAACAGCTCAATGTAATAAAATCAGAACTCGGCGACAATGACTCACAATATGATAATGATAACTATCTTCAAAAAATAATGCAAACAAAACTTCCTAAAGAAGTTCGGGAAAAACTCATATCCGAAGCCGAAAAACTTACAAAAATGCCTTTTGGCTCAGGCGAATCTGGCGTTATGCGCTCATATCTTGACACTTGTCTTGAAATACCGTGGGAAGTAAGAACAAAAGACAGAATTGATATCGCCGCCGCCTCGAAAATTCTTGATGCGGACCATGACGGGCTCGAAGATGTTAAAAATAGAATTCTTGAATATCTAGCAGTAAAACAGTTCAATCCCGATATCAAAAATCAGATACTCTGTTTTGTAGGCCCTCCCGGTGTCGGAAAAACATCGATAGCTGCCTCCATCGCGCGGGCAATGAAACGTAAATATGTGCGTATCTCCCTCGGCGGTGTGCGTGATGAAGCTGATATTAGAGGTCATAGAAAAACTTATATCGGTGCCATGCCAGGACGTATAATAAATGCACTTATTAAAGTCAAGGTTAAAAATCCTTTGATTTTGCTTGACGAAATAGACAAGCTGACAAAAGATGCTCATGGGGATCCAGCATCCGCACTGCTTGAAGTACTTGACTCTGAGCAGAACCACGCTTTCCGTGACCATTTTGTGGAGCTTGATACAGACCTTTCCGAATGCCTCTTTATAGCTACTGCAAACACGCTTGAAACAGTTCCCCGCCCGCTTATTGACCGTATGGAAATAATTGAACTTCACACCTACACAAGGAACGAAAAATTAGCAATAGCAAAAAATCACCTTGTTCCTAAACAGTTAAAACGTCATGGGCTTACAAAAAGAAACGTAAAAATTACAGATGAAGCCGTTTCTGAGCTTATCGACTATTATACTCGTGAAGCAGGCGTGCGTAACCTTGAACGTGAAATCGCTAATCTTTGCAGAAAATCCGCTAAATACTTGATTGAAACTAAAGAGCCAAAAATTATATTCAATTCCTCAAATATTACGACTTTCCTTGGCGGAAGAAAATATTTGCCTGAAATGATTGAAACTAATGATGAAATCGGTGTTGCAAACGGCCTTGCATATACTGAGGTCGGCGGCGAAATGCTGAAAATTGAGGTTGCGGTGCTTGACGGCACAGGCAAACTTGAGCTAACAGGTTCTCTCGGCGACGTAATGAAAGAATCCGCACACGCCGCTCTCACATATGTGCGCTCAATAGCAAAAGAACTCGGCATAGATCCCGACTTTTATAAAAACCGTGACATTCACATTCATGTTCCCGACGGTGCAGTTCCAAAGGACGGCCCTTCAGCTGGAATAACCATGATGAGTGCTATCGTAAGCGCTCTCACAGGGCGTCCATTCAAACACGCCCTCGCTATGACAGGTGAAATAACAATCCGTGGCAGAGTGTTACCGATAGGGGGATTGCGTGAAAAAACCATGGCTGCATACACCGCGGGTATCAAAAAAATCATCATTCCCGATGACAATGTAAAAGATCTTGAAAAGCTTGACAAACTTGTTCTCGAAAACATAACCTTTATCCCATGCAAACACGCATCCGAGGTGTTGAAGGAAGCGCTTTTGCCTAATGAAATTATTTATACCGATATACATACGGCAAATTTAGACAATAATATACTACAGAACATTGTCTATGCTACACCCAATACGAATTCCAAAGGAGAAACTTATGGCATTTAACATTCAGAATGTCTCACTGAGAATAAGCGCTGGCTTTCCATCTCAGTTTCCACGAGACGCCATATCTCAGGTGGCTTTTTCCGGACGCTCAAACGTCGGAAAAAGCTCCCTCATAAATTCTTTGCTCGGTAGAAAGTCCCTTGCAAGGACAAGCACTGCACCTGGAAAAACCATAACAATCAATTTTTATGATATAGATAAAAAGCTTTTCCTTGTTGACCTTCCGGGTTACGGCTTTGCAAGGAGATGCCCTCAGGATAAAGAACAATGGTCAAGACTCACTGACGGTTATTTCACTGAAAACAAAAACTTTGATCTTCTACATCTTATTGTTCAGCTCATCGACAGCCGTATAGGTCCAACTGACGACGACTTGGTAATGCTGGATTTTATGAATAAAAACAACCTTCCTTACGTAGTTGTTGCAACAAAAATAGACAAGCTAAATAAAACAGATAGAGAAAAAAATCTCGAAGCCCTTAGAAATCACTCCCACATATTACGTGGAAATATTATACCCTATTCCACAATAAGCGGTGAAGGAAAAACAGAGCTTTGGAAAAGCATCAAAGAACACACAAATCTTTAAGTAAAGGAATTTAAAGCGTTGAGCAGCTTATCAAATGAACTTATCGGTTCAATAATTGAACTTTTAATAACATTACCAATAATTCTATTTGCATTGACAGTTCATGAAGTGTCACATGGCCTTGTTGCCAATGCACTCGGTGACCCAACTGCCAAAAATCTCGGCAGACTTACACTTAATCCGATAAAACACCTTGACCCTATTGGTTTTCTTTGTATGATTTTTTTAAGATTTGGTTGGGCAAAGCCTGTACCGATAAATACACGCAATTTCAAAAACCCACGCCGTGACATGGCTCTTACAGGGCTTGCAGGACCTATGTCAAATTTTCTGTTAGGTATCGTTTTTACGCTATTACTCAAAGTATTTGTTTCCATTTATTACAATATAGAAATCACTGCCTCAAACGAAGCATTAATAAAGATGATCTATACTTTTTTATACTACTCTGTTTTTCTAAACATAGCTCTTTCAATATTCAATCTGCTACCCTTTCCACCCTTTGACGGCTCGAGAATCTTTTATGTTTTCCTACCTGCTAAGTGGTATTTCGGTATAATGAAATATGAACGCTATATTGGACTGGGAATTCTCGGACTTTTCATATTACTCGGTAGAGTTTTTGACGTATATCCAACATCTTATATCACAGGTAAAATTATGAATCTGTTGTTTAAATTATTCGGCATTTACATTTAAGGAGATGCTATGGAAGCTATAACTTATAAGCTTGAACGCTTTGAAGGTCCACTTGATTTACTGCTTACACTTATTTCAAAAAACAAAGTAAGTATCACAGACATCCCTATTTCCATAATCTGCGACCAATATATCGACTATATCAAACAAGCAGATATTATGAATATGGAGCTTGCGAGTGAGTTTATCCTCATGGCAAGCGAACTTATGTTTATAAAGAGCAAAATGCTACTTCCAAGAACAGAGGAAGAAGAGGACCCAAGAAACACCCTCACAGATGCTCTATTGCGTTATAAGCAGGCAAAGGAAGCGTGCGCAAAGCTTGCTCCCATGTATGCTTATTACAGCAAACGCATAGTTAAGGATACAGATGAAATTTCAGCCGATAAATCATATGTTGCAGAACAGGACATCTCGTCTTTATCAACTTCAATCCGCAGAGTTATAGCATACAATACAGCACTTGAAAAAGCCGTTAAAAATAACTTTACTCCCATGATACATAAGCAAGTCATTTCAGTTGAACTTAAAATCATTAGTATTCTAGACAAAATGCATAAATCTGGATCTTGTTCATTAAAGGATTTGCTTAACGACTCCGCCTCACTCCCCGATTTCATCGCTATGTTCATCGGCGTGCTTGAACTTATAAAAATCAGAAAAATACTTATCGTTGAAAATGATGACGTGACGTATGACATTCTCGACGACACAAATACAAAATTTATTCTCAGCGAAGAAACGGCAGTATAAGCGAAAGGATAAATAGTATGAAAAATAATAAACCTAATATCAGGAAAGGAGCGTAGCCCATGCAGATTTTTATTATGAATTTGAAGGTGCTACACACATGGGCATTAATATGGATGAAAATATCAGTGAACTTCTAAAAATTGAAAATGCCATTGAAGCTATCCTTTATGCCGCTGGATACCCTGTAAAATATGAAAAAATTGCTGAGGTTCTCGGACTCACGGTAGCAGATGTAAAACTGATGATGGAACATATGTCACCTCTCTATAACGGGGAGGAATCAAAGCGAGGAATTTCACTTTTAATGTTTGACGAAACTGCACAATTATGTACCAAAGAGGAATATGCTCCTTATATTAAAGAAGCACTCGGTATAAGACAAGGCGGAAATCTCTCCTCGTCATCCATGGAGGTCCTTGCAATAGTCGCATACAATCAGCCTGCCACAAGAGCTTATATTGATGCTATACGCGGCGTCGACAGCAATTATGCAGTTAATTCTCTCATTGATAAAAATCTCATTGAATGCACTGGACGACTTGATGCTCCTGGTAGACCAATGCTTTATGGTACTACGGATAAATTTCTGCGCGTTTTTGGACTGAATTCGCTTTCAGAACTTCCGGTTACGGAGACACTCGTATCACCGCCAAATGCAGACAACATAATACAAGAAAAATCCGACGAATAAACGATAACACAATACATAAAACATGAAAGGATGAGATACAATGAGGCCACTCATAATAATTGGTGCAATATTGCTTTTCTTTGTATTTCTCTTTTCACTTCGTGCCGTTGTAACTATCTCATATTCCGACGAAGTTGCACTGAGTATCAGAATTCTTTTCCTAAAAATCAAAATTTTACCCAAAAAGAAAAAGAAAATTCATCTTGCACAATATGACATAAAAAAATTCCGTAAAAAGCAAAAGAAAAAATACCAAAAAGCCCTGAGAAAATACAACAAAAAGCAAGAAAAATCCGCATTAAAGGCCGAGGAAAAAGAAAAAGACAAAGATAAAGAAAAAGCCAAAATCCCTCTTTCAGAAAACATAAAATTTATAGAAAAACTTGTAAAAATCTTTTTCTCTCGATTTGCAAAGCATTTTCAAATTTATTTAGCAAAAATAAAAATAAATGTCGCCACAGGCGACGCAGCACAGACAGCTATTTTATACGGCGTTGTTATACAATCAGTAGCATACATTATTGAAACTCTTAATAGAGTAACAAACGTCAAAAAGTTAAAGCAATCCGAAATTATAGTAACTGCCAATTACCTAAGCGAGAAAACAAGCGCTGATGTATGCATTAAATTTGCACTGCGTGTATGGCATCTCGTAAGTATACTCTTTCATGTCGCATTCGGATATTTCACATACAAACCCTCATCTCCCGAAAGTGAAAAGCAAATAAAAAGAGTTAAAAAATCAAGAAAAAAATAATGTATTATGATATCCAAAATTTAAGAACTTATATCATAAATCAATTATATAAATGAAAGGAAACAATCTTATGTCTAACGAAAATAAGCTTCAGGACATTATTAAAACCTCACTTGAAAATATCCGCACTATGATAGACGCGGACACGGTGATTGGCAATCCTATCGTAACGGAAAGTGGCGTTACTATAATTCCAATTTCAAAAATTTCAATGGGCTTTGCCTCAGGCGGAATTGATTTTTCTCAAAAAGGTGAATCAGGAGCTCAAAACAAACCTCAAAACTTTGGCGGAGGCGGCGGAACAGGTCTCTCAATCCTGCCCATAGGCTTTCTTTCTATTGGAAAAGAAGGAAACGTTGAATTTATAAATGTAGGAGACAAGCCTGTAAACGACCCCGTTGAGCAAATTGCTGGACTTATTGAACGCTCACCTGAGCTTATCAAAAAGATAAAATCATTGTTCAAGAAAAAGCCACCGGTTGACGAAACTCCCGACGAGGAATAATTTGTTCCTACTTCAACATAACAATTTTACTCAATGAATATATTTTAATAAATATATTCATTGAGAGGTTTTTATGCATAAAATTTATTGTTCATTCATTTGTGTTCTGTTAATTGCCTGCTTTTTGCCAATAAACTGCTATTCTCTTTCACAAAAACCCACTACATCCGCAAAATCTTATATTGTTTATGAACCAATAGGCGACCTTGTCATATGTGAAAAAGATGCTGACAGAATATTGCCTATGGCAAGCACAACAAAAATCATGACCGCTCTTGTCGCTATTGAACAAGGCGGAAATCTTGACAGAGTAATCAAAGTCTCGCCCGCTGCCGCAGGTATTGAAGGCTCTTCAATCTATCTGTATTCAGGAGAGAATATTACATTGCGTTCCCTGCTCTATGCTCTACTCTTGCGGTCAGCAAACGACGCTGCCGCCGCTATTGCCATTGATATAGGCGGAAGTATTGAGGGCTTTGCACAGATGATGAACCAAAAAGCCTCTGTTCTCGGTCTTGCTCATACACATTTTGAAAACCCACACGGACTTGACAGCGAGTATCACTATACCACCGCAAGAGAGCTTGCTAAAATCGCAGCGGCGGCGCTTGAAAACGAAGAATTTGCTAAAATAGTCGCTACAGAAAAGATAAGCATACCAATGATGGACGGCAGTGCCACTCGTCTCATTACCAATCACAACAAATTATTGTTTACCTATGATGGCGCTATCGGTGTCAAAACAGGATATACGAAAACTGACGGACGATGTCTTGTGTCCGCAGCTAAGCGCGACGATATGACAATTATTGTTGTAACGCTGAGTGACCCAAACGATTGGGCTGACCACACAAATCTGCTTAACTACGCTTTTGAAAATTATAGGGTAGATAAGCTGTGTACCGAACGAGAAAACAGTGTCACACTGCCCGTTATATCAGGCGTAAAAGATACTGTGCTTTGCGTTCCCGACAAAGAGATTATACTTACATCCGAAAAAGATACTCCTCCGGTAACGGCCATATATGAACAAGAGCGATTTTTATATGCTCCTGTGTATAAAGGCGAGATTGTGGGACATATCTATTGCATTCAAAACGGAATCGTTATTGACGAGATTAACCTGACAGCAACTGAGGATGTTGATGTTATAAAATACAAATTTAATTTATTCAGATGGATAGCTTCATTATTTGAAGATTAGCATAAAAACGATCGAATTCTCACGTTGTTTGTCTGAGCCGCTCTGCGGCATGAAGGATTATATATGGAAAACAAAATAAGATTACAAAAGCATTTCACAGACTGCGGTATATGTTCAAGACGTACGGCAGAAACCTACATTACACAAGGACTTGTTAAAGTCAATGGGGTTGTTGCCACAATAGGCTGCTCAATTGATCCCCAAAAAGATATCGTTGAATATCAAGGCAAACAGATTACACTAGGAGAAAACAAAAAATCAATTTGCCTTATGCTCAACAAACCAAGCGGTTATCTATGCTCAATGAGCGATGACAGAGGCAGAAAATGTGTCAGCGAACTTATGACCGATGTTCCTGTGCGTGTCTATCCAATCGGACGACTTGACATGGAATCAGAAGGCTTGTTGCTCTTTACAAACGATGGTGAACTCGCCAACAGACTTACACACCCAAAACATCAAATACCAAAAATTTATCTTGTTAAAGTAAGCACAACGCCAACACCAGAACAATTAAAAACGCTCTCATCTCCTCTCGAGATTGACGGATATACAATTATACCAGTCAAAACAGAGCTTGTTTCTATAAAAAATGATTATTCCATGCTCAAAATGACCTTATTTGAAGGTAGAAACAGACAAATACGTAGAATGTGCGATATCGCTGAACTTAAAATACTAAATCTCAAAAGAATTGCTATTGGCGAATTGGCATTGGGAACTCTATCAAAAGGCAAGTGGATTGCCCTTACAAAGTCACAAATTGATTATTTAAATTCCGCAAGAATAAGTACTCTAGACCCAAACGATAAATCAAGATAAACAACCGAAAGGATAATATATATGATTGAAGTATTACCTATACAATCAAAATCCGAGCAGGAACAAATCTGCTCATTATGTAATGTAGATTACAACGAAATTTTATTGGCATACGGTGCCCTTATAGATGACCAACTTGTGGGTGTATGTCAATTTAAAATAACAAAACAAGGCGGAATAATATTTGACCTTGCATCAGTAAATATACCCAACAGCTTTGAAGTGCTATTTATCCTCGGAAGAGCCACGCTAAATTTTATCGATTTGTGCGGCGTTCACGAGGCATATATACACTCCCCCTCATTCAATGAAAAATTAGCAACCTCTATTGGTTTTTCAAAAAATAACGACGAAAATTATTATATTGATTTGACAAATTTCTTTAATAATCCCTGTCAGCACAAATAATAAATAGCGTTAAGATACTTTTTGCACATAATTTGTAAGATTTTACTAAATTATGTGCATTTTTTTTGTAAAACATTTTTTAATGAAAACTATTGCAATATTTTCCAATATATGGTATTATATTATTATAATATTTTACCATAAATTAGGAGGGAAACATGGACAACACTTTTTCAAAAATTCTGATTGCTGACGAAAACGATTCTGCAAGAGAAAAACTACGCGAAATACTTTTAAATCAAGGGTACAGACAAATCGAAGAAGCTAAAAACGGTGAGGAAGCATTAAATAAAATAAAGGCGTTCCATCCTGATGTAGCTATAATTGATGTCTGGCTTTCAAAACTTGATGGTATCGGCGTCATACGAAACAGCCATTCAATAGACTATATGACCGATAAAGAACCATCTTTTATCATGGTTTCTATGGTATCAAATCACAATCTTTTTATCGAAGCATCCAATGCAGGTGCCGAACTATGTATGCTTAAGCCATATGATGTTAACAGTATGTGCAATCATATAAATAGCCTTATGTATACAAGAAAAAAACTAATCTCTCTGTCGGATGGCAGGATAAACGCAATCAAGCCCGTAACGGATATCGAATCCGAGGTTACCAAAGTTATTCATCAAATAGGAGTCCCAGCTCACATCAAAGGATATCAATATCTACGTTCGGCAATAATGATGACAGTTGAGGACAACGATATAATAAATTCAGTAACCAAAATTTTATATCCCTCAGTCGCAAAAAAATATCAAACAACCACCTCGAGAGTTGAACGTGCTATAAGACATGCCATTGAGGTTGCATGGGATAGAGGCGACGTTGACACTCTTAATTCTTTCTTTGGTTATACAATACAAAATTCAAGAGGTAAACCAACAAACAGCGAATTCATTGCAATGATAGCTGATAACCTTCGTCTGAAGCAAAAGCTTGAAGCAAGCAGCTACAGATAATAATCTGAAAAGAGTAATATAGCAGATGATATTGAAAAGCTCAAAACGAATACAGATTATTATTATAATCTTTGAATAGAAAAATCGAGGTATTGCAAAAATAAATTGCAATACCTCGATTTATTATATTACTATTTTATCATAGATCCCAATCAATATCTTCAACATAAGGATCGCTTGCGGTAATGATATCAATAGTATTTATATATACTATCTCTGCTACGGGTTCAAAGTAAATATCTTTGTTCATTATCATTATTCTCCTTACTTTACTACTATATACTGTCCGAGTACGAGCTGTTGATCTGTTGTATATGGACTATAAATACCAGTAGTTCCTATTTCGTAATTATATACAGCAGTCTGTGTGGTGCTTGTATCTGCAAAAGCCGCCTCTGCAATTTCCGCAATACTTCTTGTTGCATATACATTACTATATGTATAAGTACCATTAGCATAAACATATGCAATTGCTGCAAATTCGACATCATAATTTGCTTCTTTTATATTAGCAATAGAACCTGCGATTACAATACCATCATCCGTTGTATTATATGGGTTGCTAACATCAGCGGCAGCAATAAGATATTTTGCAGAAGTTTTTGTCAATGCGTCAAGTGCATCTTTAGTGAAAGCGCCTGCTTCGTTTACATATGATAATGGAGCAATAATAGTTCCAACTGTGTAATTGCCTACACCATATGTTGTATTGAGCTCTTCAATATATGAATTCTTAATTTCAGTTGTAAATCTTAATCCGTTTGACTCTTCCACAAGTCTTGCTGCTCCTCTAAATGAGGTTGAAACATTTATAGCATCACCTGATACTGAAACTTCAGCGGTGAAATCATAAACTGTT
>Ga0172378_10002237_pt1 | contig 18057 bp, 14 predicted proteins | sample GrowelOW332metaG_FD_119755 | JGI IMG/M metagenome (GOLD analysis project Ga0172378, IMG submission 119755) | Groundwater microbial communities from an aquifer near a municipal landfill in Southern Ontario, Canada - Pumphouse #3_1 metaG | ecosystem: Environmental > Aquatic > Deep subsurface >... | reverse complement strand
AGGATATCGTAAACCAAACGGTCAAAAGCCTGAGTCTGTTCAGCAGAAAGAATCCGCTCCTTTACATCAATATATGCAACCCCTTCATTATCACCAACGTATCCACCAGTAGCAAAAGGCATCAAACGTCTTGGATCAATGAAATTACCACCTTCGTCCATCACACCAAAATGGAGATGAGGACCTGTCGAATTACCAGTCGAACCAACATAACCAATAACCTGACCAGCAGAAACCGGACCAGGCTGTGCAGCGATACTGCTCATATGCCCATAAAGCGTTTTGAAATCGCCATGGTCAATAATAACGGCATTCCCGTACCCGCCATAATAATCAGCAAGCGTGACATTCCCACCGGATACCGCATATATTGGTGTTCCTTCAGGGGCCGCTAAATCCATCCCTTGATGGTTCGTACTTCCAATTCCGCCGGGACTCTCACGGTTACCAAACTCATCAGAAATCACATAGCCATTCAGTGGAGCAAACATACCATTTGCGAGTTCAGTCGCAAGACCTTCACCAATACCAAAATTAATGCCAAGTCCTTCAGACAACTGGTCCTTTACCTTATTGAAGTCATCGCCAAACATATCTTGTATTCCAGTCTTATTTGGAGCAAATCCTTGTGCAAATTTCTCCTTCAATCCAGACATCAACTTGTCGACAATGTAAAAGAGTTTATCTCCATTAAGACCATTAATAAGACCTTGGATAACGAACTGCCCGATATCACGCATCACATGGGATGGCGATTTAATGACGAACCCATCGGTAAAAGCCTGTACGACTTTCCCAACAATTAGATTAACAGTCTCTGCAACATTGACTGACTTAATCCCCTCATCAAAAGAGGTAATCATATTTACCCCTTCACTATGCCATTTATCTGGCAGGGTAGAGAGGTGGTTTGTTAATTCATCCATTCGACTACTTGTGTCGTCACGAATACTGACCATTTTTCGAGACATATCAGTCTGCATGGCCGTTGTCTTAGTCGAAACACCGTCAACCATCAACCCCGTTTTGGATAGAATGAAATCCATCATGCTTTGCCAAATCAAAAGAGAATTAGAACTGATATTTTTAAATGAACTATCGGAATCGGAATACATCTTATTCCACGGGACATTAATATCAATAGCAAGTTTTTCAACCTGTGACAGAACCGCTGTTTTACAGATATCTTTCCACTTAGATGTCGCATCCTGGTTTAAATCATCGAAAACATCATTCGCATTATCCTTTGTCTGCACGAACGTCTTATCGACAGATTCACTCATTTCGTCAGTATTTAAGACAACATCATCCTTCATCGAAGTAAACGACTCAACAATTTTCTTATTCGTCTCAAGAGCAGAAGCGTCAACACCACCAAATTTCGAGATGTCCGCATTAATGGAAGATGAAGCCGCTGCATTGGAATTTGTTCCACCCGCAGAAGTAATCGAATTATTAACCAAATCCTTGTAATTTGCTAGAGCATTTTTAACCTCAGACCCAACAATCTCACCAACCGTACTCCCCATGAGATAAGCGATATTGTCATAATCAGGATCATACTCCCCAAGAATGTCAATGATTTCCTGCATCTTATTGTTTCGGATCAAATTGGCCGCTTCGTCAGCAAGAGCCTTTTCCGTCATCATTCCGTCAAGACTTTTAAGCACAGGATCGTAATTTTCAGAATCCTTATCTAAAAGACCGTCGTACTTTTCGTTTATCTTATCGATAGCATCCTTCTCAGAATCAATCTGTTCATTCAGCTTATCAATACGAATATCTTTTTCCAGAGCAGCGATTTGGTCTAATAATTCCTTTTGTTTACTTTTCCCAAGAAGAGAATTATCGTTTTTCCAAAGTTCGTAAGCGTCTTTAAGTCCAGCAAGCTTCTTTTCCTTATCTTCAGACGTATTTCCTTCAAGCCGCTTAATTTCATCCTCAAGTAAACTTACCCGATCATCGTGGACTTTTATTTGAGCAGCCTTTTCATCTTCAAGCTGTTTTTTACGAGTATCGTATAAATCTTGATATTTACTCTTTAAGGCACTAACAGTTCGAGAAAAGAAAGACTCTACATTTTTTGTATAAGTATTCTTATAATTCTCTATGGCCTTTTCAGCTTCTTCAGCAGCCTTTTGTGAAGCCTTAGCCGCATCCTCCGCAGCTTTTGCAGCAGCCTGAGACGCTTTTTCAGCCTCCTTAGCCGCCTTTTCTGCATCAGAATTAGAAGAAGAAGAACTACTTCCAGAACTTCCTGACCCAGAACCAGATGAACCCGATCCAGATGACCCAGAAGAGCCTGGTGGAGAAATCGGTGCAGGCGTGTATGAACCAGAACCGACACCAGAACCACCGGTAGGGGAGTAGTTAGGTTTAAAACTTCCAAGATTTAAGAATTGACTAAAATCAATCGTTTTTAAGCTTGAACCAAATGAACCCAGCGATGCAGCGAAACTCTGTACACTGTCTCCACCCTCACCGTCAATCTCAAGCCCAAGATCAGACCATGTAAAAGGGTTTTGTCCCTTAATAATATTTTCTGGTTTAAATTCAATCCCACCAACAGGCTTAAATCGAATCGTATACTTAAAGTTTGAAATCACATTCCCAAGGTCAGAAATAACAGACGCCCCTGCATTAGCAGCATCATTGACACTTCCAGACAAAGAATTGGTCATTGCATTCGTTCCAGCATTTACAGCCTCAGCGGAAAGCAGGACCCCATCTTTAATATTCCCCTGGCCATCAAATACGTCATCAACAGTAACTCCCATTGCAGAGGCAGTTACATCAGCTATACTCCTCCAGGCGTCTGTATTAGAAGAATGTAATGCCCCCATCGTAGACGAGAAACTATCATACATGGCGATATAAGCATCGCTTGACTGCATTGCTGACCACCATGCGTCATCAACCATTCCTTGAGATACAGCATTTTGAATTTCACTTAACACAGAATAATTGTCACCAAGAAAACTCACCGCCGACGACATACTGTTAATGCCATCAACCGCTCGTTGGAGACTGTTTGCATAGTCATTGACCATACCAGACTCATCCATCCACCTTCCATTCTCATTATGAAGACCTTGTGATACGACCTGCATATCGAGTAATTGTTGATTAGAAGATTGTAAAGATTGAATATATTCCTGAGCGCCGATATTCCCATTTGTAAAAGCAACAGTTGATTCCTGCAAGAAATTCACAATATTATTTGAAAGAGTCGTAAACATCGCCTGTTGTGATCCGACAACCTTTGCACTTTCATAATCAAGATAAGTTAAGTCCTCGTGTATCCTTGAGAAATCAGCACTGTTAATTAGGTTTGTAATCGAACTCTGATAATCAGTGGCATTTATCGTACCATTAAGAAAGTCATTATTAATTGTCTTTAAAGAATCAGCAAAACTGTCAAACCCTTCAACACCAGAAAATGACTTCTTCAAATTATCAATATAATCGCTAGAAGCTGTAATCGCCTTTTGATAATCTTCTGATAAATTACCAAGTGAACCAGATTCTTTTTCTTGAGCAGCAATCAACTCATCCGTTTCTCGAACCTGTTCATCCTTAGCCGCATTTAAGTCATCCATAGCCAGAGTATTAAGCTTGTACTGGTCGCCTTCTTTTACAAGATATTTTGCATACTCAGGACGATCCTGGAGCATCTTGGAGACAGTATCTAAAGAAAGCGAACCTTGTTCATTATATTCTTCAAAATATCCTGACAAAGTTGAAACAGTATCAGATGTTTCAGAAAGCGCAGATTGAAGCCCCTCAATTTTAGAAGCTGCTTCGTCAGCAGAACTACCGACACCATCAATTTCATTCTGAACAGCAACCATCACATTGGAAGGCGTATTACGCAGTTCCTCATTGATTCTTTCTAAAAGCTTTTGGGCTTCTTCTGTATCCTCTTTATTTAGCGTATTTCCAGCAAGATAACCTTGAACTTTTTTTTCTTCTTCGACGAGAGTCCTTGTTTTCTCAATAATGCCATCATAAGCCTTAGACTGATTTTCCATCGCCTTTCTTGATTGAACATCGACAGCTGCAAGCTGATTTTCCCAATCTTTAGCATTTAAACCAGAAGATATCGCATCATTTCGTCTTTTAGAATATTCATCCTGTTTCTGTGTAAAATCTTCAATTGCACTAGATTGTTCTTCATACTCTTTATTAAGAGTCTTTAAAGAAGCAATGGCCCTGTCTGTTTGTGTTTTAGAGTTGTCTGGACCATCAAAAACATTGGCACCAAATAATTCATCATGAGCAAGTCTCTTTTCCTCTATATCAAGAAGGTCCTTTTCCCGCTGGATTCGCACTTCCAGATATTCAATTCGTGCCTTATCAGCACTTGTAGCAGTCCCAGCCCCAACCTTTTCGTTCAGAGTATTATACTCGTCTGTTAATTCTGAAATCTTATTTTTTAAATCATCGACTGTTTGCTTTTGATTTTCAGTAGCATTTGCTAGATTTTGAAAAGTATATATCGCCGCTGTCGCTCCAGCCACAAGCAGAGTATATGGATTAATCAAAGATTTTACAGCATTGAGGGCAGTTTGTGCAGCCGTCTCAGCCATCGTAGCAATCGTATTTGAAACACTTGCAGCAGTCGCTTTAGTTTTTGAAACAGTTTGGGCTTCTTCAGTCGCCGTACCTGACACATTCCCAATATTATTAAGAATCTGTTGGGCGTACTCTTCCTGAGCAGAAACCTTTAATTTATCAAAACTAGCACTTAATCGCTCAAGTTGTTTCTGATATTCAACAGCTGTTATTTTTCCCTGTCGATATTGCTCATTCAAAAGATTAAATGCCCGTTTTTGAGCGCCAATCTGTACGATTTGCTTATCATTAAGTCCATTCTGTGACTGTAAAGCTTTGGCCCTGTCAAAATAAGCCTGAGTAGACTGTTCAACAGCCGCAGCTTCAGCAATCTGAGAAGCCGTTCCCGTCCGTATAACAGAAGTAAACTTCCCAATAAGACCAGTAACTTCACCAATCTTCTTAAGAGCAGCGAAAGCGACAACAAGCTCTCCAATAGTCAAAACAGTTTTAAGGACAGCCGGGTCAAGTTCAGAAACCTTATCTGTCACACCGGCAATAGCAGACATAATTGTTGTCATTCCCTCAAGGACACCAGCATTTCCAATAGCCATCCCAAGCTCCGTAATGGAAGCATACAAAGCGTTCCACTGATTTTGGAAGGTAGACATCAATGCCGCATTCTGTTCATCCAAATAAGAAGAAGTCCCATCAATGGACTCCTCAATCATTTGGTAGTATTTAGGAGCCTCAGTTGACCAATTTTTAAGAAGGGTCAGAGCCACATCCCCTTGACGGGTAGCACCCATCGCCTCCTGAATACTCTTTGCCAGAGTATCGTTATTTGTTGAGACAGCCATCGCATAAGCCCGACTAGCCGTTTCCATCAACTCAGAGAAGTCCTTAAATTGCCCCTCTGCATCCTTAAGGGCTAATGTCGCATCTCCAGTATCTTCAGCAATCTTATCAAACAACGTAACAGTCTTTGTACGGGTTAAATAGGCTAAAATCGTCTTAAGTGAGTTCCCAGCTTCATCGCCAGACTTGGCCAAACGATCGCCAAGGAGGGAAGTCATAACGATAGCATCGTCCACGTCTCCATTTAAGGAAGACATATACCCACCAATCTTAGATAAAGACTGCCCATACTCGTCAGCCGTTCCCATAGCTGTTTTATCAGCCATGTACGCCCACTTATTAAGCGTTTCGACACCCTCATCAACCGTCAGATTGAATTGAAGCATCGTTGAGTTTACCAGCTTCACAGCTTCTTCGGCGTCAGCGATTTCACCGACATTCATAAACTTAGCCGTCGCCATCGAAATCTTATCAAGAAGTTCAGGGCTTTCAGCATAAGCCTCATTAATACGAATCCATGACCCTTGGATTTCCTGAGCATCCGTTACAAGAATCCCAGTATTCTTTGCCATCTCAATAGCGGAGTCATTCAGAGAATCCCTAAGTTCGTTGGAGAAGTCACCCATCAAACGCTGGTTGTTAATCGTGTTGTAATTTACCTTGATAACTTCACGACCAAGGTCTTCAAAGGCATTCGCAAGTTCATAAATTCCAACTGCCTGTAAACCAGTCTGCATTAAATTAGATTTTAGGCTACTCAAGTAGGCATTCGTACTTCCACCAGATACAGAACTCATAGAAGAACCAGTGCTGTTCATCGCACTTTTAAAATCAGTAACCTGCTTCTTTAGCTCAGCTTTCCGATAGTCCGTTTCCTGTTGTGCATCACGGACACGTTCCTGGATTTCACGCTTATTTAAAGCGGTCATTTCTTTATAAGAAACAGCAGAGTATTTTTCAATCTTATCAGCTGAAGACCTTGCGTTCTTATAAATTGAGTCAAATGTCGTTTCAAGCCGCTTTAACTCAGTAATTGATTTCTGTATATCCTGGTCATCAATCCAAGAATCGCCAACGGCTTTTTTATCAGATTCAATCTGCTTTCGCAAAGATTCGGCACGGTCTTTTAAAAGCTCCATTGCCTTTCCTGCTGAAATTGTACTTGAATCCCAAGACTCCTTAATGACTTTTGCATAATTAGATTGAGCATCAGAATTATTCTTTGAGTCTTTATTAGCCTCTTTCTGAGTATCACCAAACTTTTTAGTGGAAGATTCCATAGAAGAAAGATTCTGAGTCAGCACCTTACTTGCACTAGCAGCCTTATTAAGTTGTTCGACAAGTTCTTTTAAATCACCTTGTCCTTCGTAAACATTAAAGCCGACACCAAAATTCAGCTTCTTATTTCCACCATCTGCCATTTACTCACTCCTTACTTTATTGAAAGCCTTGTATATCCTTCATCGTCATACCTTTTTTATTTTTACGACTCTTTTCAGGAGATAATGGGTGGTCTCCATCCGAAATATGTTCGTCTGGATGCTCAACAAGATCAAGCGTTCCAACCTTATACTCCCAATTAATTCGTTTCCCGATTTCATTCAAACATCGATTAAACTGTGGGAAAGTCATTTTTAAGATATCCTCAATTGAACACCCAGAATAAACCATCACAGCACTAACAGAAGTTCCCCAGTCAATTCCTTCATCTGAATTAAAGGACGACTCAGAGTCACCTATCTGATCACAAACGCCGTTAATCGTCTTGACATCTCCAATCAAATCGCTAAAATTACTGGCATCCACATTTTTAAGAACGTCATCAACGTTGTCTTCAAGACAAAATGACCGTGAAAAAATCTCATATAAAGCCTTGATGGATTCCTCAGATTTGAAATTTTCATCAAAATCAGAATTTATAAATTGGAGATAACTACTTAATTCATAAAAATCAGATAATTGATAGGGAACACACCTCCTTGGAACCCCATCTAAAAAACCATCTAAATAAATTGGGAGCCCTAAAGCCATATTCATTTCCTGTCCATTAATCATTCCCATACCTCCGTAAAAGCACTCAAAAAACGAGAGGATTTACCTCTCGTCAATTTCAACACTCTAAACAGTTGCAACACCATCAATGATGAATTCCCAAAGATGACCATCTGGACGCATCGGGTCTTTCCCCTCAGCATCAAACTTAGGAGCAACAGGAGACTGATGCTTCGGATCGATACTGAACCCAGAAGTTGTCTGCATCTTATATACTCGAATATCACATTTATGTGTAATATTGGTATCTTCGTCATAGACGTCAAACAGGTAATCAAGCTGGAACGGCTTCGACATAGAAGACTGTGTAACAGCATAAGTCTGGGTTGTTGCGGAACCCATAGTTTCGTAGAAAATAACAACCTGCTTACCAGCATCGTCAGCGGCAAATGTCACAGTCTTAGTTTCAGAGTCAACCACAAATTTTCCAGCAGCAGCAGTTGTTTCAGTGGATTCAAAGCCATTAACAATGACAGAGCCAGCAATAGGCTTGCTATCAAGAGTCACAATACCATCTTCCGGGATCAGAACTTCCTTGACATCAGGCATTTCTGCAGCACCAGCAGTCGCAGTAGCACCATCAAGATATTCAATCATTTCGGGATTAAACACCGCATTTGTTGCAGAAACCTTTACCGCAGTATCCTTCTTAAAAGAAGCGATGGGAAATAACTTATTCCCGCCGGTAATCGGATCAGTTGAATAACTAGACTCAAAAGATAAATCCTGAAGGTCCGTATAGGCAATAATCTTAGACTTGTCCTTGAAATCTCGTAGGACAGCCTTCCCAATTCCATAAATAATTTGTTTCATTCAAATTCCTCCTAGAATAAATTCGTTAAAAATTTGTATTCAAAAAGCACCGTATGTTTTTCCCATCCAGTGCTTACATAAGTTGTACTTGGCCGTCTCTTGTATACAAGGCCCTGAAGCCCAATATCAAGCGGTATTTTCATTTCTCTTTTTCGTTCACGAGTGTCCAGAACCTCAATCAGACGTTTTAGAACCTGCAAATGGCGACGGTCAATCGCATCCTTATCCTGTGTGGTATGGATATCTATGGCCACATAGCCATAATCCTCAACCCCATTTCGATAACTACCGTCTGCTTCATGGATACACAGCTTCGTCGAATAATCATTGAGCATATCTCCAGGATTAGCAGTGTCCATCACCTGTTCTCGTAATTTTCCAATAAAAGCGTTGCGGTCCATATTCTCTTTATCAATCTCTAATAGGCTGATTAAAGTGTCATCATCACGGATTTCACGAAAAATCTTCGTATACACGTCCTTAAAATCAATCACTTAATCACCTCCCGATTCTCTTTAAACACCGCATTTCCACGCATATTCAAAACACTCATTATTAAATCCGACGCTTCAGCATCAACCTTATCCATAAAAACATCTGCTACATCCTGTACCATTCGGCCAATTTGAGGATCAGCCTCTTCACCTTGATAACGTGTTTTAAATCCAGGTGGCAAATCACCAGAAGCTTCCTTCATCTCTGGACGACCCGTTTCCCAATTGAAGGACTGATATACCCCTTCTGGACGGGTTACAATTGATGGACCTGTACGATATGGGCGGTTCCAATAGACTGATTTTTTGTAGTCATCCAAATAAGGATTTGACTCATCCATAAATTCACCGGAACCAAACTCAAGAACAAATGCTCTCGCATTGTCCGTGCTAATTGTATAGCCAACCGTACCTGTTCCATCGGCATAAGATTCAATCTTAGTCCCATCTTCAACAGACCAAAAGGGGTATCGTCTTGCAATAACTTCTTGTACAGAAGAAAACAAAAGGCTTTGAAGTTGTTCTGTCAAAATAGACATAAATAAATCTTCATTAAAATCGATTGTCACACAATATGCCAAACCATCACCCCCTGTAATACGTCATGTATACAGAGAGAACATCTTTATCCAATTCCTCAATATCTGTCACGATATACCGGTCACTGCCAACATAGAGTAAATCGTCAATTTTAATATCCCATTTTTTAACGGTAATCAATTGGTTTACAGAGTTTCGGTCAATGCCAGCATCTACCTGACGCTCACGCATCCCAACACGCTGGACGAAACAATCAATATTATCAACAACGATAGGGGAGTCACCAACAACGTTCCCATCCTCGTCATAGAGTTCTTGCTTTCTTCGACGCTCAACAATCGTATTGAAAAATAAAGTCGAAAAGTAATAGTCAACAGGTGTCTCGTTCGGAACCGTCATCACGATGCCAGTTAAAGAGAACGTATCATCGTCCTTTCCATTTTGCATTTCAATATAAGACCCTCGATGTACCGGGATAGTTAATTCACAAGTCATCATCTTCGTGTTTTCTTCTTTAATTGTGTAGGAATTTGACTTGTCCTTACACTGTCCACGGGTTAGTTTGCCATCCACTCGAATATCAACAGCGATATAATCAGACTGAATATATTCCAGATATCGGCTTCTAGCCTGCTCAACGACCTTATCAATGGTATTAACAATTGATGAACTAGCCATTGGACTCACCTAACCGTTTCACATCATTGGCAATATTAAGAAGACGCTTTCGGACATATTTAAACTGTTCGGCGTCAGTAATTGTGATTTCAATAACATCCAGGAGGGCGATAGTCTCATTATAAATATCAAGACTTGTCTTTAATTCATTCATCATTACCCTCCAAAGGATGTCACCATCCCAACAATACTGCTCGTTCCTGTCGCCCTGGCAATCTCAGACTCAAGATACCGATTTAGCTTATAGAGTTCATCCTGTATAGATTCAGGACGCTTCTGAAGGTCTTTTATAGAAAACGTAAGAGTGGCGAAATTTACGGCATTACGGTTTAATTCATCCCAAAGTCTTTCAAGATAACACCGATAAGCAAATCTAGCAGCCAGCCACGCTTCTGCCATAGTCAACTCGACATCAATACAACGATCGGCGTCAACGCCACTAAAAACATAACTCTGACCAATAGCAATTCCCATTTCAACAATACCCTGTTCAGCCAACTCATAATCTTCAGCTAGTTCAGTCTTAAATTCTTTCGGTATCCTGGACAACATACTATTAAGGATTTCTTTTACCGTAGTCCCCATAGTCGTCCTCCTTACAGGACCAGAGCATCATACCCCAGTTCCTTGATTTGCTTTGTCACAGCATCCAGGTATTTCTCATCCTTGCTGGCAGCGACAGCGGCTTTAAAGATGTCTGCAAGTAATTTTTCAGAAGTCACAGTCTTCACAAATTTACGAAAGCCAGTAATAGCCAATTCCAGTTTCTTAGCGATTTCCTCATCTGTCATCACATTTTCAGACTCAATCTTCTCAGCTGTCACGTCATCATCCATGGCAATGACCTTTAAAAATCCATTCTTAAAAGCGCCAGGACACTGCTCCTTCAGATAATCATACTCATCCTCAGAAAGAATAAAAGTCGACTCCGGTTTAAGTGATGCAATTTTCCCCTCTTTAACAAATTCAAGAGATAAATCAAAATTCCCTCTCGACACATTTTTAATCCTAACTTTACCCAATGTTTACACCATTCCTTTCAAATTATCCAATCCAAAGATAGGAAGGAGGAATTGATCCTCCCATTCGTTTCCTATCAAAAATAATTGATTACAATTTAGACCAAAAAAAATTAGCTAGTAATCTCAATACAATAAAGCCCTTCAGGCTTAGTAATCACATACCCAACCTCACGGTCAATTCTTGCATTCCAACTCAAATCATTGATGTCAGTATCCTGATACACTTTGCTTTCACCATATGTTGCAGCATAACCAACGTTTTTACCTACAATAAATAATTTATCAGTAGGTACGATTGAAGTCTGAGTGACAGGGTCAAGAATTTCAGGGAGATAGAGGATTTGACAACCACGATACAACCCAAGCAGACCTTTATCACGGATTTCTGTATACAAAGCATCACTTGTGCTGAATCCAGCAAAACCTTCAATCTGAGTACACAGATCAAAATCCCCAATGATAGTAGGTGCGCCACCGCACTTTTTACGCATCTTATTGATTGCAGCGTCAAGAGTTGTCTTATTCAACGCATTTGTAGAGGCATAGTTATCCTTACCCTTAGCCGTAGCATTGTAAGTCTGCCCAATCACCTCGTATACCTTTCGATATAATTCAGTCTCGATAGCATCTCTAGCATCAGTAATTAAGCTTGCAAAAGAGGATAGTCGACCAGTCTGAAGTTCAGACATAGAAGCTTCAGGCCGAACACCAAGCCCTTCAAAACTCATCGTAAATTCGGTTTCGTAATTCCGACTCATGGGAACAAACGAATTAGGAGCCGTCCAATAAGCCCGAATACCCTTTTTGTGGGTCTTAAACAAAGGCTGGTCCCCTAATTTAAAACGCTTAGTCTCAAAGATTCTAGGAGAGATGTCAAACTTATTGTAAGAATCCTCCAGAGAAAGTCTGATAATTTCAGCCAATTCTTCCCGACCGCTTTCAGTCTTAAACATTCTGGCAATAGCCGCTTCAGCCTTCTCAACATTTTTATCAGAAGCAGAGATTTCTCCGCTATTTAACTTTTCAGCTAATTCAATCATATTTGTAAATTTTTCCATTATATCACCACCTCTTAAAGTACACGAACATCAATCATGGCTTCTTCGTAGCCACCCATGGCCGGGTAAACCGCAACCACTTCAAACAGAGCGTCTTCCCAAGTTGTCACAGCATCATCACCGGTACCGGTTGTAGAAGATGTAATCTTACGAATCATACCTTCTTTTCCAGAAGCAGTAGACACTGTACATTTATCACCAACAACGAGTGTCCCGTCAAACTCAGTAGTCCCCCAGGATTCATTGGGAACAAGAGTATAAACAACAGCCTTAATGCCAGAGGCAACTTCATCGTAATAAGATTCCTTATGGACATCTTCATCAATCCGAAGGGTAATGAACCCATAGACATCTGCTACTGTATCAGCAGAAGTGGGGAGCGAAAGTTCGTACCGCTTATTTGTAGAATCATATTTCCGCATGACCAGACGACCCTTACGGATTTTTTCAGCAGTTGTATTAAGCCCATCGGGGATGGACGCAATCATTCTTCTTTTCTGTAACATTCAAAACCTCCTATTTCAACAGATCTGCTAAAACACCGTTTAGCATATCAAAATCACTTTTCATACCAGAATTGTGGAAAACAACGCCAACGGAATTATCTTCGCCAACTTCTTTTTCAGCGGGCTTTTCCGTATCAATAGAAGCTTCCAGAAGTTCGGCATATTCTACTGCACTCATTTCGGCCAGTTCATCAACACCCTTTTCGGTATACCCAATTTTTTCAAGTTTAGCATGACGTTTTTCGCCAACAGCTTTCTTTTCAGCAGCAATAGCCGCTTCTTTATAAGGCTTCAATTCGGCCATTTCAATTTTCACACTTGCAAGTTCTTCCAGAAGAGCAGTGTATTTTTCAGCATCAATTTCAGCGAAACCAGCTTTCTTTCCACCGCCGCCGGAACCACCTGAGCCACCGGAACCTTCACCCTTATCTTCCTTCTTGCTACCGCCATTCAGGGCATTATATTTTTCAAGCAAAGCGTCATACTTCGCTTTCAAATCATTGTATGCTTTTTCGTAATCCATTTTTCCTCCTTCTTTTTCATCCTCAGCCACTTCAAGGCTATAAGAATTTTCAAATGCCGGTTTCTTAACAATTGCCAGCCCAGTGAACTGAATATCAGTACAGTGGCGTATGCCATCATCCGAAATCGCACAATCCATAAGTCCTTCCATCGAGAACATTAAGTTCCCATTGTTATGCAGTCGAACCAGCGTATCAGCCACCTCATTAAGATAGTATTTATAGACAACCAGTTCACACATCACCCTCATTTCGCCTTCAGCAGAAGCAAATTCAGAAACATCCTTAACTTCAGACAATTCAGTAAATCCACCATCAGCCTTGACGATACACGGTGTCGCACTCTTTACGTGACCAACATATTTTCGATCTTTTTCATCAAATTTGCGAGTCAAGAAATTAAACCCATGACCAGTCGGTTCACCAGAAGCACTTGACACCATCACCAACGGCTTATCCACAAATGACGCATAACACTTCATCAAAATATCCCGACTAAATTCAGTCCCATTTAGATTTATGCCCTCGTGAGTTGCAAAACATAAAATATTAAGCAAATCAGAATCCTTAACAGAACCAACATCAACCCGACTCTTCTCTCGCAAATCGATCGTTACAATATTTTTTTCATTATCCAAAACCCATTTCTCACCACCAATCAAAAAATATACATTCCCCTTATACTTAATATAAGATATATTAATGCTTAAATACTCTGGTATTTACAAAAAAAATATAAAAAATTTTTAAGAACGGTTCGTATCCTTTAATCCAGTTCTTGGAGCGTCATTGTTTGAGGACGTTTTGTCCGTTTTACGCTCAGTATCAGTTTTCTCAGGAGCGCCAGCTTGTCCATCTCCAGCCCCCTGGAAAGGCATCGTATGAACCTTAAATGTTTCGTCCATATCATTGTCATTTTCATCTTCACGCATAAGCTTGATATAATCCCAGTTCATATCGCACCCCTCGTAAAGAGCCTGATAGGGAAGACCAGCATTCTGGAAAAGATTCAGAAGCAATTCTGTCTTTGTCGATTTATCGATAACAAGATCATCAAATTTTACAAGAGGAGCATGATCTGGATTCTTACCATTTCGCACAAGTTCTTTTCGATATAAATCCTCAATGATACACGGGATGTGATGACGAATCCCCTCAATGGTTCTGACAAGACCAGTAAAGTTCAGCATCCCTTCTGCATAATTCCCGCCGCCTTCACCACGAATCAGAGTGAGGGACACCCCAAGTGTGTTTAAGATATCCGTGTCAATCTCAACGAATTTATCCTGGCCAAAGATATCCGTCTCTGGTTCAATCCATTCGATATTGACATAATAGGGAACTGTCGCAAGAAGAGAGCCACTTTGCCCAGCAAACAAATTATTATATTCGCTAATCAGATTAGGGCCAGGCTTATTTTCCTTATCACCAATACTTACCTTCAAAATTTTATTGATAATATCATTTGCCGTTGCCTTCTCAGCCTCCTTCAAAAGAGACTTGTGTGACAAATCCTCAAAAGCTGGAAGGATGACAGAAACACCATACGGTTCATATTGACTTGCGTTGATTTTTACGAAATACGCATTTTCCTCACTCAAGACAGCATACTCACGACCATTCTTCTGAGCGTCCAAAATTTCCTTTGGATAAGCCTTCTCAATCGCCTTATTGATATCATTACCATAATCATCCATGCTAATATCACTCATATCAGTTTTGTATGCAATTCTTTGTTTGTTGTTTGTGATTAGAGGAATAACCTTAATCATATCAATCGGATAAATATCAACCCTTGCCCCATCACGGTCATAACACGAAACATTCCCAGTCAACGCCAATTCAAAGATAATATCCTTAACCAACTGCTCCATATCAATTCGTTTATTAAAGTTCTCGATAATCTTACGAACACCCTTGTCTTTCATCGGATAATCCAAAACAAGACCAGTAGAACCAAAATCTCGAATGATATTAATCACCCGCATAATAATTCCGTGTTTTCGGTAGCAATATTTTGAATATGCCACAATATCGTCAATATTATCCTGCGGATTGTTAAAAATAGATTCCAAATCCGTACTGGAAGGGGAGCCATCAACATTAAAATTCTTAGTAAAATGTGTCGAATAAGAAGAGGTATTACTCTTAACAGCCCCTACAATCGGCACACTTTCATGTACAATATCCATAAATCCTCCTATCTCCGACTCAACATCGGAAGAATACAACCATTATCATCACTAAGCCGTTCCTCAGCCAAAAGCTGGATGCCGTAGAGGCCCATACCCATTGCCGACCATCGGTCTTTCCGTTTCCCTTTCGTCCCAAACTGGAGCCATCCACCGGAAGTTCCTGTTGTTTCAATATTAACAATTTCCATACGTGCTTCATTTGTTTCTACAACTAACCTATTTTCCTCTGTTTTCAAATCAATATTCTCGTCTACGTTCATTGGATACATATGCAGCCAATGTTTTTCCGCATAAGTTTTAACAGCCATTCCTAAACGGTGATTAATCTCAGGACACGCACGAATCCCATAAATAATCGGGACACCATGAGTCTTGTCAATGGCATTCATCGCCTGTTCGTTATTCATGTCAATTAGTGGGGGATACCATTTCTCGGTTTCAGGATCATAAAAATCCTTAGCCAGTTCGTCTGAAAGCCCTTGCCCAATGGTCATCGTATCCTGAAAAATACGAATAATATTTGGGAACCGCCGCATCACAGCCCGAACACGTTTTGCCTGGTCCTCAAACTTAACACCATTCATGGATTCCATATATACCAAATCAGCCTCACAATGGTCCCCAAACCACCTCAGCTTAAACACAAAAATAATCGTATTATCATTTCCCTCAACACGGGCAACGTCAACACTCATCACATACTCAAAAGGAGCAACGCCAGATGTCTCAATGTGTTGCAAATCTGAACATTCCATTAAATCGTCGTACTTAATCCAGGCGTTCTCAGCCAATCTTGGAAAACGGGCTAGATACTCCATCTCAAATTCAATAGAACCCATTACCGCTCGTTGCTGTTTTACAATTTCCTCATCAAAAAGGCCAGTAATAATACCAACTTGATAGGGGAGATTCATGGCAAAATACTTTGTATTCCCCGGCTCAAACATTCTTTTTGTATAATCAACAAACATATCGTACAAATGGTTAAAGCGATAATTCGCAGTCGAAGTCATAAGAATCTTGTTTGGTGCCGCACCGTCATTGTCACCACCAACAGAATACCCACGTCGTACGATAAACATTGGTTTAATGACAGCTTCAATAATTTCCTTTGGAACATAAGCAGCCTCGTCAATTAAACCAATGTTAAGCCTAGCTCCACGAATCTTAGAACCATCACCAAGAGGGTACGCCTCAATCCAGGATCCGTTGTAAAATTCGATTCTCGCCTTTTGGTTAGAACAAATATAAGACTTCTCTTCAGAAGCTAAAAACGGGGACATTTGACAAAGCTCACTTTTGTATTTTTCTTGAATCGCCAACTTACCCTGCCTAAAAGCAGGGGATAGGCACCCTGCTTTTACTCCGGAGTGAAGTAAACAATAGACAACAATACAAAGCATCCCAAGCCATGTTTTACCGAGACCACGACAAAGGACCCAACAATTAAAATTAAATTTAAAAAAAGCCCTCATTAGGACTTTTTGGTATAAGTTTAGTTTTATCTCTAAGATATCTTCTGTAAATTCGTCTGGATGAAGTCTATAATAATCAATAGAATCAAGATAAAGTTTCTTTCTTTTTGCAATGCTTTTGCTCTCATTCTCAGCCATATTACACCACCTCTTTTAAGTCAACATCCTGATATTTCCAGAAATACCCACCGGCAGTTTTCCCACTTGGCGTTGTATGGGGATATACACAATATTTTTTATCATCATTTGTCAAGACAGCATTTCCCCCATAGACTTCATCATTATTTCCAATAGATTATCGATTTGGTCTTTTTCATATACTTTAGGGTTTGGAATAAACTCACCTTGTTTCTCTAAATCATCCATCCAAATCGTAAACCGATTCTTGGCCATATCATCCCTAGCACTTCGCTGCTTCTTTGTCCATTTAAGGCTTTCAAGGGTATCACGGAGCATATCCGTTACTTTCTTCTCTTTATTCGCATCCACACTTTTCCCCTTAGCCCGTTCAATATCAATACGAAAAGCCTCAATCTCAAGACTCAAAAGCCGTTTAAGTGTCAGCCGATCCGCACCGTCGTTAATATCATAGGTATCATAATAAGACGCATACCGCTTCTTAAGGAACTCCTTTTCATCCGGGGAAAACATCTCAATCCAATCCAGAATTTCATTATTCTTTCGGTCCCGTTCCTCATCCTTATTCAGATAAAGCTTGAAAACCTCCCGGCCATTTTCATATTCTTTCTGATTCTCGTACCTTATACCCTCACCAATTGTCGAGTAATTCTTAAGGGACATCAGCTTAAAATACATAGCTACTGGATCCGTAATAAACTTAGCGGTATGCACCTTCTTCTTCTGCTCACGGCCATCTTCATCAATGACAACCTTGTATGTTACTTTGTCTTGCTTCCCCTCATTTTCAAGACACTTACGATTTGCATCATCCCATGCGACTTCAACAAATGGAAGTTCTGAATCTGGATGGGCATTTAAGTATCGAATGAGTTCGTCTTTATCCTTAACCTTTTTACGATTCTGTGACCGTACCTTGTTTTGTGACGAAACCGTCATCCTATCACCCCTTTTTTTAAACAATAAAAATACGACCCAACGAATCAAGCCGTACAAGTGAAAGTCTGCAAACAAACACCCCAATTAAACTTTTTATATATGGAGCCGCCACGGTGAATCGAACACCGATCAGATGATTACAAGTCAACTGCACTCCCGTTGTGCTATGGCGGCATGGTGGCGGGGCCGGGAATCGAACCCGGATTATAAGTTT
>Ga0172378_10002234_pt1 | contig 18068 bp, 14 predicted proteins | sample GrowelOW332metaG_FD_119755 | JGI IMG/M metagenome (GOLD analysis project Ga0172378, IMG submission 119755) | Groundwater microbial communities from an aquifer near a municipal landfill in Southern Ontario, Canada - Pumphouse #3_1 metaG | ecosystem: Environmental > Aquatic > Deep subsurface >... | reverse complement strand
CGACCTCTATCGTGAGGGTTTGGTACGCAGGTGATGAGACCGACCAGAAGGGGGTTGCTGTAATGGCTGGTGAAAAGATGTTGATGGGATTGGATATCGGCTCGAGCCGGACCAGATGCGTAATCGGCTCAGTGAGCCGGGACGGCCAGTTGATGGTCGACAGCATCTGCGAACATCCGAGCGAAGGAGTGCGTGCCGGTTCCATCGTCAATATTGAACAGACTTTGAAGACCATCCAAACGGTGATCAACGAGGCCGAGCTCCAAGCTGGGGCTGAGATGAACGAAGTTATCATCGGCATCGGAGGGGAGAATATCATCGGCATTGCCAGTACCGGTGTTGTCGGTATCAATAGCAAGGACCAGGAGATCAAGCGGGAAGACATTTTCAGGAGCCTGGAAGTGGCACGGGCTTTCGAGCTTCCCCAGGACCGTGAAATTCTCCACACCTTGGTCCAGGATTTCCAAATCGACGGCCAGATGGGCATTAAGGACCCGATTGACATGCTTGGACACCGTTTGGAGAGTCGGGTGCTTATCGTCACCGCCGCCTCCTCCATGTGTCAGAATGAACGAAAATGCATCCAGCGTTCGGGCCTCATAGTCCAACGTCTGGTTCTCCAGAGTCTTGCGGATTCCGAGGTGGTGCTGAGCAGTGAAGAGAAGGAGATGGGGACCATCCTCATCAATATCGGCAGCGGCATCACCAATATGATTGCCTATTCCAACGGAGCTCCCGTGTACACCGGCGGTGTCAACCTTGGAGGAGAGGCTGTTACGAATGATATTGCATACATTCTCAATAAGACCCGTGCTGCAGCCGAGCAGATTAAATGCGAAAGCGGGCACAGTTATGTCCCTTCAGTCTCCAGCGAAGAGATGATCCTCATTCCACAAGTCGGAGGACTTCCTGCCATAAAAATGCCGAAGAAGGAGTTGAGCAAGGTCATTGAGCCACGCATGGCTGAGATTTTCTCACGCCTGCAAAGCGATTTGGAAAAAGCTCAAATCCAAGGTTCATTCGGCGGTGGGGTGGTTTTGGTCGGTGGAGGTGCTCTTTTGAGCGGGGTGACTGAACTTGCAAGTGAGATTTTCCGCCTTCCTGCCAGACTTGGGTTTCCCGAGGCCATCGGCGGGTTGGACCGCAGCTATATCAGTCCGCAATATACAACCGTTTTGGGATTGCTCAAGAGTGAGGCCCGAAAGGTGCGTGAAACGGGAACTTCAACCAAGTCGCGCAAGGAACGAGTGCACCGAAAAGAGGGTGGAGCCGCCTCCAAGCTCCGTGGATTTTTCAGAACATTGTTTTAAGTGAGCCGTAGGGCAAAGGAATATGCTATGGATTTTGGAATGTTTGAAGTAGAGGACATGGTCCAGGACGAACAAGCCACCTCCACGATCATCAAAGTAATCGGGGTGGGTGGCGCTGGCGGGAATGCGGTAAACCGCATGATTGCCAGTGGCTTGAAGAAGGTGCATTTTGTCACCATGAATACCGATATGCAAGCCCTCCAGCGGTCCAATGCCCAAATTCGGATACCCATCGGCAAGGAACTGACAGGGGGTCTGGGAGCCGGTGGTGTTCCCGAGGTTGGAGAGAAGGCCGCCCAAGAGAGTAAAGAGGATATCAGACGCGAGATAGAGAATGCCGACATGGTTTTTATTACCGCCGGCATGGGAGGGGGAACCGGGACCGGTGCCGCTCCGGTGGTCGCCGAGATTGCCAAGAGCTGCAACGCTTTGACCGTGGCTGTGGTTACCACGCCTTTCGCTTTTGAGGGCAAGAAGAAACTCATGCTTGCTCAGGCTGGAATCGAGAAGCTTCGCAAGCAGGTCGACACCCTGATCATCATTCCCAACCAATACCTGCTGAAAGTGGTGGAAAACAATACTCCGATCAAACAGGCTTTCTTGATGGCCGACGAAGTATTGTACATGGGTGTGCAGGGTATTAGTGAACTTATCACCGAACCCGGTGAAATCAATATTGACTTTGCCGACGTTCGTACCGTGATGAAAGGCAAGGGCGATGCCCTGATGGGTATCGGCTTTGGTGAGGGTGCCAATCGGGCTGTGGATGCCGCTCGTCAGGCCATCAGCAATCCCTTGCTGGAGAACGCCAGCATCGAGGGTGCAAAGAGTGTGTTGGTCAACCTTGCAGGAAGTGACAATCTTACCCTGCAGGAATATCAGGATGTCGTCGAACTGGTGACCGAGCGTTGTGCTGATGACGCCCTGATCATCGCCGGCCAAGCGTTCAACCCCGAGCTGGGTGACCGAATCAAGGTTACCGTGGTTGCAACAGGGTTTGAACGCAAGGAAGAGGTTGTTGGAGCTGAACTTGCCGACATGGATATGGTCAAGCGCCGGTATGCTTCGGCAAAGCGGGATGAAGGCAAGAATGAAGGCTCCTCACAGCCGGCAAAGAAGCCTGATGATCAGGCCGATGTCGCCTCCATCCAGGTTAACCGTTGGCAGGATTTGCAGAAACAGCTCGGCAAGGGGCCGAGTACCAATGCAAATGATTACACCATTCCTGCTGTACTTCGCTACTCACGCAACAAAACGGACGAGAACTGATGAACAGTGATTCCTCTGACAGGGTATTGATCGAGGACTATACCGATTATCTTGCAATGCAGCGTCGCCTTTCAGAGGCGACGCAGTCTGTCTATGCACATGAGCTTGCTCTTTTTCTCGCTGCAGGTTCTGACTATGAAACGATTACTGCGAGCCTGATTGAGGCCTATATTGTAATCCAGGTGCAAACCCGTCACCTCAGTGAACGCAGTGTTGCCAAGCTTTTATCAGCCTTGCGTTCTTTTTTCTCGTTTTTGCAGATGAGCAAAATCAGGGAGGACAACCCGGTACTGCTTATCCAGCGCGGCAGGCAGAAGCAGAGTCTCCCCCAGGTAGCCTCGGTTGCACAAGTGGATGCTCTCTTGGAAAGCATCGATACCTCGGACCCTCTGGGCTTTCGTGACCGCACGCTTTTCGAGCTTATCTACTCTTGCGGCCTGAGAATCAGTGAAGCGTGTACGCTACAGGTTTCCGATTACCAAAAGACCAGCATCCGGGTGGTGGGAAAACGTCATAAGATCCGCATTATTCCGGTAGGTGAAATAGCCCGCATGTGGGTTGATGCCTACCTCAAGGATGTCAGGCCCAAGCTTATTGGCATGAGGCTCTCGACAAAAGCCCTGTTTGTAGGACGCAGGGGGCATCAATTGACCAGGCAGGCCATGTACAAACGGTTCATCGCCTATTGCGATGTGGCGGGCCTCGATGCCAAGGTACACACCTTGCGGCACAGCTTCGCTACCCATTTGTTGGAAGGAGGGGCGGACCTCAGAAGCGTACAGGAACTCTTGGGGCATAGTGACATCAAGACGACCCAGATTTACACCCATGTTGACACCAAGCAACTGCAAAAAGCCTACGAGCAATTTCATGCCGGCATCCACGACAAGGAAGACCAATGAACATACTTTTTCTTTTGTGTCCCATCATTGCTTTTGGTTCCTTTGTGGATGCAATTGCAGGTGGAGGCGGCTTGATAACCCTTACCGCGTATGTAGCTGTCGGTCTTCCTCCCCAGACTGCGTTGGGCAACAACAAGTTTGCTTCGGCAAGCGGTACGTTGGTCGCCTCCATACAGTACCTTCGACGTTCCCAGGTTTCCCTTTCCATCGGCTTGGTTGCAACACTTTTCAGCTTCATTGGTTCAGCCATGGGTTCGGCGCTTGCAACCCGCTATGCCGATACCTATCTGAATTACCTTTTGGTATTTCTTGTTCCTGCATTAGCCCTTTTTATGATTTTCAAGCCCGATTTCGGTCAGGCTCAACAGAAAAGTCGACTTTTCCTCTATTCTTTGGCTTCGATCACCGGATTGGTAATCGGCTGCTACGATGGCTTTTTCGGACCGGGAACCGGTATGTTCCTCACCGTCATTTTCACCTCGGTTTTGGGTATGGATTTGTTGAAAGCCTGCGGTACAGCCCGTATTGTCAATCTGGCTTCCAATGTTGCCGCCCTTGCGATGTTCCTCTATCACGGGGTGATAGATTTTTCCATCGCCATCCCCTGTGCAGTCAGTGCGGTGATAGGTGGATACCTTGGGAGCAGACTTGCCCTGAAGGTTGGTGCAAATGTGGTCAAGCCGGTCATGCTCTTTGTCTTGTTGTTGCTTTTGGTGAAGGTCGCTGTTTCCCTGTTCTGAAGCAAACCATCAACAACGCGGCCTTTGTTGTATGAAACTTTCGACGCTTTTATCCATAAGCCAACTTTCTCTCAGCGCTGATGAGAAACTGAATCTTGCCTACAGCAATCCCTCATCTTCAGATTTGGCCAAAGCCGGGGCGATTGCTGGAAAAACACAACGGATGCTTTCGTTCCTTGCACAAGGCCGGACGCGGATTGTCTTTTATGGAATGCCATCCTACCCCAAACAATTCTACCAATTGGAAAACCCTCCTTTCCGGCTCATGTATACGCAGGATTTGCCGACCCAAACCGAGCGGATGCTTTTGGTGTGTGGAACCCGCTATGCTGACGGGCTTGGCAGCCAGAGCTCCTATGAGCTTGCCTTGGAGGCGGGAGCGAATGATACCATTGTGGTGACCAGCAATAGCCGAGGCATTGACCGCTGTGCGCTGTATGCCCTGAAGGACAGCAACAAGAGGGCAGTCGTTGTCTGCGACTGTGGGCTGGCGGTGAATCGTATTACAAACAACGCTTTGCTTTCGGCCTTTTGTCTGGTCTCTCCCTATGAGCCCGACGATGAGGCTCTTCGGTTTCGCTGTCTCAGCCGCAATGTTCTTTCTACTGCCTTGGCTGAGGTTACACTCGTAGTGCAGGCACCGCTCAAATCAGGGGCGCTTCACTGTACCACCTGCGCCCTCGATCTCGGAAGGGATGTGTATGTACACAGTCTGGGAACTCGGGGTGGCAGTCTGAATGCAGGTTCACGCAGCCTTGCAGAAATGGGCTGTGAAATTGTTGATGGGTATCAGCAGATTGCTGCTTTGCGAAGCTGGCCTGTCCAGGCAAGGATCCAAGCCGGCTCATTGTACCGTTTTGGGCCCTCATGCTATAGTCTAGACCATGCATGAAGAGAATCTGATCGCAACGTTTCTTACTACGCAGAAAAGTATCCGCAGTCTCAGCGAACATACCCTCTGTGCCTATGAACGGGACTTATTGCAACTGCAGAGCTATTTTACATCATTGCAAGTACCGTTGCTCGAGGCTTCACGCGAGGATGCACGCATGTTTGTGCGATACTTGGTCAAGGATAGCAGCTATGCGCAATCGAGCATCAACCGCAAGATCAGCTGTGCCCGAAGTTTTTATTCTTCCTTGCTGAAAGCAGAAAGAATTGCATCCAATCCCTTCTCCCTTATTGCTGTACACCGCCAGATGGATAGGTTGCCCTCGGTACTCACCGTCGAAGAAGTAACAGCGTTGCTCAGTCTGCCCTATGCTGATTTTCCCTCCACCCGTGATATGACTGTTTTTACCTTGCTCTACGATACAGGGTGTCGTATCAGTGAACTGCTTTCGATCAAGGAAAGTGATATTGAGTGGGAGACGAAAAGAGTCCGTGTCCTGGGAAAGGGGAATAAAAGCCGATATGTTTTTTTCACCGATCACTGCGCCTCTTTGCTTTCCTCCTATCTGAGTCTGAAGCACGAGCGGTTTTCGAATCCTCTTCTCATTTGCTCAAACAAGGGAAAACAGTTGCCGATGAGTACCGTTGGTAGTATGTTTGCTGTGTACAGAAGTAGACTTGGTTGGCAAAAACCGTTCACCCCTCATGTGTTGAGGCACACCTATGCCACCCATCTCCTGGACAATGGGGCTGATATCCGTCTGGTGCAGGAGCTGCTCGGTCATCAGAGTATCTCGACAACGCAGATTTATACCCACGTATCAAAAGAGAGGTTGGCTCACGTATATGCGTATAGCCATCCTCATGGAAGGAAACCGGATGAGTAGTTTTAAAGGAACCACGATCGTAGCAGTCCGAAAGGACGGTCATGTAGCAATAGCCGGCGATGGGCAGGTAACTGCCGGAGATACCATTCTCAAGTCGAACGCACATAAGGTACGCACGCTGTATGATGGCAAAGTCATCACCGGTTTTGCCGGTACCACTGCCGATGCCTTCACGCTCTTCGAGCTGTTTGAAACGAAGCTGAAGCAGTTCAACGGTGATTTGACCCGTTCTGCTGTGGAACTTGCCAAACAATGGAGAGTTGATAAGCAACTGAGACAGCTTGAGGCCATGATGCTGGTCAGCGACGGTAAGCGGATTTTCCTGATCAACGGGGCAGGGGATGTTGTCGATCCTGAACGCGATGCCATCGGCATCGGCAGCGGGGGAAACTATGCGCTCAGTGCGGCCCTGGCGTACCTTGAGGCGAGCCCGACGATGAGTGCGGAGCAGATAGCCCGCAAGAGTGTGGAAATCGCAGCGAAACTGTGCATCTACACCGACGATTCAATCAATGTAGAGGTATTGTAAGAGATGGCATATGCAGCAAGCAAGAAGCTTGACGAGCTCAAGCCTTCCGAAATAGTGAAGGAACTCGATAAGTACATAATCGGTCAGAAGCAGGCAAAACGGACGATTGCCGTTGCGATTCGCAACCGGACCCGCCGCAAACGCCTGCCGCTGGAAATTCGGGATGAGGTTTCTCCAAAGAATATCATCATGATCGGGCCCACCGGGGTGGGAAAAACTGAGATTGCTCGCCGAATAGCGAAGCTTTCCAATGCCCCATTCATCAAGGTTGAGGCGACCAAATATACTGAGGTCGGGTATGTCGGCCGGGATGTGGAATCAATCATCCGTGATTTGATGAGCATTGCTGTGCAGCAGGTAAAAGCTGAGCTTGCCGAACGTGAACTGGAAAAGGTCCAGAACCGGGTGGAAGAGCGGTTGTTGGATATTCTGCTGCCTCAGGTAAAGGAAGACCCGTCGGTGGACATCATAGCAGTGGGCAGCAGCTATACCGACAGCCAGAAAGTCACCCGTGAGCGGTTTCGGCAGATGTTGCGCGATGGCAAGTTCGATGAACGCGAGGTTGAGATCAATGTGCAAAGCCGCAAGCGCGTCGGCATCGAGGTGCTTGGACAACCCAATATGGAGGAACTGCAGGAGGCGATGCAAAGCATCGGTTCCATTTTCGGCAATGGCAAAGCGCATAACCGCAAGCTGACAGTCAAGCGGGCCAGGGAGATTTTCACCGAGGAAGAGACCGACAAGGCTGTTGACACCGACCGAGCCATCGACGAAGCGAAGGAACGGGTCGAACAGATGGGTATTGTATTCATCGATGAGATAGACAAGGTTGCCAAAAGCGGCGGATCGGGCGGTGGCATCGATGTTTCCCGTGAAGGCGTCCAGCGTGATATCCTACCCATCATCGAAGGGACCAGCGTTTCCACCAAATGGGGCGTAATTGACACCACCCACATTCTGTTCATCGCCAGTGGAGCTTTCCATGTCTCCAAACCCAGCGATTTGATTCCTGAATTGCAGGGTCGCTTTCCGCTGCGCGTAGAATTGGATGACCTGAAAGCTGATGATTTCTATAGGATTCTGACTGAACCGGCCAATGCAATTACGATGCAATATCGCGAATTGCTCAAGACCGAGGGTGTGCAGATAATTTTTGAGGATGAGGCTATCAGGAGAATTAGTGAAATTGCCTATGAGGTGAACTCAAGTCATGATAATATTGGTGCCAGAAGGCTCTTTACCATCATGGAAAAACTCCTTGAGGAATTGAGCTTCAGTGCAGATGAGCTTACCGGACAGACTATCCCCATCACCCGAGCCTACGTGGATGAACGACTCGGCGATGTTATTCAGAATCAGGACCTTTCGAAGTTTATCCTTTAGGAGCGGATTTGGAATTCCTTAGCCTTGAAGCAAGTGATTATGAAAGCGCACTCAGGCAGGCCCGTAGCGAACACGGGAATGCCGTGCGCATTCATACCCGTAAGGATTTTACCAAAGGTTCTCTGCTGGCAAAACAGAAGCGTTGTGCAATCACCTACTATCTGGTAAAGGAACGAGCACTGACACCGGAACCTGAGCCTGTTGAGGTGAAGGTTTTCAATGCGGAAGCCTACCTTGCCAATTTGCTATCCTCCAACGACATCCCTCTGTCTTTTCATGAGAAAGTATTTGCAGGCAAGATCGAGCATTCCCAAACCGAAATTGAGGTTCAGCTGCTGCAAAGCCTGTTTGAAGGAATACAGTTTGAGGATGAAATTGGATCCAAGTTTGCCATATTCGTGGGTGCTGCCGGTGTAGGAAAGACTACGACCTTGGTCAAGACTGCCTTGTACTTGCGTGCTCAGAAGGGTAAGAAAGTTGCACTCTTGAGCTTCGATACGCAACGGACCGGCTCGGTGGAGCAAATTCGGCAATTTGCGCGTGAGTTTGCCCTTCCTTTGTATGAAGCCTCCGATGAGTCTGCTTTGGCAGGCTTGCTTGCTTCCCTTAAGGGATTCGACCATATCCTGGTCGATACCAGTGGGCGTAGTGCAAAAGATGAGGAGCTCAAGGCCTTTCTGGATGGTATGCTTGCCGTACTTCCCTTCCAAGGGTGCAGCACCTACTTGGTGGTGAGTGCTTCCCATAAGGAAAGCGATTTGCTGGCACAACAACAACTCTTTGCAAAACAAAGGGTGAAAGCGATTATCTGTACGAAACTCGATGAAACCAGTGGTATCGGTAATCTCTTGAGCTTTGTACAAAAGTCGGATGTACCGTTGCTCTTCCTTGCCGATGGACAGACCATCCCCCAGGACTTTCATCCTGCCTCAGCAGCCTATCTGATGACCAGGCTTCAAGGTTTCAGTCTGGACCTACTCCAGTTTTTTCCATCCCTTTAGCGAATTGTTGTATTCTTGCCTATCAGCTTGCCTTGACTTATCAAAGCTTGCACGATGTTTGCAATTGCAGGTGCTGCAATATTTGAACCCCAGATAGTGTCGCCTTTTGGATTGCCAGCCCCAACATACACGATGTATTTGGGGTTATCGATGGGGACCAAAGCCAAGGTCGAAGCCAACACGGTTCCATCCTCATAGCTGTTGGTTTGCGGATTGAGGATTTGTGCTGTTCCAGTTTTTACTCCCAAGTCAATTCCTGCAACATGTGCCCGAATTCCTGTACCGCCTTGCTGGGTTGCCTTGAGCATACCGCTACGGATTAGTGCGGTTGTCTCGCTGTCCAACACCTTTTCCAACACGGTACGCTCACGTTCATAGAGAACGCTTCCATCGACCGGTGAAGTCCGTCGGAGAATCAGATTGGGGCGCAATAGCTCACCTGAGGGACATAACGCTGTGGCGGCGGTTGCCAGATGAAGAGCTGAGGAAAGCAGTTCCTGACCGAACGAGATAGTCGCCTGAGACCGACCGGACCATGTGGAAGGGGGAGCTATCTGCGATCGCGCCCGAGAGGGAAGCCCGATATCATAGGACGTGTTGAAGCCCAGGCTGTTGAGCACGTCATAGAAAGCCTTTGCATCGGTCTGTAGTGCCCAATGCACGATTGCCCCGTTGCAGGATTTGCTGATCATCGTTTCAGGATCGACCAGACCGTGTACTGCAGTACAGTTGATGGTGATGTTGCTCTCTCCCGCTTTGAAGGTGTAGGTGCCATCACATTCAAAGCTTTCTTCGGTGTGGGCCTCCCCGCTCTTGAGCACTGCGGCAAGACTGAAGAGCTTGAAGACTGAACCCGGTTCAAACAGGTTGTTCACAGCATGGTTTTTACGCTGTTCCTCATTGGATGAGGAAAGGGCATTCACGTCATACCAGGGGTAGCTGCTCATCCCCAGAATATCACCGTTAGAGGCATCCAGTACAAGCGCCATTGCATAATCGGGCATGTGTTCGTCGGCAATCTGCTGTAATTGGACATCCAGGGTATACTGGATATCCAAATCCAGGGTGAGGGTGATGTCCTGTCCATAGGTGATATGGGTATCACCCAGTGCAGGATAGGGATTCAGATACGTTTCCTGACTCAGCTCGATTCCTTCGATTCCCTCTCCCTCTGTATTGATGAAGCCGATGGTCTGTGATGCATGGAATTGGGCGGGGTAAGTCCTTCCCATCCGTTTCTCGACATTCACTTGGCCTCTGAGGGAATATTTCTGGATGGCATCCATAAGCGGCTGGACCATTCGGTCGTCGATACGTTCCTTGATTTGTGCATAGGTTGTATATGCAGCCGCTTTTTTTTGGATTTCGTCGGGATTCATCTGGACATAGGGTGCAATGACTTCGCTTACCAGCTGCAGATCCTTGATGGCATTCAAATGGAGATAGACTCCCCAATAGGGTGTTTGGATGGCAAGAATTTGTTGATTCCTGTCGTAAATAGTGCCTCTGATTACTTGGTTCGCAACCTTTGGGTCAGTATAGGATGTAACGCTTCTTCGTTCAAAAAGCATTAAAAAGCCCAATCTGAGCAGAATTATTCCCAAAAATGTGATACATAGAAGGCAGAAGAGCCTGATATAGGAATGTTTTGGACTGGTAGCCATGATTGTTTTATACTACTATGTAGGAAAGGTAATGTCGAGCTATGGCAAAAGACTACTATGATGATATGCAGGAGCGATCTTCCTGGCGTGCCAAAACGGAGGGTCAGCGAACAAAACCCAGCCGTGGTCTGATTTGGACCATTGCATTGGGCATTGCCATTTGCGTGGTGGTGATTGTTATTTGGTATCAATTTTTCCCAGCGCTGGATTCCAAGGGCGGCGAAGGTTCCAAACCCGTTGTAGAGTTGTTGCCTACGGTTGAGAAAATTAGTGATGCCCCTGAGGTTGTACCGGTGCTGGCCCCTTCAGCTGAACCCCCATCTACTCCTGCTACAGGATCCATAGCCGATGCTGCAGTAATCGATACCCAAGCTCGCTCTCTTTCCGACCGACCTGCACCGGTCCGCTCAGCCAACTCGGTTACCATCCAATATGCCGATCACCTTGTTGCCGCAGGCGAGGACCTGGCATCCATCGCAGCCATGTATACTTTGAAAACCCAGACGCTGATCAGTGTCAACCAAATTCGCAATATCCAGGCTATCCGCGAGGGTGTAACCCTCAAGATCCCCGACCGCGATGGACAACTGTACACCGTTCGGGAAGGGGATATGCTTTCAACCATCGCCCGCAAGTACAGTCCTTCGCTTGGATGGAAAACGCTGCAGGAAATAAACGGCTTGAAGAGTGAGAACATCCTTGTCGGTCAGCAGCTGTTTATTCCCGACACTTCTTCTGCATCCACCAGCCAGTTGACTGATGTAGCTCCCATCCAATTCCAGAAACCTGCCTCCGGCACGATTACCACACTCTTTGGCCAACCCTATATCAACCCGGCAACAGGTACAAGCGAAAGCATAACGGGTATCCTGTTGGTTGGTAATTGGGGCTCGGCCGTCGTGGCATCCGCAAGCGGTCAAGTCGTGGATGCCGGTTACGAGGTGAAGGGCAGGGGAAGGTTTGTCGTACTCAGTCATGAGGGTGGCTACCGTACCAGCTATTATCATTTGGAGAATGTTGAGGTCCGTATCGGCATGACTCTTTCCAAGGGTGAAACGATCGGCAGCATCGGTACCAGCGGAACCAGCTATGATCGGCCTACGCTTTTCTTCAGCATTGAACAATCGGGTATCGCTCTCGATCCGACACAATTCTTCTAGAAAACTAATAATCAAATAAGCAAAGAACTCTAGAAACAAAAAACAAAAAAGGGACCGGAAATCCGGTCCCAATCTATCAGCTATTCTTTCCATGACATTGCTTGTATTTCTTTCCGCTTCCACAGGGACACGGATCGTTGCGTCCGACCTTCGGTTGGTCGCGCCTGATTGTGACTGCAGCCACATCGCCGCCGCCCTGAACGCGCCTATTGGGCTGCGACTCCGAGGCGAACGCCCCTTTTGCCGTATGGGATTCAACCATTTTCGCCTTGCTGCTCGGCCTTTGATACGACTGCTCGGGACGGGTTATCTGTACCCGTACCAACGTCTGGGCCATGAAGTGCTTGATACCTTCAAGCATCTCATTGAAGATTTCAAAACCTTCGACCTTGTACTCCACCAGCGGATTCTTCTGGGCGTAGGAGCGTAAGCTCACAGCGTCGCGAAGGTCCTCAAGGGTGGTTAGGTGATCCTGCCAGCGAAGATCGACCTGCCTGAGGTAATTGAACCGAAGAAAATCGTTGAAAGGCTTTTCTCCTGTCAGTGCTACCTTGGAGTCAATTTCCGTATCAATGCACTGTTGAAGATGCTGCTTATATGCCTCACTGGTCGCTTTTTCGTCCAAGACAGGGACTTCAAGCTGGAAGGTGGTCAGCATTTCTGAAAGGATTTTCACGCCTTTCTGGTCATCTTTGACATTTGCAAAAACCGTGTCGACAATCTGGAAACTGATTTCATGGCAGATTGCCCTGACTCTTTCAAGCAAATGCTCGTCGCTAAGGATCGCATCACGTTCTGCATACATGAAGTTGCGCTGCTCATTGAGCACATCGTCATAATCGAGCAGATGTTTTCTGATTTCGAAGTTGCGGTCCTCCACTCGTTTCTGGGCTTTCTCGATGGCATTGGAGAGCATACGGTGTTCGATGGGCTCCCCGTCCTGCATACCGATTTTCCCCAGGATGTTCTTCAGATTTTCCGATGCGAAGAGCCTCATCAGAGGATCGTCCAACGAGACGAAGAAACGGCTTGCACCGGGATCCCCCTGCCTGCCGCTTCGTCCCCTGAGCTGGTTGTCGATACGCCTGGACTCATGCCTTTCAGTTCCAAGGATGTAGAGCCCTCCGAGTGTCTTTACCTCTTCATAATCCTTTTTCCAGGAAGGGAAGACTTCCTTGAGTGCCTTTGCAAACTCTTCAGGCGAAGCTTCTGTGCCGCATAGTCTGCGAGCCCTAGCATCTATACTGCCTCCGAGCTTGATGTCTGTTCCTCGACCGGCCATGTTTGTAGCGATGGTGACGGCCCCCTTGGCGCCGGCCTCCTCAATGATCATGGCCTCGCGAGCATGGTTCTTTGCGTTGAGCACTTCATGCTTGATGCCCATTCTGCGCAGTAAAAGCGATAGGAGTTCACTTTTCTCTATGCTGATGGTACCTACCAGAATGGGTTGTCCAGTCTTGTGTACCCGCTCGATCTCCTCACAGATTGCCTTGAATTTGAACTGCTCGTTGTAATAAACCAAATCAGGGAAGTCCTTACGGACAACTTGCTTGTTGGTAGGGATTACGACGACATCGAGGTTGTAGATTTTCAGGAATTCCGGGGCTTCGGTATCTGCAGTACCGGTCATGCCGCTGATCTTGTCGTACATGCGGAAGAAGTTTTGGAACGTAATGGTAGCCAGTGTTTTGTTCTGCCCAAGAATCTTGATTTTTTCCTTGGCTTCGATCGCTTGGTGCAGTCCATCGCTGTACCGTCTTCCATGCAGGATGCGGCCGGTGAATTCGTCGACAATCTGGACTTGTCCCTCAACTACGACATAATCGACATCATTGCTATACAGGCGCAGTGCTTTCACAGCCTGGGTGACATAGTGCACATACTCAAAATTCTCATCGGCATAGACTGAACCGTTGATGACATGGTGCTTGTTGAGCAGCTCTTCCATGTGGAGCATACCCTGATTGGTGAAGGAAACTTTCTTCTGCTTCTCATCGAGCTTGTAATCGCCGCGTTCCTCAAACGGTTTTGCATTGCGTTCGAAGCGTGAAAGCGGGTCCTGCTCAAAGTAGTCACCGGTCTCCGGATCCTTATCACACTCAACCAAGAAAGCAGCAATTTTTGCAGCTCCCAGCACTTGGGCTGAATCGTCTTCACTTTGGCCGCTGATGATCAGTGGCGTTCTTGCTTCGTCTATGAGAATGGAGTCAATTTCATCGATGATGCAGTAATGGTGCTTGGGTTGGATTTTCTCCTGGGCCGACCATTTCATGTTGTCCCTGAGGTAATCGAAACCAAACTCATTGTTTGTTCCGTAGGTAACATCCCTGCTGTAAGCCCGTCTTTTGGCCTCATTGTCCATATCGGAGAGAATGACTCCAACCGAAAGGCCCAAGAACTCATAAATGGGTCCCATCCAGGAAGCGTCACGTCCGGCTAGGTAGTCGTTGACGGTGACAATATGCACCCCTTTATTTTCCAACGCATTCAGATAGGCGGCGGGAACACAGGTGAGCGTCTTGCCTTCACCGGTTTTCATTTCCAAGATTTTTCCTTGATGGAGTACTGCCGCTCCCATGATCTGTACATCGTAATGGCGTTCGCCCAACACCCGTTTTGCTGCTTCCCTAGCCAAGGCGAATGCCTTGGGCAACAAACTTTCCAAGCTGGCGCCTTGGGCAACTTGCTGCCGAAAGAGGACAGTCTGCGCGGGAAACTGATCGTCGGACAGTGCCGAGGCCCAAGCTTCCTCCTTGTTTACCAGTTCTACGAGGGGGACGAGTGACCTCAAGTCCTTGTCTTGCTTGGTTCCGAACAATTTTGTAAAAAATGAGCTGCCCATGGATATCTCTCTTGCATGCAAATATTGAGGAGCTTGGCCCCTCCTTACCAGTATACTCATTCTCGCAGGCCAAGAAAAGTGAAACCATGAGAAAAAGGTGGGACAAATCTACCCACACTGTATCAAGATGATACAAATCACTAGTCGTTTACCGTCTGACATGGTATAGTCAAGGCATGGTTGTCTGCTATACAGGGGGCGGTACCCTCGGTCATATCTACCCTGCACTTGCCGTACACGAAGAGCTTGTACAGCATGCAGGGTATCGGGCTTTCTGGATTGGCAGGGACGAGAACAGCGAGCGGGAAGTGGTCCAGAAGCAGGGTATTCCCTTTTTTGCCATCCGCAGTGGGAAATTGAGACGTTATCGGTCGATTCAGAATCTACTGGACATAGGCAATGTCCTGTCCGGATTTTGGCAGGCCTTCTTCATTCTTAAGCGCAACAGAGCCGATGTACTCTTTTCCAAGGGGGGCTTCGTTTCCGTGCCACCGGTGTTGGCAGCATTTTTCCTGGGAATTCCTGTAGTTAGTCATGAAAGTGATGCGAGTGCAGGCCTGGCGACCCGTATCAATGCCCATTTCTCACGCTATGTCTGTGTACCGTTTGCACAAGGATTTGAAAGCATAAAGGCTTCCAAACGTGTGGTTACCGGCAATCCGATCCGTTCCGGTCTGGTTGAAAAGGCCGATACCCCCTATGATGAAACGGAGCTTCCGTTTATCGGCAGGGACGACAAGCTGCTTCTCGTCCTTGGGGGCAGCAGCGGATCACAGCAAATCAATACACTGGTCCGTACCCATCTTGAAGCCTTGACCCAGATGGCCTATGTGTATCACCAATGCGGCTCCAAGGATGTGCAAAACCTCCGAATTGAGCGCTACACAGAAGTTGCTTTCATCACGGACTTGTTGCCGTCGCTGCTCAAACGTGCAGACTTGGTAGTCAGCCGTGCAGGGGCGAATACCATAGCCGAGCTTGCACTCTTTGGTTGTCCCAGCCTGCTCATACCCTTGGGGCGGGAATATAGCAGGGGAGACCAGATAGATAATGCACTCCACCTTGCCTCTCTGGATGCCGCCCGCACGCTCGTATCTGAAACAGACCTCAATCGGTTTGTTGATGAAGTAAAAGACTTGCTGGACAACCGGCAAAAGCGCACAATGCTCTCTGAGAATAGTAGGAAGTTGGCACAAAAAGATTGTGCACATCGTATAGCAGAGCTGCTTTGCAGCATGAAGGAGTAAGGTATGCAATGGGGATTGACCATCGGATCCGTGTATTTCAACTCAATTGACATCATTGTCTTCGTACTGGCAATTATTGGGGGCATTGCAGATACCCTTACCGGGTTCGCCGATGCATTCTCCCACCGCAGCGGGTACATCGTCGGGTTTTTCTCTGGTCTTATGTTCACCCGCATTATTGCTGACCTGTTCACCCAGTCCTTTGCCTTGCCGCCGCTTCTTTCCAGCTTGATCGCCTTTGTTATCCTGTTCCTTATCGGCTACGGCTTGACGCGCATCGTTGGCAATCTGCTGGAAACCGCCCTCAATGCCACCGGTCTTAAGGCAGTGAATGGGCTTCTTGGGTTTTTGTGGGGTGTCATCGAGGTTGTTATCGCTGCAAGTGTTGTCATCTATGTGCTTGAGTTGCAAAAAGTATTTGACCTCTCACCGATTTTCGATGCAAGCCAGTTTGTGATCAACATCGTCCGACCCTTGGTACCCGACACAGTGAATTGGTTCTCATCCTCATTACAGGTAGCCCATGTTTGAAAAGCTTGAACCCTTTCAGCGCGCCTTGGCGGAACAGATGCGCACGCAGATTGAAGGCGGTACATTCAGTCAGGTGAATTTGTTCGGAGGACCACGCTACAGTCTCAGAATGAGCTTTGCCTTGGAGGCAGCCCGCATTCTCTCCTGCAACGATCAGGGCCTGGAAGGTTGTACGTGTGGAAGTTGCCGTAAATTTGCAACCCTTTCTGCTTCAAATGTCTTGGTGGTAAGCCAGCGGGATCACAAAAGCATGATCGAGACCAACCTGTCCGCCTTCATGCGTCAATGCAACGAGTTTTCCAAAATCCAGGTAATTCGGAGCATTCGCATCCTACTGCTTCAATATAATAGCTTTTTCACTCCGGCAAACCCTACCCAGAATACTGCTTTCGATGCAGCCGCTGCAGTCAATGAGTTGCTCATTTCCCTCAGCCAAGAAAAGGATCTGGGACCCAAGGAAGCAAAAAAATGGGCTGACGACCTTCGTTCTGCCCTCAAGAGTCTGTATGCGGCCAGCCGCAAGAATACCACGATCACCATCGGTCAGGTACGGGCGGTGGATGAATGGGTAAACCAAACCAGCATGGGCTCAAGCAAGCGATTCATTATTCTTGAAGCGATGGAACAGACCAATGTCTCTGCGCGCAATAGTCTGCTTAAGATTTTGGAAGAACCGCCGGAGGATACTTATTTCTTTCTTATCAGCGAATTTCCCAACCGTATTATGAGTACCATCCTTTCTCGGGTGAGAAGGTATGCATTCCCTCCGTTGGGAAAAGAAGCGGTTGGCCGCTATCTAGAGCCGTATTACCTCCATGACAAGGAATATGAGAGCTTGGAACAGTTCTACCTTGAAGGCGGGGGTATGGACCTCCAAAAGAATCGCCAGATCGCCAGCATGATTTTTTCATCAGTACAGAGCAACCGGTATATAAGCCTTGGCGATTTACAGCAGTTACTCTCCAATGTTGATGACATGGACAGTTATGAGTACGTGTTGCGATCGTTTTTGGACCAGCTCTCGCTTGAACTGGAAGAGGGAAACCTTGCCACAGATTTGGCCTACAAGCTCTCCAATCTGGTGAGCAGCAGTTTTTCGGAGGGGCAGTTGTACAATCAGAACGGGCGTCTGATGTTGGAATCCTTGTACTACCGTTTGATGGAGGCGCGATGAAAAACTTTGTCCAACGGGCAATCCAGAAGATTGACCAACTCGATTCGAAGCAGATTGTAGACATCATGCGCTCCCAGGCAGGCGATGTCGAAATGTTGGAGAATGTCCTGGAATCGATTCACGACGGGGTGATCCTAACCGACGAGAAGCTGACTGTCCTGTATGCAAATTCCAACTGTAGAACGCTTGTACCCATGGCTCGATTTCGCTCCTATGAAGGGTTCGCCCTTTCCAAAGTGCTCGATGACGAGCATGTCTTGCGGTATATAAACCTTTCGGTGCAGCAGAAGGCGGATGACGAGAATAATGAGTTTACGTTCCAGAAAGGCGATACGCTTCAGACCATCGCCGTAACGGTCTTTTCCTATAAGAGCAATAACGAGCGTATCCGATCGTCCTATGTGGTTATGTTCAGTGATGTCACCGAACATAATGCCAATGAGGCCAGACTTAGAAGAAGCGAAAACCTTGCTTCAATGACCACCATGGCAGCCGGTGTCGCGCATGAGATCAAGAATCCTTTGGCTGCCATGGCCAT
>Ga0172378_10002233_pt1 | contig 18076 bp, 11 predicted proteins | sample GrowelOW332metaG_FD_119755 | JGI IMG/M metagenome (GOLD analysis project Ga0172378, IMG submission 119755) | Groundwater microbial communities from an aquifer near a municipal landfill in Southern Ontario, Canada - Pumphouse #3_1 metaG | ecosystem: Environmental > Aquatic > Deep subsurface >... | reverse complement strand
TATAAAGGGTCTTTATTAAGACTGTATTCTGACACACCTGTTTTATTGTTGTAGTTAACCAGCCCAGACGTTTTCATTGCTGCTATAGAATCCTGTCCTTCAAAACCCAAAGGCATCGTTGGAATGGTTGCAACAGCATTGAAGTAGGTTGTCATGCAAGGTGAAAAAGTAAAGACAAGCAAAAATACTACGAGTGTAGCAGATACAACTTTATAAATTTTTTTCTTTGCCATTAAAACACCACCGCCTTCTATCTATTTTATTGAACCTGTATATTTGAGGCCGGCATATCTATCTTTGACACTAGTTTCATACGCTGTTTGGTATGTATCTACCAAAGTACCTACAGTAATGGTTCCCTGAAACAACTTGCCAATAACGCTTGAATAAGGTGCATTGTCGGAACCAACCTCAATTTTGATGCTTGGATCCCAAACCTGATTAACGGTTCTATGCAATGCTTTGAAGGTGTTATAGGCCTGCGCGTCTTTGAAATATCGAATCCATTCATCTCTATACTGATCATCTACTGTATATCCGCTGTATGGCTGATAAAGTTCATCAAGCAGCAGAAGATAGTCCTTTGCATTATCCTTATATGCTAGAGGAATTACATAGCTATATTCATCGGTCAAAAGGGAAACATAATCAGAGGAACGCGGACCCATAGGGAGATAAGCAATTCCCCAGTCGTCGCTCAAATTAGCATAAGCCTGAGATATTGAATTATGTCCGCCAAAGTACATTGCCACTTTGCCGGCAGCAAAATCGTTATCCAATGCACCCCACTGGAGATTTCCCCAGTTATATTTGGCAACCTTGTCAACATTACACCATTGATATAGCTGCTGCATGGATTCTCTAACCGGTTGGCTGTCCAGAGCAACTGAAAAACTTCCGTCTGAATCTATGCTGCCCACTTTTCCTCCGTTGCTTACTGACAGTGCCGCTACCGTATCTGTATTAATGCCAAGTCCATATTGTGTAACTGCACCGGAAGCATCACGCTTGGTTGCTTTTTGGGCGATTTCGGTCATTTTATCCCATGTCCATTGTTTGCTGTCCATTAACGAATAAATGTCGTAACCAAGGCCCTCCACTATTGACTTGTTAAAAATGACCATAGTAGGAACGCGGGCTTCTCCATATCCCGCAGTATACTGTTTTCCGTTTATATTATTGAGCTGGACATTAATATTGTTGTATATGGAAGAGGTCATATCAATGCCAGTTTCATTCATAGCTGTGTTGTAATCCGCCAAATATCCTGCATTGATATAGTTATAAACCTCGCCGCTGCTGATTTGATATAAATTTCCTTCGGGTTTTGAACCACTAAGGGCTTCTTGCGCTAGCGTCACTGACCATTTTTTCTCAATAATTTTGACATTATACTTTTTTTCGACCTCTGCCACACGGTCAAGCCAATTGTCCCATACGGTAGCTTTTCCTCTTTCATAGGCACCCCATTCTCTTAAAATGGTGATTGTAGCACCGTTAAAATTCAGATTTGCTTTTAAGTCCGCCGTATTGATATTGGAATTCGAGGTCGAACCTACATTTCCCGGAGCGCCGGTTTTATTGTTGCCAACAGCATTAGCACCGCTTTCGGTACTTACTAAATCACTAGCATTTAACTCATCGGAAACGGCAGAAACATCCCATGATGTATTATTCTCTTGTGATGCATCGGAAGTGGCATTTCCTGCTTTCTTACAGGCTGAGAAACTAAACAATATGCATGCAACCAACAGTACTGAAACAATTCTTCTAACTTTCATAACTCATACTCCCTTTTTAAAATTATCCCACAAGACCGCTTCGCTCAACGCTCTGAACAAAAAAACGTTGAGTAAACAAATATAGAAACAACAGTGGAATCACAAGAAATAAGATACCCGCATACGCAATTAGATTTCTGGTTATTTCGTCTGCCGCACCACCAGAATGTAATCCATTTAAATTCCTCGCCAAATTGACAAGTATATTAGACTCACCCATAAATATCGGGACAAAATCGTTATCCAACCACGTCCAAACAAATGAAAACAAAAATATTGTAATCATCATGGTCTTTGCACCGGGTAAAATCACAGAGAAAAAAGTCTTTATAGGATCGGCGCCATCAATATATGCCGCTTCCTCAAGCTCTTTTGGCATTCCTCTGAAGTACTGATGCATAATTAAAATATATAAGCCACAACGAAATCCTGTTGAGGTAACCGCTAACACAATAAGTGGAATCTGTGTGTTAATTAAAGAAATTCCTTCCCCATTATTCAGCAGCGGTATCAATCCAAATAATCGGAAGTTTCGGAAAAGTGTATATAAAGGAATGAGGAGTAAATCCGGTGGTAGCACTAAGCCTAAAATGACAGATAATAGTAGTGGCTTTTTAAGTTTAAATTTAAATCTTGCCAGTCCATATCCCACCCATGTGGCACTAATCATCTGCAATAACGCAATCAATGTTACAAACTGTACCGTAAGCGGATACGAGATGGATAGCTTCAAATTATTCCATGCATCAATCACATGGTCAAGCGTTATGTGCTTTGGAATATATCTGACCGACAGATCGTGAATATCCTCAACACTCATAAAAGCTGCCGAAATCTTTGTGAAAAGCGGATATAACACAACAAACGCCAGCAATAAAAACAATACATCTCGAGCAATAGAAATAAGCAAATTAATTCCGTGCTTTTTTAGATAAGATACCCATTCAATTGGCATTCTTATATTCACCTCTCTCTAATCAGAATAAGATACAAATTTATTCGCAACCAAATAACAAGCACCAACAATCAACAGAACAATTAGTAAATATGACCACGCCATTGCACTTCCTAAACCAAGAGAAAGATTGGTAAAGCATTCTTTTCTTACTCGAGAAATAACAGTGTTTGATACGCTTGTAAAAGAATCAATAATGCAATAAATAACAGAGACCAAAATCATAGGACTAACAATAGGCAGGCTTATTTTCCAAAACACCTCCCATGGAGTCGCGCCCTCCATGTAAGAAGCCTCGTACACGGATGCTGAAATGGATTGAAGCCCTGCCAAAATGACAATAGTGGGTATAACCGACATTGCCAAGATATTGCCGATATTATCGACTGAAGAAGTGAGGATGGATGAAACGCTAGTGCTTATATGCGCTTTATTAAGGAGCTCTGCAAATACACCGGAAAATTCTCCGGTTACTACGCCGCTTTTTTCTGCTATACTAGCGGAAACAGCATCCGAACTCATAAGACTCATCACAATATTGGAAAACAGAATAAGCGGTAAGAACAATATTGTTCTGGCTAAACTTCTGCCAAAAAAGTTCCCATTTAGAACACTCGCAAGAAAAAAGCTGAATATAACAACCACAGGAACATTAAGCAATGTCGTTTTCAGTGTGGATACAAGCATCTTATTAAATGTGGCATCCACCGTAAAAATATATTTATAGTTTTCAAGCGCAACAAAATTAATGTTGTATCCTGCGGAAGTGGGAATAATTTTGCCAAAACTGTAAACCAACGACAAAACGATTGGATAAATAATGCCAAATGTTAAGCCAATAATAAATGGAGCCGTAAAAATATAGCCATATTTTCGACTTTGCTTTTCAAGTGATAAGTTTTTGCTCTTTTTTGCCATTCTTTACGCCTCCAAAACGAAGTAACTTTTTGCAGATATTTGCATATGGTCTATTGTTACAGCACTAGCACCATAATTGACAACCACATAGCTACCGTTCTCAAAAGTAGTTTTATAAACATTTTGTTGTAGTTTCTCATAGGATACGATTTTTTGGCTTGCAACATTTTTAAAATTATTTTGATATTTGCTCAAGTCACTTATGATGGACTCTTTCCAATAATTAAAATCTGTTGAATAAAGATTCGTATAGTTGCTATCGCCAACTTCGTTCGCGTTTTGTGATGTGAAATTGCAATACAAACTTGCTCCCGTACTGGCAGCTCTTAAAATATCTGTGTTCACATCGCCACTCAAATTCAGAGCCGTCCCACTATAGTCCACATAGCCGCTTAATACCATCATTAAAAATGGAATTGTCTCATCGGTATTATCATACTGATTGGAGGTGAGAGGCACATTTGTGCAACCGTCAATATACGGCAGAACAAAAGCGTTTGCTCCTTCAGTTAAAATGGAGAAGTTTTCTTTTTTTAGCGACTTTAGATTGCTTACAATGGCATCCGCTGCTTCTTGGCGATCAATAATATTGCTTTCATTAAAATCAGCGTTTACATCCTGTCCCATAAGGCGCAAGGAGATACTATTGATTTTATAGTCCAAAAAGGCACTCGTTGCAGCAGCAAGGGCGTTGTTCTGCGCATTAATATTATTAATATACCGTATGGTACCTTTCGATTTTTTCATTGCAAACGATGCAAGATCAAACTGATACATTTTGCCTTTATCCTTGTTAATCAAGGTAATGGCATCCGAACGACTGTCAAATCCGTCAAACATATTTTTAGAATCTGAATATTGAACATCTACATCTGGGTAAAATGGAACGCCGTTATCTTGCATATATTGATTAAGCTCTAAAAAAGATTTTTCACCGCCCAACTTATCTTCAACATTTATAGATTTTATGAATTTATTATCATATCCACCATTAAACCAGCCTGAAAGCTTAATTTTCAGATTAGTTATGCCACTTTGCAAAAGAACATCCGTATTGGTTTCAGCTTGCTTAAATGTGTTTAGAACAACATTTTTATCATACGAAATTCCCAGCATCTGTGCAGGCTTGGTAATAAGCCCAATATACTCAACCGTAACGCTTGGTACATCCTGTTTGGTTTTATCTGAATTCCCAAACAATCTATTTTGGTAAAGCCTTGCCATACCGTTATAATCCGCTTCTTTTCCCGACAAAAAGGACAACCTAAGTTTTATATCACCTGAATACCGCTCTTTTTGCGTCACTAGAAAAGTTTCCTTTTTCCCAGTTGAGAGGGTTGACTGATAGGTTTCTCTGACTCGGAACGAGGCATACGCATAGGGCACTTCCAAATCATCACCGGGGAATGCATTTATGTCGGCAATTGCAGAACCGCTCTCTATTTCGGCCAAAACTGCAGAGTCTCCGTTCTTAATGCCAAAAACCGGTAAACTGGCATTGTAATAATTAGATGTTTTTTCGTTTTGTGCCAGTGCATATCCCGAACCATAAACCGAGACACTGTAATCATGTCCATTGCTCTTCCCATTATAAAAGCGCATGAGGGAGCCACAGCCATCTGGCAACACAAAATATCCTTCATCGCCGGTCTTCGGTGAACCAAAATATTTCAAAAGTTGTATTTTCAAAAGTGGGAAAGCATCTCGCATTTCAATTGCATCATACGGTATTTTCACCGTTAAGTCGCCATTTTCCAACGTATATATCACTGATATATTAAAGCCTGGTTTTTCTTTTTCGGTGTCCTGTGCAACAAAATTTGCGCTGTCCTCCATGTATTTTTCTCTTGTGTAACCACTACCCTGTAGAATAGATGCTATTTCCTTTTTAATATTAGAATTACTCATAACGGTGTCCACAATTATGTACATTGGCTGTTCTTTAATCTCTGGATATTTTGAAAGATAATTTTCTTTAACCGTTGCATCGGTTATAGTGTTGATATCCACAAGATAATAGTAATTTTTTAGCTTCATTTTGTCGAACTCGTTTGCAACATTCGCACAAATTTCATCATATCTTTGCTTACTCAATGCCGGAGGCACTAATGTTTGCTCAGCAAACTCACCAATGCTGTATTGGACAATGACACTGTTATTATCGCCTTTTTTTATTTTAAATTGTCCGTTTTTTACTGAATTCGTGAGAGAATCCATGGTATTGACGGTACCATTACTGTCAAGATATGAAACAACCAGCAATGCATTTTCCGACGAGTTGGAGTCTCTTCCGGTGTTTGTCGAATACCACTCGCTGTTATCAGTTTTGTTGATTACTTTAAACTCAGTGGTATTTTCATTGAACCAAAGCTGCAGATTATTATTTTCAGAATACAGGGTATAATCTTTTAATTTAACATCATTGGCAGTGGTCTGCGGTGACATGATATTATTCTCGTCAAAAACTTCGCTGATAGAAGTTCCGCACGAAGATAAAAGCATCATAACACTTAATATTAATATTAAAGCTATCAATTTTTTCATTATTTTCTCTGCCTTTCTATCATTAAGTGATTGGCTTTACATTCTTAGTGTGACCTCATCATAGATATCCTTGACAAATGCAACAAGTTGTTGCATTAAAGCAAATACCAACATACCAATAAATATAATCAACAAAATAACAACAAAGGTTATCAAAATAGCCAATAGGGTTTTTGAAAGGAAGTAGTTATGCGTCTGCATAAAACTGGCAATGAGCAAAAGCACCATCCATACAACTGCAAGGGAAATTAACACATAATACAAATCTCCCTCATTTGACAATAATACATTACTAAGTAAAATACCTATGATGTTCAAAATTATATATGGTGTCAAGGAATAGCAGGTCGCTATAAAAATATCTTTTAGTTTTCCTTCTCCATCCATCAAAGATGTAACACACCATTGGCTAATACACCACAGAGCTACCGCAACTAAAACAAGTACGATATTGCCGAACATATTATAGGTTTTGAGATTGTTATTGTTAAAGATAAAGCCGATAAACAAGCTAGACAAAATCATAACGACAATGGTCATACCAAGCAGTGTTACTGCTGCTGCTATGCTCCCGCGTTTCTCACGTTTTAAATCCCAGAAGCCATCAAGCGGATGAAACATTATATGGCTGGAATAATGCAGAGAAGATAAATACCTATGCTTTTTAGGATCAGCAAACAATTTTTTCATAATCTTGGGTGCAAAAATCAAAATAAAAACCACTGATATGATTATTAGAAGCAGATATCCTGCGTTATTTTCAATCCATTCTCGACGAACAAATGCATAGGCTTTCGAATAATTTTCCTTATCACCCGCAAGCTTAAAATAATACATTGCCTGCTTCATATTTTGCTCTTTATAAGCAGCATTGCCCAGCCCCCTAATGGCAAGGGCACAATTGGCGTTTTTCTGTATTACATCGTTCCACAAAGCTTCTTCCGTGCCAAAATTAATTTCATTTCTAGCCTTGGCAATATCATGAAATAGCTGACCGTACTCCGTCAATTGATACATGCAAACCCTTGCTTTGTCTGAATCCAAAACATAAAATATACCATTTCTGTAAGCAAGCGCAGACGGTGAATTCAATCCTCCATTATAGTTACCTGGTCCACCAAACTCATATAACAATTCGCCCTCACTGTTATAAGCAAAAATTCTGCCTCTATTCTGATCCAAAATAGCAAAATTACCATTGCCAATTTCACAAAAATCAACAATTGAAGAAGGCCCAGTGTATGTTAAACCGCCATCACTTGAATCTCCAACTGGATCACCGATCCTGTTGAACACATCGGTACCCTTTGAGTTCAACTTGCGCAAAGGCTTAATTTGACCAGATAAATACTGCCACGATTCATACGAAGAAGTGGTTACATACAGGAATCCGTCTGCGTCGACCGATACATTGGAATACTCAGTAGGAACATAGCTTTGTGTGCGTTTCTGTTGCTCCTTGGTCGAAATCGATTTCCATAGCTGATCGATTAAAGATATCGCCACTTTAGGCGCACCAATTGACTTCAAATATTCTCCTGACACATCGAATTCCATTAGTCCTATATTATACCCATCTGAAATCACAAAAATTTTATTATATTTATCAACGGCAATTTTTGTGGGCTTGAAATAAAAGTCATCCGGTAAGGTTTCGTCATTCGGAGAATTAATAATCATTTCCAAAGTACCATTAAAATCAAGTTTGACGATTCTTGCATTATCCGTATCCGCTATATAAATGCTTCCGTCTTTGCTGACACAAATACCACATGGAGCAGAAAAGGTGTCGGTCACACCGGCATTAACAAATGAATCAATTGATTTTACAAGTGAATTCTTGTCGTCCAAAATAACGATTCTATTATTCTTAGTATCAGCTATATAAATATACCCATTACTGTCAACAAACAAATCCTGCGGTGAATCAAAATCACCAATACCAACTTCAGAGCCTCTAAACGAGCTGTAAGGCTCGGCTGCTGTAGGTGCTTCTACAGCTTTATCCTCATTATTGTATATATAACTGTAATATCCGGTAGCACTGGCAGTCAATCCTCCCAAAGTGCATATAATGATAACTATTATAACTAGGCAAAACAGCCATTTTCTCGTTTTTGTGGCATTATGCAATGTTTTCACACCCTTCAAATTCAGCGAAAGGCACCTACATACTGTAGTATATGGTTACTCCTTCACTCCCGACGACATCATGGTTTCCAATATATTGCTCTGCGTGAGGATAAACACGGTGATTGGAACTAACATCATTAACAAGGCAGTAGCAGCACTAGCACCGGTACGCACAATACCTGCTGACATTATTTGTGATAATGCATATGGCAAGGTTTTTAATTGTTCACTGTAAATAAAACTACCGCCTGTTGTTCCCCACAAAGCTTGGATGGAAAAAATTATCAATGTCAACCATGCAGGTTTTACCATTGGCATAACAATACGCCAGAAAATTCTTTGTTCTCCGGCACCGTCTACCCTTGCGGCTTCCAATATGCTCTGAGGAACATTGACCATAAACTGTTTCATCAAAAACACGTTAAAAGCAGAACCGAAGGCGGGTACTAGAATAGATGCATAATTATCAACCCAGCCCAGTTTTGACATAATAAGATAATTAGGTATGGATGTAACTGCCGATGTGAACATTAATGCGGTTACAACCAGCTTGAACAAAACTTTTTTTCCCGTAAATTCTTGTTTCTCCAATACATATCCCGCTGCGGAGGCTATTAGTATTGATCCGATTGTTCCAACAATAGTTAAAAAGAATGTATTCGATATGTAGCGCGAAAATGGTACAATCGAATCAATAAACAACGACGAAAGATTGGCGAAATTCTCTAATGTCGGATTACGGACAAAAAAGCGCGGAGGAAATATAAATAATTCATCAAGTGGTTTAAACGCATTGGATATTGAAAAAGCCATAGGCAAAACCATAATTGCTGCAAAAAAGAGCAGTGTAATAAAATTAATAGTATTTCCCACTAAAGAGCGACCTATCTGTGGCTTATACAACTGAAATTTCCGTAGTTTCATAAAAATTTTCCGATCCCTTCATTACGAATTATCATCATGCATCAAAAACATCTTTATTTCCCTACATTAGAAAGTGCTTTTTGCACCAGTTCATTTGTACCAACCATAATGATAAACAAAATGGTCGCAATGGCGCTGGCATATCCCATTTCAAATCGAATGGTTCCGTAATCATGTAAATGGTTTATTATTGTATGTGCCGCATAATCGGTGCTGGGAAATCCGCAAAGAGCCATCGTTACATCACCTACACCAAACGATGCGGTAATACTCATAACGGCACCAAACATCAGCTGAGGCTTCATATTTGGTAGTGTTACATACCACAGTTCCTGCCAGCGGTTTTTAATTCCTTCAATATAGCCCACCTCATAATAGGTTTTATCAATACCCTGTAAGCCTGCAACAAAGGCAAGGAAACCAGAGCCCAAGCTCATCCACAGCATGACCATAATCACAAGCGGCAACATGTATTTTGTATTTGTAAGCCACTGAATAGGCTCATTAATGATATTCAAATACATTAGCACAGAGTTAACATATCCATATGCATCTGAGCTGAACATCAATTGCCAAATCATATAGGCACCACCTGAAATTGACGGAGCATAGAAAAGCAAAACCATTATTGCCCTGATTTTCGGTGTTAGTTCATTAATAAACCAAGCAAAAAGCAAGGAGGCAAAATAGCCTATTGGACCTGTGAAAATAGCAATAATAAACGTGTTTTTTACTGCCATAATAAATTCATCATCATTTAGAAAAAGATTTAGATAATTTTGCATAAAAATGAATTTTGGTATTTCAAAAACATTATAATTAGTAAATGATAGGACAATGGATATAGCAACAGGTAATATAGTAAACACTAAGAAAATACATAAAAAAGGTGCTAAATAGCAGTAGGCAAACCATCTTCTATTTTTGTTCAAACTACTATGATGCGTCTTAACTTTTTCTGCGGATTGCATTATCAAGCTCGCCCTCTCATTCATTCATTAAATTGTGATATAGTCTATCTATCGTACAGATAATCCAAATTCCTTACGCTTGCTTGTAAGTTCACTATTAATCTTATAGTTATAGTCATACATCACATCGGTTGGCAGCTTACCTTTGTATACCACTGCGCGAAATGCATTGTTAAGATTGCGAGATAAGAAATAACCTCCAGGAACGTTTTCAATTGCTGTCAACGATTGCATTTGCGTTTGCAGTACCTTCATATTTTCATTTGACCACGCGCTCTTTGAAAAAGCTTCCAGATTGGCTGAATTATAGCGCCCAGATGGTCCTAACACACTCTCAATTTCAGTGGCAAAACTATATTGAACATCAGCTGATGTCCACCATTTCAAGAACTCCCACGCTTGATCATATTGATCCGAACTTTCCAGAATCATGCAGGCCGTTGTATCCGAAATAGCGGTTCGATTTATCGTGCCATCCTCGCTTTTCACACCTGGCAACAAAGTCATTCCCCACAATCCATTGAGCTCAGGTGCCGCAACTTGAAGTTCATTGTAAAAATTAAATGAAGCAATACCGATTGGAATCTCACCAGTACGGAATCTATTTTGAAAGTTATAGGATAACGGAAAACCGTAATTGGTAAACAAATTTGTATAAAACTTAAATACATTTATTGAATCAGCGCTGTCTAAAAGACTGTATTCTCCATCATTAGCATAAACATTCAGCCCATTCTGCTTTAATAGAAGCAAAAATCCGCCATCGTCTGCCTGCATACCAAATTCCATATTATTTTTAGCAAGAATCGATGAAATGCTTATAACATCGTCCCACGATTGGGGAACTTCTATTCCAAGCTCTTTCAATATATCCGTACGATAAAACAGCACCGGGAACGAAATGGTCTCTGGCAGGCCATACAATTCATCCAAATACCTCATGCGAATAAGAGTGGACTGATTGAATCTTCCAGTTACTTCATCAATATCCGGATAATTTGACAGGGAATGCGCGGCTTTTCTCATAGCAAAATTGATAACATCTGGGTTGCTTTGTATAACGAGATCTGGTCCAATTCCCGCAACAGTTGCCGGCAACAAAGGTGTGGTCACCAATTGCAACCGCACCGAAATACCGGTTTCCGGTGTGAATTTTTTGACTGCCAAACTGCGTACAATTTGTGCCTGGTCACGCCCTGAAGCTATCCAAACTGTCAATGGCTCACTATCTTGTGAAATATCACTCTCCCGTTCGCCAATACTTTGATAATCTATTAAAAATGAATATATGTATTCCGTCACTTTAAATTTTAATTGTGAAAAGAAACCAGCACTTGCTTTTGGTAAAGATGAAAGATCATTGCCAATGTCAAACGAATCAATTTCCAACGGTTGCAATTTTGCTTTGCTAACCCATGCACTTATTGAACCTATGTTGGTTTTAAAATAGGAAAACTCACTTGGAATTTTATCCGGATTAGCATTCATCTTTTCAAGCTGGCGTACCGTTGTTCTCATTAACGCAACGCCTGTATTACCCTTACCGTAATATTGCTCAACCATATCGGCGCACGCTGACAATCTGTCCGCCAGCATTTTCAGCTCGGCTATTTGATCTGGAACTAACGCGTCCAACCTATAATCCCGCAAAAGATCGGGAGAAGCACCCATAATAACGAGAAGTTTACTATATATCTTGTTAAGATTTTCAAGGCATCCGTTTATTTCGCGAATGGTTCCATCCATTTCCCCCAGTGAAGCCTGGAGCCGAATTTCATTTTCTCCCTCGTGCAGATAAAACAAGAAATCTTCTCCATCTTGTCCAAGAGTGACAATCTGCCATTTGTTTGAAAATGGAATCGTAATATCCATTGCCTCTTTAAATGGAATTGTTCCGTTAACAGATAACATTCGTGTGCTAGACTGACCCACAGACGTGTTTTGCCTTGCACGCATAGAAATCTTATATAGTCCTGATTTCTCAACATTTACATTCCATGCAATATACTCGCCAAGCGTACTCCAATGATATCCACCAATTGTATTAAGACTGATAGTACCAGCTTCGTAAGGTGTGGTGAGCTGAGAGCTTCGGTCTGATATCGGATAAATGGTTGTTGTAGACTTATAAGCGGTAGTTTCAGCCTCTATATGCTTCAATTCACCTTCATATTCCTCGTACCCGTTGTCTAAATATTGTTCACTTTCCTCCGCATAGCTTTTTATATTTCCCGCCGGTTCCAAAATTACCGATACAACATTCATATCGCTTCCGGGATAGACAAATCGCAAATCATTTTGCCCGTTATTAATATTCACTGATAGAGGTTCCGAATACTCTTTTGCATAGTCAAATATGTAATTGACAGTAACATGTTCAATTGCCTCTTGATCTGCCCTTATGTCGTTTCCGTGCTTATCTTTCTCAATCTCATTTGAATCACTATATTCACGTGGTAATGTAAAAAGCGCCAATTCATCATAAGGAATCTCACCATTCACATACAGACTGCAATTTATCTCCTCAGACACTGAAGTATTACAGGAATATTGAAACTTAACAAAATATCTACCCATCATATCGGAAGTAAAGTGCCAATCCAAAGAAGACTTCCCATCCTCGCCCGTTCCAATTGTGGCATTTTGTGCATCAAGTTCAATGCTTTTGCCAGATGCGTCAGCATAGGCATTATTGTTTAAAAAATAGCTGTACTCGCCCTCTTTTGCATACTCTGCATTAACCTGACCAATGTCGACATTTGCCTGTTGTGCGGAAACCCTGTAAGAATTTCCGATGTTTGGCATCAATATCAAGCACAAACATAATGGTAATATATAACAAAGGCGCTTCATGTCGTACCCTCCAGCAAATTCATTTCCTGATATTTGTTAATTAATAACATATACATATTGACGGTTTTTTACTTACATATGGATTTTACCACAACAGTGTTTTAAAGGCCTTGTATAAAATAAATAACTTATGGTAAAATCCAATTATTTTTATAATTTGAATTAAATAAAATATGTTACATTTTTTTGATAATAATAATGTTTTTCTCTAAATCAAACAAGACTTAGGGTTAACTTTATTTAAATATTATATAATATGTGTTATATTTTAGTGCAAAAGCGAATGCATCGGTAAAATAGATAATGGTAAAATATGTGTAAAAATCAAAAATAGTGACTGTCGCATATATTGTAAAAAAGAGCTTTTATGCTATAATAATTAAATGATTTGTTCCTTACACTCATCATGGTTGCATAGATAGGACATTAAACGTTGCAAGGGGATTTATTATGGACAACTCTCTTATACACTTCGATCATTTAAAAAATCATCAAAGACTAATATGCAAAATAAAAAGCGCAAATATTATAGATATTGACGAAACACGTGTCATATCGACAAATACTTCTCATACGATTATATATGTAGTATCCGGCTCTGGATTCTTTAGTACCTTTAATGAGCAGACTTCGAAAACATTTGAATGCAATTTCACCATTAATTCAGCACTTTTTGTACCGTGCAGTTCTTCCTATCAGATTATTCCATCTGCAAAAGCAGCGCAACTGCTTGTAATTGACTTTGTTTTGTTTGCTATTCCCGAAGAATCCTTTGAAAATATTGGCAACTCTGCTTTAGGCTACATGGTATCTCTGACAGCTTTTAATTGTACACTTTCCCTTAAACCACTTATAAATTTAAAAGAAAATTATCATGTTATAGATCCTTTGGCTCTTATGAATTTAATGGTTAATATTGTAAGTTCTAAAGATTATAGCCAAATATTGTTGTGCAGTACCTTGGAAACATTTCTTATACAATATATAAACTATTATTATAAAGACCTTGAAACAACCTTAACGTCCATTTCTGCTATTGCCTTCACCTCGCCTTATGACATACAAAACGGTTTTGACAATCTAACCATCTTGTTTAGTGATATAGAGTTCTGGTCCAACAATCCGGATACAAATCCAAACTCTATATTGCTTTTCAAAGCCGAAACCGAGCATAAATATATTGAATCTCCCAAAGATCCGTTGTTTACTTATTCTTATAATAATAATGAAATTATTCACGGCAATCACATTTGCAAGTTTACTTTGCATACACGTTCAGAATATAAGATATGGTTTTTCCCAGAAAGTGCTCAAAATCAGTATTGCATTGCAGATTATAAGGATACATGTTACATTCGTTTTTCGATCAAAAGTAATCACGCCTGCAAATCCGTTTTTAATATCTACAACATTCCAACCTACCGTTGCCTATCATATGCTTTTGATATTAAACAAATTAACACATGGCAGACGTTTATGATACCTCTGTTAAATAGCTTTTCAGAATCCGTATCATCCAAATACGTTCAAAATGCACTGAAATATATTCAAGAAAATTATCAAAAGAAGCTTTCTCTTGGAGAAATTGCCAATCAGGTCCATATTCATCCTTCATATCTATCAACCCTTTTCAGAGACAATATTGGACAATCGGTCAACAATTACATAATCTTCTATCGAATCATTATGTCTAAGAACATGCTTTCATCCACAAATCTAAGTGTTGAACAAATTGCCATTCAGAATGGTTTTTATGATACACAACACTTTTTTAAAACATTCAAAAAACGTGTAGGTATATCTCCTTCTGATTTTAGAAAAAGTATAAAATCATGACCACCCCAAAATTATATGTTGCCTTTTCATTTTCCTTTTTATTGCCTTTTTAGGCTATCTGTATTCTTTTCTCACATATTTTTACAACGTTAGTATCAATTTCATTTATGTGTGTAATTCATTTTGAACATCTCTCCTTTTGATGTTCCTTGCTATTGCTAAACCGCAAGTTTGTTCTCCATCAAAATGAGTTTTTTGTTATTACTCATTGCAAAGCTTCACTTAACCCCGTGACGCAGAATCTTCATATACGGTAAGAACTACTTATAAGATGCGCTTTAATTTCTACAATTGGAAAACAAGAAAACAATCCGCCCTGCTTTTGGTCTACTAAAGCAGGGCGGATTTTGATTTTCATACAAAGTTGTCTGTCTATTAATCCATTATAAACATGCCTGAATCTCACTTACAGCGACTTCATGCAGCGGAACATTCTCACGGCAGCTGATTGCTGCCGCAACACCTGCTGCCTCACCTATTGCAGAACAAATCGGCATTACCCTGAAGTTTGAATGAGCGATGTGCGTGCCGGAAATATTGCGTCCGCTAAGCAGCAAACCATCCACACCTTTCGGAAGCAAACAGCCATATGGAATCGAATAACCATTATTTTGAGTAAACTTATGCTGAACGCCAGTTTTGTCAAGCCCAGCACCTGAAATATTATGTACGTCAAAGTTAAACAATGCGCCTGTTACCACCCAATCCGGAAACTGCTTTGCTTCCCAAATGTCCTCGGCAGTAAGCGTATACTCGCCACAAAAATGGCGAGTTTCCCGAATTCCCACGAGCGATGCAGAACTGATCATATAGCAATTTTGAAAACCCGGAACAAATTCCCGCAAAAATTCCACTATTTTCTCCATTTGATTACGGCAAACGATTGTTGCAGCAGTAAGATCCTCCGCCCTCGTTCCGTCAACATCAATACAATTCGTCATGTTTATTGTCACAACGCTCGGCAAGGTTGATTTATAACACAAAACATGTCCTGCAGGAAAAGGAATATATTGTTTTGCAAGTGCTTGAAGTTCACCTTTTTCGGTTTCATATTTACTTTCGAACGAGCCTAAAAACACTGCATGATCCACGTCCACGCCAGCAACCTTAAACATAATAGTAGCCGGTTGCATTTTGCCGTCTTCTTCACGGCCTAAAATATATTTAACGCCCGCTTTTTTGGCAATATCACCATCTCCGCTTGCGTCAATAACCGCTTTTGCCATAATTGCCTGCCTGCCCGACTTGTTTTCCACAATCACGCCAACAATTTTATTGCCTTCCATAATAACATCACTTGCAAATGTGTAAAGCAATATTTTAACTTTTTCATTTGATAACATATTTAAGTAAAGCGTTTTCAACTTTTCGGGATCTATAACATTGGTTATTTTATCGTAATTATTCCCTTCGTTTATCTCTGCACATTTTTTTAGAATCTCGTGGAATATTCCGCCGTCGGATTTGCCGCCCCAATGGCTCATTAATCCTTCTGTGGAAATACCGCCGATATTGCCGAGCTGTTCAATAATCAAGGTTTTAGCGCCGTTCCTCGCAGCACTTAAAGCGGCTGAAAATCCCGCCGGACCACTGCCTATAACCAACACATCAATTTCATATGTAATTTCAATATTCTTTTGCGGCTCTGTATAAAATTTCATTATTGTTGCCTCCTCTTTTAAATAATGATATAATTACTATAAAATGTTTTTATTATATTATTAAAAATATCTTTTGCCCGCAGCTTGATGCGGCAAACTCAAAACATGTGCATATTACATCACTCATTTCCCGAATTCATGATATAATAAAATCAAATTATAATCATTAATATTTAAGCATAAAATATATAAAATCATGCACGAGGAAACAAAATGATTGAAACCATTCTAAACGACATCACCCGCTATATGGATTACCTTATTCGTGAGCATAACTATTACATAACATTCCATAATTCTGCCATTCCGCTGGGGAATTATATGGAGAAGCTAGCGACCTATAACATCAGCTGCAATCCGTTTTGCCTTTGCGTAAAGTCCAGTAACGAGGCATGGAATTACTGCATTTCACGACAGCATAAGGTGGGCGACCGATGCAGCAGCGGTCCGTTTTTCGGAATGTGCTATGCCGGAATGCAGGAGTATGTTTTCCCTATTTTCGATAAAAAAGTTTTGGGATTTATAAGCGTCAGCGGATATCGAACAGACGATGCAAAAGCAACAGGGCGAATTCGTCATATTGCGAAAGAATATAATCTGGATTTGAACGCACTCAAGTCCTGTTATCAAAAGGACCTTGATCCTGCCCCCAAACCGCTCGACTGTCTTGCGCCGCAGATCGCACCGCTGGTGGATATGTTCATTCTACTAAACCGTGAAATAGTTGAAATATGGGGCGATTCAGCGGTAAAAGATGATACACAAAATTATATTTTAAGCCACGTGTTAGTATATTTGCGCCGAAATTATGCTTCCAAAATCAAGGTTTCGGATTTAGCAAAGCAATACTATTGCAGCGTGTCATACATCAGCCATATTTTCAAAAAAAGGACAGGCAAAAGCATCAGCGATTACCTGAACGACTTGCGAATCGAGGACTCAAAAAAGCTTTTGCAGAACACAAAATTGACCGTCACCCACATTTCCCAAATGGTAGGCTTTGCCGACACAAACTATTTCAGCAACACCTTCAAAAAGTCCACCGGTCTCCCCCCAACCGCCTTCCGAAAACAAAAATAATCCTTTTAGACAGCTTCATTTCTTTCATAATACGGTGAAATCTTCTTTCACTTATAGTGTAACCTTCCTTGGATAACTTTATTTTAATTTTTCTTGCACCGAAACGATGTCCGCTTTTATCAAATATTTTTGTAATCAATGGCCTTATTATTTCATCAGTTCTTTCAGTTTGAGTTTGTTCAGGACTTCGTAAAGCAAGATGATAGTATGTTGAACGATTAAGCTGCAAAGTTTCGCATAATGCATGAATACTAAAACTGTCCTTCAAATGTTCAATCAATGTCAACAACTTAAGGTTTAACAGTTGGATTTATGGTTATGATGGAACTTTGCATTTCGGGGAGAAAGAGGCCTTGGAATTGAACGACCGGGGCGAATGGGAACAATGGCTTGTGTTATTTGAGCAATAACTGCTTCGAT
>Ga0172378_10002232_pt1 | contig 18078 bp, 12 predicted proteins | sample GrowelOW332metaG_FD_119755 | JGI IMG/M metagenome (GOLD analysis project Ga0172378, IMG submission 119755) | Groundwater microbial communities from an aquifer near a municipal landfill in Southern Ontario, Canada - Pumphouse #3_1 metaG | ecosystem: Environmental > Aquatic > Deep subsurface >... | reverse complement strand
TTATCCCCCCGTGGTGACAACATGGCGTTGTATTCTTTCGCGGGTTATCGGTGAGCGTTACCGCTACGAGTGCCGCACCACCGTAGAGACAAGGCATGCCTTGTCTACACACCAACATTGCGGAAAATTACCCGTGCCGATTTTCCACCAATGGGAATATAATTCCGCCGTTATCACCTGTGAGATCAATTTTATATCCTCTTTATCCATTCGTAATCGCCAAAAAAGATGTCTACGCAGTTGCGTTCTCTGATCAATATAAAATGAAAATGGTATTATATATAAAAGCTTTAGCGTGTTTCGCTGGTCATCCAGTCTTTGTCTTGCCGTCTTTTGCATTCCTTCGCGTTCTTCGCGGTAAAAAAATTGTCTTACCGCTTTTTACCTTTCCCTTTCTCCTGTCTCCCCTTTTATTCGTCGGCCCGTTTCCGTCGAGAGCGGAAAAACTCCCGCAGCATCTCTCCGCTTTCCTCGGCCAGTACGTCCGCAGTAATCTCAATGTGGTGATTGAGCCGCTCATCTTCGCCCAGTTGAAACAGGGAGCGGGCCGCCCCGGTCTTCGGGTCGGTGGCACCATATACAAGACGCGCTACCCGGGCATGCAGCATTGCGCCCATGCACATGGCACAGGGCTCAAGGGTGACATAGAGCGTGACGCAGGGCAGGCGGTAGTTCTCCTCTCGCTGGCAGGCGGCACGCAGGGCAAGAATCTCCGCATGGGCCGTGGGATCGTGCAGGCCTATGGGGCTGTTTCCGGCCCGGGCCAGCAGTTTTCCCTCACGCACGATCACCGCGCCTACCGGAACTTCGCCCTTTAAGGCGGCCATGCGTGCCTCCTCAAGGGCGAGTTTCATCCAGCTCACATCGTCGTTCACTCCACCCTCTCCAGCATCTCTTCAATCACCCGCAGTCCCTGCTGCCAGAACTCCGCGCTGTTTAAATCAATGCCGAACGGCTTCATCAGGTCATAAGGTGACTGTGAGCCGCCCGAGGCGAGGAGCTGCAGATATTTCGCCACAAAGCCCGCGCCCTCTTTCTGATAAACTCCATAGAGCGCCAGCACCAGCAGTTCACCAAAGGCATAGGAATAGACATAGCCGGGAGTGGAAAGGAAGTGGGGAATATAGGACCACCAGATGCCGTAGTCTTTTCTCAGATGGACGGAGTTGCCGAACATCGCCCGCTGGGTTTCCAGCCAGTATGCACTGAGCTGTTCACTGCTCAGTTCTCCCTTTTCCCGCCTGCCGTTGTGCATGGCATTTTCAAAGCGATTCATGGCGGTTTGCCGGAAGACTGTTGCAAAGATCGACTCCAGTTTCTGGCAGATAAAGGCGCGTTGCTCTGCCGGGTCCTGGAGCAGGGCCAGCTGGCTGTTGAAGACCAGCAGTTCCGCAAAAACGGAGGCGGTCTCGGCCAGCGGCAGCGGGGTGTCGCTGTTATAGAGCCCCACCTTCGCCGCCAGCACCTGATGCACTCCGTGGCCAAGTTCATGGGCGACGGTGGAGACATCGTTGAGCGTACCGTTGTAGTTCACCAGCACATACGGATGCACTTCCGGTACGCAGGGATGGGCAAAGGCTCCGCCCTGTTTTCCGCGCATTCCCGGGGCATGAATCCACTGCTTCTCAAAGAACTGTTCGGCAATCTCCGCCATTTCTGGTGAAAATTCAGAGAAGGATCGAAGTACCGTCTTCTGACACTCCCCCCAGGAGATCTGCCGGGACGGCAGCGAGGGCAGGGGGGCGTAACGGTCGTAATCCTCCAGCTTTGACAGTTTGAGAATATCACGTTTCAAATTGTAGTAGCGCTCGACCAGATCATAGCGACTGGTTACGGTCTCTACCAGCACGTCCACCGTGGAGTCATGCAGATCGTTGTTCAGGTTCATGGAACTGATCCAGTTCCCGTAGCAGCGCAGCCGGTCACTGATCATCTTGTCGGCGGCAAGGGTATTGAAGATATGGGTTAAAATATGCAAATTTGCCTGCAGTCCCTCTGTCATCTCCTTTGCCGCACTCCCGCGTACTTCACGGTCGGGGCTGTAGAGATCAGTCAACACCTCTTCTTCAAGACGGCCCTTCTCGCCAAATTTCCAGCCCGACAGAACCTTGTCAAAGAGGGTGATCCACGATTCGCGTCCTACCGGGCTCTTTTCCAGCAGCAGCTTTTCTTCCACCTCGGAGAGCAAATGGGTCTGATAGCGGCGCTGGGCAGTGAGATAATGACGGTATGGGGCGAGTTTCGGATCGGCCAGCAGAGTCTCGCAGTGTGCCTTCTTCAGTTTGTTCCACTCCAGGGTAAAGAAGATAATCTGGGTGCCGCAGGTGGCTGCCATTTCCCGCACCTTCTGCTCCAGAGCACCTGCCCCGGCGTTGTCGAGCTGGGTGCAGTGGTTGAGAAAGGCGTAGGTCTCAAGTTTGAGAATACGGCAGTCAAGCTGCTCCAGACGGAGGACAAGGGCAGTAAGGGCGGTGGCATCAAGCTTTGCCACCTGCTGAGACTGCTCTTTGTGAATGGCCTCTGCCTCTTTTTTACACCATTCCATGTCTGTGAAGACGGCGGGAGCATCGGGGGCGGCGTAGAGATCCGTGAGATTCCAGAAGGTCTTTTCGCAGCCGAAGCTCTTTTCAGCAGCCATTATTTTTCTCCCAGCAGGTGACGAATAAAAGGCCCGACTGAAGCCGCACCTTTCTCATCTACCAGTTTGATTGTCTTCGAACCTATGATTGCGATGTCCGCCTTGCCGATGAGTGCTTCCACATCTGCACGGCTCTGTATTCCGAAACCGACGCCGAGGGGCAGGCTGGTGTGTTTGCGGCAGCGGGCAAGATACTGCGTCAGTTCTTCGCCAAATTCTGATTTTGTTCCGGTAACGCCCTTGCGGGGAACACAGTAAACAAAGCCGCGGCTGCACTTGCCGGTAATCTCCATGCGTTCGTCACTGGAGGTGGGGGCAAAAATTAACACTGGAGAGATTCCATCCTGTTCGGCAAATTGATAAAAACTCTCGCCCATCTCCGGCGGGATATCGGGGACGATGACACCGGTGATGCCAATCTCAGCGCATTTCTTGAAAAAGGCCTCTTCACCGTATTTGAAAACGATGTTGTAGTAGGTCATGAAGAGAAAAGGAATGTCCCACTTTTCAACCATTTCCTTTGCAAAGCTAATGCACTCACTCACCTTTGTGCCGTGATCGATGCTCTCCTGGCTTGCCTTGAGAATTACCGGCCCGTCGGCGACCGGCTCGGAAAAAGGAATCTGCAGCTCAATACTGTCCACTCCGTTTTCCACCATCTGCGCAATAACCTCGCGGTTGGTGTCAAAATCGGGATAGCCGAGCACCAGATGTGTCATCAAAAGAATTTCTTTATTTTCTCTGCGTCTGCGCAGGTTCTCTTCAAGTTTCATTTGCTTTCCCCCTGCTGATATTCGCGGGCCTCGTTGATGATAAATTCTTTCCATGACGGATCCTTAAGAGCATGGGCAATGGTAAAGATATCTTTGTCGCCGCGGCCGGACTGATTGATGATGATGGCGGAATCTTTCGGCAGACCGGGTGCCTCTTTAAAGGCCTGCACGAAGGCGTGGGAAGATTCAAGCGCCGGAATAATTCCCTCCTTCTTCATGGTCAGATTGAGAGCTTCAATGACCTCAACATCGGTGGCAGATTCAAAGCGCACCCGTTTTTTGTCGTTGAGGTCGGCGAGGATCGGGCTGACACCGACATAATCCAGTCCGGCGGAGACGCTGTGGGTCTCCAGCATCTGGCCGTCGTTGTTTTGCAGGAACATTGTTTTGTACCCCTGCGCCATGCCGGGGCTGGCGTCGTCGCTGCAGAGGCGGGAGGCGTGCTTTCCTGTGCTTAAACCGTGGCCGCCAGCCTCAACTCCGACCAGTTCCACATCATCATCATCATCAAGAAATCCCTGAAAGATTCCCATGGCGTTGGAGCCGCCGCCGACACAGGCATATACCCGGGCGGGCAGGGTATGGTGATAATGCAGAATCTGTTTCCGTGCCTCAATGCCGATGATCGACTGGAACCAGCTCACCATCTCGGGAAAGGGGGCCGGACCGCAGGCGGTGCCGAGGACATAGTGGGTGTCATCCACATTGGTCACCCAGTCGCGAAAGGCCTCATTGATGGCATCTTTGAGGATTCTGGAGCCATCGGTTACCGGTACCACCTTTGCTCCCAGCTTTTCCATCCAGAAGACATTGGGCCGCTGACGCAGAACATCAACTTCACCCATATAGACCGTGCATTCAAAACCGAATTTTGCGGCCATGGTGGCGGTGGCGACACCGTGCTGCCCCGCACCGGTTTCGGCAATAACCCGCGTTTTGCCCATCCGTTTCACCAGCAGGCCCTGGCCTATCACGTTGTTGGCCTTGTGGGCGCCGGTGTGATTGAGGTCTTCCCGCTTGATGTAAATTTTTGCCCCGCCAAAGTGGCGGGTGAGGTTTTCCGCAAAGGTGAGCGGAGTCGGCCGACAGGAGTAGGTAGACATCAGCTCAACATATTCACGCCAGAAATCCGGATCGGCTTTGGCTGCGGCAAAATCTTCTTTCAGGCGTTTGAAAGTATCATGCAGGACTTCGGGGACATAGGAGCCTCCCCAGCGGCCGTAATGGCCGTCTTCAGTAGGTGGATTCATAGTTTTATTCTCGTTGAAGATTATTCCAAATTGTGCTCCCGCTGTCGGGAAGGGTAAAAGAAAAAAATAATACCAGAAAGTTGTCAATTAGTGAAGCGGAACGCCAGAAGTGTTGAGCAGGGCGGCTACTCATACCAATCACATTTTTTATTGACCAGAGAACGCGGCTGCGTGGACATTTTGTTGGGTGATCACGAATGAGTAATAATTCGTGTTTATCCGTGTCCATTCGTGATTCTTTTTGCAGTTTGTAACGACGAATGGACACGAATTTTCACGAACAGGGTTAGAGAACAATACGTTCCCACTCCCATTTTGAATGCGTAACGTTCAGTAACAACCCGACTTGCATGCCAGTTATTTTAAGAGAGTTGATGAGTTTGCGCTTTCATTGTTGCCAGGAGCCTCAATGGCTTTTGCATCGATTACAACGTGATCAAAGGCAATGAGATTGGGGATGTACTCGCCAACCTGGACTTTTTTATAAATCACTGGAAACCTTGTCTGTTGCTCAAAAAGGAATATCTTTCAGTAATAATTCGTGTGTATTCGTGTCCATTCGTGGTTCCTTTTGCTTTTTCCTGTCTCCACTTTTAATCTTTATTTTCAAATGCTTTTCGCCCTTCTTCGCCTTCCTTCGCGTTCTTCGCGGTAAAAGAACTGTTTTATCGTCTTTCGCTTTTCCCTTTCTCCCGTCTCCCGTCTCCCGTCTCCGTTCTCCCGTCCCTGCCTGTAAATGGTATTACAGTTGTTTGCGACAGGCAACGGCAAAATCCTCGGGAAAATGACCGATGATGAAGCGCAGTTGCGCCTCACTGAAAGCCCCGGGAGATTCCGGCAGACGGGGCAGCAGTGAGTAGAGCAGGGGCTGCGAGAGGGCTGCACCAAGACGTTTGGGAAACTCAATACTGGTCACCATTCGTGCGCCCATCCCCGCCAGCACACGCTGAGCGGTGCGCAGACCCTGGTTCAGTGAACGCCGCACTGCCGGATTGCACTCCACAATATTGCCCGGCAGTCTGCCGTCTACGCCGGGGAGTGTCATCAGTTGCAGCTCCCACTGTGAGGTTTGCGCCTTGGGGACGAAAAGCATCACGTTTTCATCCCGCCAGACGACGAGGGACTTCTCCAGTATGCGTTCATCCATGCGTTCATTACTTTGAATTGCCTGGCGATAATCTTCAAAAAAATCAGAATGATACTCTGCTGCATACTGTTCAATAACGTCTGCTATCAGGTCGCCGCAACCGTAGGCTGGCAGGGTGCCATCTGTTGTGCTTGAACCGCCGTGAAAGGCCTCAATCTCCTCCGGAAGCATTGCATACTGCTGATGGATCTGCTGGTGGGAGGCGTGCAGGCGGTAGCCGGTCGGGGCATAGTCGAAGCCGTAATTCCAGCCCCACAGTGTGGCGGACAGCCCTTCGGCCTGTGTGCCATCCTTCATGGCGGTGCAGATGGCGAGGCGCAGCTCTTCCAGTTCGGCGCTGCTGAGGGTGCGATCCTCCTTCGGCACTGGCAGGTCGAGCGCGTCGGCCAGTCTGACGAAGCTGCGCTGACAGTAGAGATGACGGAGCCCCTCCATATCGCACTCGCTGAGGGCGAGGGTGCTGTAGCGGATGGCATCTTCCGCCATATTGGCCGCGTAGTGGCCGCCACTGATATAGGAGTTGCGGCGCAGGTATTCATAGATATGGCTCTCACCCTCCACCTTCCACTCGCCGACAATCTCGCTTCCCCCCTGTGCGCCGGGGCGGATGACCATCGCCACCTTGTATTCATCCGGCAGATGGGGATTATTGGCCACCCCTTCAAAGAGAAGATGATCGTGGATGATCGCCCGTCTGCGGCCACCTTTAGTGCTGTAGCGAAGGCGTATCGGTTCTCCCTCCTCTTCAATCAGTTCGCAGCAGGCGCGGGCGAGCAGCACCAGATCCCGCGGATCGGTGGAGGTGGTCGCCAGAGCAAGCTGAAGCGGAGCGGGGAGTTTTGTAATAATTTCTCCATGTTCCGGAGAGCTGCCGAGCATCTCGCTCATGCTGACAGCGGGCATCTGCGGCAGCTTGATTCGCGCGGGATCCTCCGCTGAATGGTCGGCCCACTCTTTGTCGATAAAGGTGCGGCCACGAAAGGGAAAGGGGTTGGGAATTTCATAGATCCAGTCCGCACCGGCTACTTCTACCGTACCGGCTGGAAAATTTTCCGTGTTGTGTACCACCCCGTTTTCGTCCTCCCCGAGGATATCCAGGCGGGTGGTTCCGCGCATATTTTTTACTGTGTAGGAGGGCTTGTGAATACCATAGAGAAATCTGCCGCCCGGCTGGACGCAGCTGAGGATACGTTTTTTCATGGGATCTCAGAAAGAAAGGAACGGGTTGTAAGACGATGAAAGACAGTTATGGGTGCCTCAAATATAAACAAATGCTGGTTCCCTTGATTATAAACCTGCGAACAGGATTCTTCCAGACTCTTCTAAAGTTCGCAAAAGTAAGGGCAAAAAGGGAGAAGGGAGACAGGAGAAGGGAGACAGGAAAAAACAGGATGTAAAATTTATTGCATTGGTGAAAAATTGGCACAACAGTGATTCCGGCGATGATGTAGAGACAAGGCATGCCTTGTCTACACGGTGACGGTAAACGTAACGATAACGGTGGAATGACTTGTAACGCATGGAATAAACTGGTAGCGCAACCGAGATTGGGCCTCCTTAAAAGGGGGCATAATTTAATGTAAATGCTATTATATATAATTTTTCGTGTGTTTCGCGGACTCCCCGGTCTTTGTCTTTCCGCCTTTTGTTCTTCCCTTTCTCCCGTATCCTGCCTCCCGTCCTTCCCGCTTTAAGTTTTTTTTGTTTTTCTTCGCGTTCCTTCGCGTTCTTCGCGGTGAAAATTTTTTTCTTCCGCAAAATGCCGCGAAATCGCCTCGGCCAGCTCCGCGCCAACACCCTTCACCGCCATCAACTCCTCTTTGCTGGCCTCTTTTACCCGCTTCAGGCTGCCAAGGCTTTTTAGGAGTAATTTCTTCTTCGCGTCTCCAATCCCCGGGATGGCATCAAGCTCAGATGTTAACGTCTCTTTATTGCGTAACTTTCTGTGAAATGTAATACCGAACCTGTGGGACTCGTCACGAATGCGCATGATATAGAGCAGCACGGGATTATGCGCTGGGAGCAATATCGGATTCTTCCGCCCCGGCTTGAAGAGCTTCTCTCCCTCCTCGTAGTGCTCCTTGGCAATGCCGAGCCAGTCGATATCGTCGTAGATCCCCAGCTCTTTTGCTACGGAAATGGCGATGCCGAGCTGTCCCTTGCCGCCGTCCACCACGAAGAGATCGGGCAGATTGTCCTCCTCGATACCACGGCTCAATCGCCGCTCGAGGACCTCGCGCATCATGGCGTAGTCATTTGGTCCGTCTACGGTGCGAATCTTGAAATGGCGGAAGTTCTTTTTGTCCGCCTCGCCCTTCGTAAAGCAGACCAGCGAACCCACCGCCTGCTTGCCGCTGATGTTGGAGATATCAAGGCACTCCACCCGCGTTGGCGTGCGCACGAGATGCAGACTTTTCTCCATGGAGTCGCGCAGATTTTCCCACGAATTCTTCTTCTTCTCCCTTTCCTCAAACACCTGCATGGCGTTGGCATTCGCCATCTCAACGAGACGGGCGCTATCCCCGCGCTGCGGCGTTCTTATATACACGCGATGGCCCGCGCTGTCGGAAAAATTTTCTTCATGAAGTTCGATATCTTCGAGGGAAAAGGGGAGCAAAACCTCGGAAGGAAAGACGGTGTCGCCGGCGTAGAGCTGGCCGAGGGCCTGAGAGAGAATGGCCTCATCATCGCCGTAGGGATCGGCGAGAAAGAAACTGCGGCTGCCGTTGAGCAAGCCGTTGCGGATAAAGAGAACTGCTACCACCGCCGCCGCGTCTTTACGGGCAAAGCCAAAGATGTCCTGATCCTTGTCGTGGCTGGCAGAGATGAGCTGTTTCTCGAGGGTGCGGCTGAGGGCGGCAATCTGATCCCGCAGGCTGGCGGCGGTTTCAAACTGCAGACTGGCGGCGGCCTCCTCCATGCGCCCGGTGAGCAGCTTTACCAGTTCATGGTTGCGTCCCTCAAGCAGCATCAACACCTGGTCCACATGTTTCATATATTCCGCCCGCGAGACCTCTCCCGTGCAGGGTGCGAGGCAGCGGCCGATCTGCCGGTTGAGACAGGGCCGATCCCGCATCTTCAGCACCGCTCCTGTGCAGGTGCGCAGGGGGAAGAGGGATGAGATAACCCGCAGTGTCGCCCACATTGCACCCGCCGAAGAATATGGACCGAAGTAGCGGGCACCGTCTTTCGATTTACGGCGAGCCATGAAGGTCCGGGGCCACTCCTCCTGCACCGTTACCTTGATCCACGGATAGTTCTTGTCGTCGCGCAGCAGAATATTGTAGCGCGGTTTGTGCTTCTTGATCAGCGAGGCCTCAAGGATGAGAGCCTCCTTCTCGGTGGAGGTGATGATGGTGTTCACCTTCACCACCTTCTGCAGCATTACCCCGGTTTTATTCCACTCTTTGCCGGAGAAATGCTCGTAGGAAGAGAGGCGCTTGAAGATATCTTTCGCCTTGCCCACATAGATCACCGCCGAAACGGCGTCGAGCATGATATACACCCCGGGCCTGTGCGGAGCAGATTGCAGTGTACCCTCAGGAAGCATCTGGAATCAGTCCTTTGTCGTATCGCAATCTGTTCCACCTTTTGCTCTGCAGTCAAGATACTCTATAATTGCCGCTGCGGAGACTTTAGCGCAGGCCACCGCTTCCACCACGGTCTTTGCACCGGTGACCACATCTCCCGAGGCGAAGATGGCTGGATTGCTCGTCCTGCCAACTTTGTCCGTGATAACAAGGCCGGTCTTGCCGATCTCAATGCCGGAAAGGTTGCCGCGCGGAGCCTGACTCGCCGCGATCATCACCGAGTCTGCCAGGAACAGCTCCTCCGTACCCTCCACGTTGACAATGGAGACCTTCCCATCTGCACCCGTCTCTTTACGCGTAGTGCAGATGATCACACCCTCCTCGGTAATGCGTATCGGAGAGGTGTAAAATTGAAACTGTACCCCGTCCAGTCTGGCATATTCATATTCATATTTCGTGGCACTCATATCCTCTGGCCCGCGACGGTAGAGTACGGTAACATCACTGCCTTTGCGCAGAGCCGTGCGTGCTACATCCATGGCCACATTCCCCGCGCCGATAACAGCCACCCGCTCGCCGAGCTGATAGACGTCCGGGTTCTTGAGATAGTGAATCGCGTAATGGGCGTTGCCGAGAGTTTCACCGGGAAGGCGCAGTGGTTTCGGATTCCACACCCCCGTGCCGATAAATACCGCCTGATATTCTGACTGGAGCAGATCCTGCAGGCTGACCACCGGCCCGATGAGTATGTTCGGCCGAATTTTTACTCCGACACGCAGGAGTGCGTGGTGGAGCTTGTCGAGAATTTTCTTTGGCAGGCGGAAATCTGGAATGCCATACTGCAGCACGCCGCCGATCTTGTCTTCCGATTCAAAAATCGTTACCTTGAAACCGTTTATGGCGAGGATAAAGGCCATGGTAATACCCGCCGGGCCGGAACCGACAATCGCCACCCGCTCACTGCGCTGCGGAAGGAGGAAAGAGTCCTCTTGAAAACGGTCGATGAAATAGCATGAGATGTAGTGCTCAATGGTACTCCACTGCACCGGTGTACTTTTTTTGCCGAGGATGCAGTGCCCCTCGCAGAATCTTTCGTGGGGACATATCAGCGAGCAGACCACGGACAGCGGGTTATTCTCAAACAACAGAGAACCGGCCGCCTTAATATTGTTTTCCTTCAGCAGACGGATGGCCACATTGACCGGGGTTCCCACCGGGCACGCTTTGGTGCATTGTGGGTTTTTACACTGCAGGCAGCGTTCCGCCTCTTCAATAATATGATTTCCCATGATGTCTCAGTTCTGTAGAGGTTGATGAAAGGAACTTCTCAAAAAGACAAAAAGACAAAAAGATAAAAAGGGAGACAGGAGACAGGAGACGGGAGACAGGAAAAAGCAGGACAACAAAACCCGATAACGTCCATTATGGTATGAAACTGTTTCAATAGACCTCGTAAAAGACGAAACAGCGAAAAGATTCTTTTGCCAACGACAAAAAGCACGAAACATGCGAAAAAGGCATTTTATGTATAGAAACTTTCGTGTATTTAGCGTGTTTCGCTGGTCATCTGTTTTTGGTTTTGTTGTCTTTCGTCTTTGCTTTTTCCTTTCTCCCGTCTCCCGTCTCCTTTCTTCCGTCTCCCTTTTTCCGTCCTTCCTGTTTTAATTTCAGCATGTTACGCATATAAAAAACAGCTTTCAGGCAAACCCTGTATGAGAAGCAATCCCCCTGATATCGGGATTATTTTTTGTGTTCCACATATTTTTGAGAAGTTACTGATTATTCGAGGTACCCTGATGGAAGACTTTTCGTCCCGGGTTGGCAAACAATAATATTCTCAAAGGATTTTTCAATGCGGGGAAAACAGCGATGTGCGTGGTGCGAAAACGATGCACTCTATACAAAATATCATGATGAAGAGTGGGGCGTGCCACTGAAAGATAACAACAGCCTCTTCGCCATGCTGTGCCTCGAAGGGGCTCAGGCCGGGCTTTCATGGCTCACGATCCTGCGCCGAAGAACAGGTTATTACAGGGCATTTGAAGCTTTTACTGTAGAAAAGATTGTTTGCTACGGTGACGCCGATATTGAGCGGCTCCTGCAGAATGAAGGGATTATCCGCAACCGGCTGAAAATCGAATCGGTGATAAAAAACGCCCGTGCCACCCTGCAGCTCAATAAAGAGGGGCTCACCCTCAGCGACTATCTGTGGGATTTTGTCGACGGACAGCCGCTGCAAAACCACTTCAACCGCATGGAAGAGATCCCCGCGCAGACTGACGTGTCAAAGAAGATGAGCCGGGACATGAAGAAACGGGGCTTCTCCTTTGTCGGGCCGACCATCTGCTACGCCTTTATGCAGTCAATCGGCATGGTAAATGACCACCTCACCACCTGTTACCGCTACCGCGAACTTTGCGGAGGGGAGTAAAGGGGAGACAGGAAAAAGGAGACAGGAGACAGGAAAAAGCAGGGCAACAAAACCCGATGACGCCCGTTGTTGGATGAGATTGTTTCAAGGTGTCCTTGTGAAAGCTAAAACAGCGAAAAGATTTTTTTTGCCAACGAAATATACGAAACATGCGAAAAAAAGCATTTTATATAGAGAAACTTTCGCGTGTTTAGCGTGTTTCGTTAGCCATCCAGTCTTTTGCCTTTGCTTTTTCCTTTCTCCTGTCTCCTTTCTCCTGTCTCCTCGCTTTCCTGTCTCCAGCCTCCTTTTATTTTGAGCCGGGCTCTGTGCACTTAATGGTCTCTGCGTCGTATCCCCAGTGCACCAGCGCCTTGCCACGCTGCTCCCACACCATCGTGTTTTTCCCTTCATACCTCTCCCCGCTCGCTGAGGGCACGAGAAACAGTACCGATTCACTGTCTTCCCGCACGGCGAGGAGAGTGGGTGGATCGGTGCTGTAGAACGACGCCTTGAGGTCACCGTCCGGATTCGCCGGACAGGTGAAAAGGATCGGCCCCCTCTTCAGTGCCAGATCAAACGTTGCCTGCAGAGTGGCAATGCGCCTGCGATAAGATTGTGCAATACAGGGCACCGCGTCCTCACCATGGCCGCAGTTGTCCCGGGAAATTCGCCACTCGCGCTGGTTCTTTTCGAGGACACTCTGAATATTCGCTGAACTCTCCTCTTTACAAATTTTCAGGGTCTCGCTCAGACTGCGGTCCAGTTGTACCAGCTCCGGCGTCCGACAAATGGTCCCTTCCGTACTCTCCCTGGCCACCCGGTCGCAGGAGAAAGAGGCGGGCTGGGATTTGGCGAGCAGTATGGCTTTCAGTCCGTTGTCGGCCAGAGTGCACCACTCATTCGTTCCCGCCTCTGGCCAGGAAGAGTCTTCTTCTGTGCCGAGCTGGCTCTCCACGCTGCGCATCCACTGTGGCGTCCCCGGGGCAGGTTGCGCCGTACCCTCAAGGGGAAGATTCCTGCCCGCAAGACGAAACCACTCCGGGGTGCAGGGGACAGGAGTGTCAACGGCGGGAGACGGCGAATTTTCATGGCCGAAAAATCCGCAGGAACTGGTAAGAAGGGCAAGGAGGACAATGGCTCGTTTCATTCAGTTACCTTCCAAAAAAAGATTTATACCAATTACATTTTTTACTGACCAGAGAACGCGAGTGCGTGGACATTTTATAGAGAGAATCTTCCGCGTATTTAGCGTGTCTTACTGTCTTTTGCTTTTTCCCGTCTCCCGTCTCCTTTCTCCCTTTTCCCGTCCCTGTCTTTAAATCCACCAATACAAAATGGAATTGATATTACATTCCGGAAAAGGATTTACCCCTCTCTTCTGGGAGAATATCTCCCCTCAAGGGCTCTGGAAAGGGTGTATTTATCTGCATACTTGATGTCCATTCCCATAGGAATTCCACAGGCAAGCCGGGTAAATCTGACCTTATATCGAGATAACAGATCGATAAGAAAAGAGGCCGTCGCCTCTCCTGGTACGGTGGAGCTGGTGGCAATAATCACCTCTTCAATCACGCCCTGGTGGATACGGGCGAGCAGTTCCTTTATCTTCAGCTCATCCGGGCCAATACCGTCCATCGGCGCAAGGACCCCGTGGAGGATATGATATTGGCCGCGGAAGGAGGCCGTTTTCTCAATGGCGAGCATGTCTGCGCTCTGTTCCACCACACAGACCACCGAAGCATTGCGTTTCGGGTCGCCGCAGATGGCGCAGGGATCTGTCTCCGAAAAGGAGAAGCAGTTGGAGCAGAGGCGAATTGAGCTGTGCAGCTTATCCAGCGCGTTGGCCAGTTCGTGCGCCTGCCCGGCGGGTCTGCGCAGAATATTGAGTGCCAGCCGCGTAGCGGACTTGTTGCCTATTCCCGGGAGACGGGAAAACTGCTCAATCAAATTTTCAAGGGCGGGGGGGATAACCTGCATTCTGTTAACGCAGGAAGTTGGTCAGACCAGGGATATTCAGCCCGCCGGTGAGCTGTGCCAGCTCCTGTTTGCTCAGCTCTTTTGCCCTGCGCAGGGCATCGTTGGTGGCTGCGGTAATAAGATCCTGCAACATTTCCGCCTCTTCCACATTGATGACCATCGGCTCCAGTTTTACCCTGAGCACATCGCCCTGACCGTTCACCGTGACCTCAACCATGCCGCCGCCAGCATTGCCGGTGATCGTTTTTTTGCTGAGCTCTTCCTGAATTCTGGCCATCTTTTGCTGCATGGATTTGGCTTGTTCCATCATACTGCTGATATCCATAATGCTGTCCTTTATAAATGAGATGGAGCTGTGTTTCCTGCGTTATTTTTTTTACTGCTGGTTTCGTAATACAAAAAGGGAGACAGGAGGCAGGAAAAAGCAAAAGACAAAGAATTTCACCGCGAAGGACACGAAGAACGCGAAGAGTAAAGATATAACAACAGTAATTTCCTGTTTAGTTTTAAAATCTTTATTCTCAAATGGTTTTGCTTTCCTTCGCGTTCCTTAGCGTTCTTCGCGGTAAAAAAATTGTCTTTCCGTCTTTTGCTTTTTCCCGTCTCCCTTCTCCCGTCTCCTTTCTCCCTTTTTATCTTTAGTTTTTCTTCTGCATAGCCTTTGAACGTATGCGCACCTCACCCACCTGGCCGAGAAAGACCTCGGTGGTCAGGCGTACCTTCGGATCATTGGCGAGGCGTTTGCGCATGGCGCGAGGCGAGTTTTCATCACTCTTATCCTCTTCTGTCGCAGTGAGAGAGAGAGTAATGGCTCTGCCGAAAAAATCCAGCGCATGGCGCTCCAGTATCTCCATGTTGGCGGACTGCCGCAGCATTGAGCAACTCGTTTCATCTTCATAATGCACCACAATGCGGCAGGGATCGCCCTCCTGTACTGTCACCTCAAGGGCATCCTGCAGCACGGCGGCCATCCACTCAACCTCGCTGTCCACCTGGGCGATATATTCAGGCCATTTTTTCTTTATGGCAGCACAGTCGACAGAGGAGGAAGAGTCGGCAGAGAACGGGGCCTGCGGAGCAGGGGAAGCCGGGTGAGGAGGCGGAGCTGTTGGCGGTTCCGGCTCGCACAGTTCCTCTTCGTCTGGTGGAGGAGGGGGAAGCTCTTCAGGGACAGGGGCAGGTGAATCAGCTTCAGAGACCTCCGCGACGGGAGGCTCAGGCTTTTTTCCAGGGGTGTTTTCTTCTCCTCTGCTCTGTACTTTGGTCGGAGTGGCAGAAGCAACGGCCTGCGCCTTGAGTTCTCCGAGTTCCTTCAGCTGGGGCAGAATCCTGTCCATCTGGCCGAGGACGGCGGAGAGTGGCATCACGTTTCCGGCCTCAATCACCTTGAGCAGAGATGTTTCGAGGGTGAGGCGCGGCTGTGCGGCGTGCTGAAGGGATTCGGCGGCAGCCATCAGCTGCGTGAGTTTCAGATGGATGGACTCCGTGCTGAAACGTCGCGCCAGCTCGCTGAACTCATCGAACTCCGCCTCGGAGAGCTCCACCAGCTTTTCACAGCCGTGCATGGAGAGCAGCAGCAGGGTGCGGAAATTGCCGAGCAGATCTTCCATGAAGCGCTTGAGGTCCACACCGAAGTCAAAGACTTCGTTTAGAGTGGCAAAAACCGTCTGCCGCTGGCCGTCAAGCAGGGCGCGAGTGAGTTCCATCAACACCTCCCGGCCCACCAGCCCGAGCATCTCCACCACATCTGTACTGGTGATATTCTTCTCGCCGAAGGAAAACATCTGGTCTAAGAGCGACAACCCGTCGCGCACCGAGCCGCCGCTTTCGCGGGCAATCAGTGAAAGGGCGCTCTCCTCAACAGTGAAACCTTCCCCCTCCACCAGCTTTTTGAAATGGGCGATAAGCTCCAGCTCCGAGATCTTCTTCAGCTCATACTGCTGACAACGGGAGAGGATAGTGACCGGAACCTTGTGAATCTCGGTGGTGGCAAATATGAAATAGACATGCTCCGGCGGCTCTTCCAGTGTTTTCAGCAGGGCGTTGAAGGCGGAGATGGAGAGCATGTGCACTTCATCAATAATGATCACCTTGCAGCGCGAACTGGTGGGCATGATCTTCACCTTTTCCCGCAGCTCGCGCACATTGTCCACGCCGTTGTTGGAGGCCCCGTCAATCTCCTCAATATCAAGAGAGCGGCCGGCGACAATATCAAGACAGGACCTGCACTTGTTGCAGGGCCTCTCTGCGGGAGGTGCTTCGCAGTTTATCGCCATGGCCATGATGCGCGCCAGCGTGGTTTTACCCACCCCGCGCACTCCGGAGAAGAGAATAGCGTGGGCAATCCGCTCACGGGCGATGCTGTTCTTCAGGGTTCTGACAATGGGCTTCTGTCCTACAACTTCATCGAAGTTCTGCGGTCTCGATTTTCTTGCGAGTACTAAGTAGGACATGGCAATGTGTGGTGGAATGAATGGCGGTGCCGAGAGAAGAACGCCTGCCGGGATGAGAGCCGTGAAAATGTGGTGCACAAAAAAAAGACAGCCGGGTGACCTGCACACACAAGAAGATTCGCTACCGTTGCTTCCTTCCGGACCTGGCGGAGTTCACGATTCCTTGTTGCGCAGGGCCCGGCTGTCAAAGTCGACCACTGAAATTAAATGTTAATCCCTGTGAAAGGGAGAAACACAATATAGGTGATTGCAGGGGGGATGTCCAGATTTTTTTTCACTGAACAGCTTTTCCCTCCGCGAGAGGTTTCGTCAGGTTCTCCGGTGCCATATCGCTGGTTACCTTCCAGATCTGGTAGTAGGGCTCTTTGAGCTCCACCGGTTTGAAATAGCGGGAATCGTAGGCGTTTTTTCGTGAGAAGAGGCGGTATATCAATGTCTTTGTGAGCTTGTCATCAAGCAAATATAGTATCTGCATGGGAATGTTGATATCAAGATCATATTGGCCTGAGTCCGTATATATCTGGTTTGTTTTCTTGTAAGCAGGGGTGAACTTTGGAGAAACGGTTCCCGGGTAGCCTGTGAGAGGGCCCTGTTGGGTACTTGCATCCTTTGTTGTCAGGGTGACTTTATAGAGAGGAAACCCCTCCTTAAGGATTGCATTGGACGTTAACATCAACGTTTGTGGATCGACGTGAAAGGATTCCTGCGATGGAAGCTTCCCCTCCATAAAATTTTCAGCAGCTTTTTTTGAAAAAGGGAATGTATACAATGGTAATATTTTTTCCCCCTGACCTTTTTGGGAGTCCCACGTCGCAAACCAGTAGAAGAGGGGGATTACAGTCTGTTGTTTCATATCATTAAACAGATAGACAGGGCGTTTCTGCTGTGGGAAGAGAAGTGCCTGCCACTTTTCTTTTGTTTCACTGCTTAATTGAGGGTAGAGTTTTTTCCACTGCTCACTGCCAGTGCGAAGAATTCGCAACATGGTCTGCTGTCCCTGAAGGCCAAATTGAGCAGCAAATTGAGCAAACGTTTCTTTTCCCTGTAACCCGTGGGCGACATAAAAATTTATAAAGTTTGCTGCTTCTCTGTCGTTCTCCATGGTGAGAGGCAAGACGTTACTGTAGGTGCGGGCCGCACTGTGAACCATGCCATCGTTGATGGTATCCCGCGCCGCCCAATAGATAAGAGGGTGTCCCTGGTCCCACCAGCTCCAGATAACGGCGTTGGGTTCCGTGATAACCTGCAGGCGTTTCATCCCGCGCACTGCCTGCGAGGGGAAGATGGCCCAGGCATTGTCCGTTCTGCCGAATTCCTGCCAGCCAATAAAGATGGTGAGCAGTGCCAGCAGGGTACACGTAATGTGTGTATAGATCTTTTTAGGCAAATGTCGGCTGACCCAGGTAACGACTTCTGAAAAAAAGTATCCCAGACTGAGGGCTGCAGCAGGGACGGCAAAGATGGTAAAGCGAGTGGCGAAAAGGAGGGCAAGTATGCCGACAAAGTATACAGGTGTACAGACAATCAGACGTAACCTCTGACGCCAGAGAAGAAGAAGTGTCCCGACACACGCTGGTATGAGGAGAAGTTTGTAATAAAATATTCCTTGTGTAAATTTCCCGAGATCTATGCGTTGTTGTTCACTGACCATATCACTGATTTTGGGATAACTGCTGTCCTCTGTGTCGGTGACGTAAGAGAGAATGCTGGTTGTGGCATGAAACACTTTTACAACAATTTCCCAGCCACCAAAAAAGAAAAAAATGCAGATAAAAAGGAGGGTGATCGGGGTCACGAATCGTTTTTCGCTTTTGGATGGCCTGTAATAAAATAAAACCGCAAGGAAGAGAGGGGCCAGTCCCAGAATAAGCGGCGGTGCAAGACTTTGATCCCACCA
>Ga0172378_10002231_pt1 | contig 18082 bp, 24 predicted proteins | sample GrowelOW332metaG_FD_119755 | JGI IMG/M metagenome (GOLD analysis project Ga0172378, IMG submission 119755) | Groundwater microbial communities from an aquifer near a municipal landfill in Southern Ontario, Canada - Pumphouse #3_1 metaG | ecosystem: Environmental > Aquatic > Deep subsurface >... | reverse complement strand
TAAAATAGAATTATGTTAATACACTTTTAACACATTTTTATGCATATCTACAGACATACAGCACAATACGAAAAAAAGGCTATTCCTGATTCACCAAAACATATGTTAATTTACAAAACCATATGCAAAAAATGGGTTTTTTTTACCCAATAGACGTTTTTACAAGATTTGGTGATATAAAAAAACCGTTAATTTATGTTATAATGAATCTTTATGCATGTTTTTCTTCTCTTTATGCATTTTTTGTTCTTGAAAACACTCCAAAACTTAACGAAAACAACCCGAAAACTCTTGGAAGCATTCCAAAACACCCCAAATATGGCAAATGTTAAAAAATTTCTAATCCATTATTTGCCATTATTTGTTGAATTCTTTAACAGTTCGTGTTAAAAAAACTTACAAGCGTTAATTTTGTGTTAAATATTTCAGATTTTAAACTTCTTTAATATTTAATTTATACATAAAGTAAAAAAAACATACAATACAAATGCTAAAATAATTTAATCAATGTTAATTTTAAGTTAATTTAACATATCTTAATACTCATTAACGTGCATTTTAATTATCTAATAATCAACGACTTAATACTAAACTAAATACTAATATTAATAATAATAATATATATAGTATGGTATAAGTAATATTTATATATATATATATAGTATTCCGTTATAAAAAAGTGAAAAGTTTTTCACGGGGTGCGAAAATTCGTTTCACAAAAAGTGGATTTTTACTGATTATCAACGATTTAAAATGCTTGAAAAAAAATGTTAACGGTTTTTAGGGGCATTTTTAGGGGAAAAAACGGCTACTTTTATTTCCCGTTGCAGATATCGATAAAATATTGATATTGGGGAAAAACAGTTGCTATCTCGTATAATTGCACGAATTGAGACTCTGTACATAATTGTATGTACTTGTATTTTTCCCCGTCCCTTTTAAGGACCCAAAAAGTCCCGTCATAAACGCCTGCCCCATGCACGGCCCGATGGACATAGGCATTATAATCCATCCAAAAGCCTAAAGTGTCGGCCTTTTCGGCATGCGCCCGTCCGTACAGGATGGCTTTTGCAACCCGTCGGCAAGCCCTGTTAACAGGCAGAGATGCCGGGCAACCCGACAAAAATACCTGATAACTTATCGTAGCATACTCACGTTTTGGCTTAATATCCGAAAAGGAGCAAAAATACGTTTCCACAGGCGCGTCGGGCTGCGGCCTGCCGGGTTTTGACGGGAGATAGGGGAAAGACAGCCTGCAATTCCTTACACGCGCCCTCCTTACTCGCGTGGTTGCAACAAAGCCGCCTTCGACACCCCACAAAACGAGCTGTGGAGTATCGATAAGCGGAAGCGTACTCGGCTCGACACACGGCTTCTTAAATGTAAGAAGGTACGAGCCTGACAAAAGTTCTTCGTGTCGTATCATGATTTTTTAGGCCCTTGTGGGCCGTTTAGATAATTTATTTGTAATTGTACCACTTTTATATTAAAGTGGCTAAAAAGGGCATAGAAATAGCTGTGCGCGCATTCTGCTAATAGGTAGCTGTTCGCAAGCTTTTCCCCGTCTCTCCCTTAATCAGACTAATGTAGAATTGAAACTAATTCTTACCGTGTTCTTTTTGAAAGAAACTTCTGAATTATTTCTTCGGCAGTCCCTTTAAGGACCTTTGTAATAGTGTCCGATTCGCCGCAAAAGGCTCCTGTTCCGCGAAATCGGGACATACACAGCGTGTATGTTCCGTCGACAGTTAGATATTCGATTAGCGGAGTAACGGATTCGCTTCCTACATGACATGTACTACTTATTAGTACATTAATTTCGATAGCTTTAAATCTTTCCATTTTAAATATTTTTTTAGTTTGACCCCCATTCCGGGGGGTTTCGTCTTAATTTTCAAAGACTCGTCAGAAACTTTAATATTTTTCCGCCCTCATGATTACAAAACCAGGGACGGATACTATAAAGCCATCTTTCCTGATACAGAAGTTTTTATTTCCATTTTTTTTTCGGGTTCCACGCGTGAGCAGCCCGGGAAGCTTTTAATTAATATTTGTTCCGCCGTCGGTAACGAACCGAATAACAGCTACCTGTTCGGCGGAGAGGGCTAAATTTCGAAAATGTCTGTTACCCTTACTATACTTTTGTATAGAGGACTAGACTTTTTTACAAAAGTAAAACAAACGTTAACGAGCCCATTGTCTAGAGACAAATTTATCTCTATAGCCTCTCTATATTCGTCTACAGAGATGCCTAAGAAACTAGCTATTTCATCTAATTCCACTTCTTTATTCCAGAAGCGGTAAATAGCTGTTAAATACTCTTCGTGTTCGTTATAAACAGATTTTACTGTTTTTACTTCAAAACCGTTCTCTTTCGCGAACTCTGTAAAATCTCCGTTCGATCCTGAACAAATCGTTTCGCCTTCTTTTACCAGAATTTCCATAGCGTTTAATACAACGCTATCAATTTTTTCTGTTGTAGTCATAATTTTTGCGCCGAATTGCTGTTGCCGCCAGCCGGACCAGCCGGAAATTGATTATTATTTTTTAATTTTAAATAAAATCTTATTGTTCGACAATTCGAACATTACTTTTACGCCTACTAATTTACATGTCATCAAAAAACATTCGGCGTTTGACTTAGAAACTAATACGTTTCCATTCTTTTTAAGCGTGTTGAGATCTACAAAGTTATTACTGTATGTTTTCATAATTTTTACTATTAAGACTTAATAAACATCCGCTATAAAGCAATTTGGCTCGAACTCTTCGGCCCTTCCCACTTCGTTTTTCCCGAATTTTCCGTTATCCTGTGTGGGTAACGAGTCAAAATACTCTTGCATGGCCATTTCAGCCTCCTCAACTCCGGGAACGGAGTTTTTGTCTACAAACGACAGCTCAATTTTCTCTGTACGAGAACAAAAAACTGATACCATTCCGTAACTGCTTAAAAATCTTTCCATTTTATTATCTCCTATTAATTAATTGTTAATATTCAAATCTTTCGTCTGCATTTTTACGGGCTTCGAACCGCCTAAAAGGCTGCATTAAAGATCACACAGCAGCAGCAGCAACCACCGCCGTGTGATATCTTACTTAATTTTTTGAAGTAAGATAAAAAATCTTGCATGCAAGATGCATCCAATCGCGCTGGTCCCGTCTCCAGACACCTTGTACCCATACTTTTTAGCCGCCTTTTCAAGCAGCTTTACTTCGTTGCTAGACAAAGAGTAGACATTTTTATTAAAGTTAACCCCAGCGTTTTGCAGCTCTTTTTTTGCTTCTCTATATATTGTTTTCATAATCGTTTGTTTTTAAGTGATTAATTTATTTGTTCCTGAAGTATCTATCAGGTTTGTTCGGGCGCCGGAATCGAACCCGCATAAACCATTACCCGATAAGTTAATTCATAGTAGCGTATAGCGCGCCTTAATTGCTATATGCTTATTGCTTAGACTTTGCGGACTACTATGTTATGTTATCCGCGCTTAATCGCGGTTTACTGACCCCAGCACCAGCTACCTGGTGTTTATCAATCAGCTTTATTATAGTCTCAGAATGTCAAAGATCGAAAAACCAAAAGCGCAAAGCATAGGCATAGCCCGTGCAGGTTGAACGCTTTCAACACCACAAAGATACAACACCTTTATACTAAAACCAAATATTTTAGTATATATTTTTTATGTTTAACAACATGTTTTTGAAGCGTGTACTTTATATCAATTTGTATACATTTTGCCCGGGGCTTCTTCTACAGTGCCCGGGGCTTCTTCTACAGCAAGCCGGAGGTGGGGTGCTTTGGGTTTTTTAAAAAAAAGGGGAGGGCGCGCTTATCCCCCTAAAAAAATCCGTCAAAAAAAGCAGAAAGCGGAACAGTAAAGCTCTTTAGAGCGTCTGTGTAGTCTCTTTAGAGCGTCTGTGTAGTCTAAGGCGGAACAGTTAAAAATCGTAAAAAGACAAGAAAGTGGTGTTAATTGTAGTACAATATAAAAAAAGGTTGTTATATTTGTAGATAAAAAAGATAGATATATGTCAATTAATCCAAAAATAGACATTCAAAAAATTTACGTCCATGACAATACTTGTACGTATGGAGATAAGTCGTGGGACGTCGGCACGTTGTTTGCTGCTTCTAAAGATTTAGAGCCTTACGACCTTCAACTGTCTGCGCTTGATCTTTCTATGCCTTTTGCAACCGCTGATACAATATCTTTGTTTTGTTATCAGATGAAACGGGTACAAGATGCAGACCTGTCATATCCGATTATCCAAGCTCCTGATGGGTGGATAATGGATGGGCTTCATAGGATAGTAAAGGCTATAATGAATGGTGCCACGACAATAAAGGCCGTGCGCCTTCCTGTGTTACCTGAGCCTGATAGGATTATCAGCGTTACCTGAATCGGATAGGATAGGCCTGAACCGGATAGGATAGGATAAACTAAAAAAAATATGCAAAAAAATAAACTAAAAAAATATGCAAAATCATGACAATTTACAAAGAGACTGTTTTATGTGGATTTGGAATGAAAAAAAAGCCTTGCGTTATCTTTGTTTCACTACCCGAAACAATCTGACTACTCAATTGTCAGATAAAGAGTCTCAGATAAAGATGTCTCAAATGAAGTCGTTGGGAATGGTAAGGGGTACTACTGATTTAGTATTTTTTTACGCAGGGCGGTTTTATGGGATGGATATGAAGGTGGGCAATGACAGATTGAGAAAAGAGCAGATAGAGTTTGGTGAAGCGTTGGTACGTCAGGGAGGTGCATACTGTGAGATCAGGTCGTTGGAGCAGTTTAAGGAGGAAATTGAATCAATACTAAAAAACGGATGTTTATGTTCGGAGTTAGAGCAAAGATAAAATATTTAGCTACGCATAAGTGGTACCATCCATACTTTGGTTATTGGTGGGATTTGTTTACAGAGAGGCATTTGAAGAGCCGCAAGGGTGAGTGTGTTGACTGCATTAATTGCTGTAAACACTGGGGTTATATATGCCCTCATGCCAACCTAAAGACTAAAAGATGTGATATATATGACAACAGGACGTGTTTGATTTGGTTCCCAATATCTAAAAAAGAGTTGGATTATTTTTACAAGATAAAAGGGAAAGGATTTAAGTGTAAATATACATGGGACAAGGACAAAAAGTAGCGCAGAATGGGACAGATAGCAACATATAAGGACGGTTATGAGCAGCATGAAGTAAGTGTAAGTCGGATGGGTCATGAGTGGCTGGATGATTCCCGTGAGAATTTTTGCAGGTTTTTGGTTGCTCGTCAGGGTCTTGTATCAGCTTATAAGCAAGCGATCAATCCGAATGTAACTGATGCGGCAGCCCTCTCCCTTGCCACCGCGTTGGCACGTACGGCGGTTGTTGCAGAGCGTATAAACAAGTTGGAGGAAGACAGGATACTGGTTCGTAATGCGACCAAAGAATGTCTGATAAGTGATGTAGTCCGTATGTATCGTGTCAATGCTTGCGATTATTTTTCTGATGACTTAGAGACGTTAAAGCCAAAGACTGAATGGACAGAAGATATGAAGATGGCGTGTTCGTCTATTGAGCGTACTAAATATGGATGGAAGTTGACATTATATGGTAAGGATATAGCGATAGACAGGATTGTAAATATGTTAGGTTATAATGCCCCCAAGCAGTCAGAGATCAAATATACAAACGACTTTGGTTCTATGACGGATGAAGAGGTGGAAAAGATTGCAACGGAAGATGTAGATTATGAAGAGATATAACATATCTTATTAGAGCGCTTAGAGCGCAAGGTAACATATATTATTAGAGCGCAAGGTGGCTGGAGGATATACAATATGGTCAAAGAAGAGAGCAGACAGATATTAGAGCGTAAGGCGGCGGCTCGTATTGAGTTATACAGGCGTGCAGCATTGAAGGGCGATTTCTGGTCGTACCTCTTATATATGGATTTCAAGTTCTTTAACAGCAGAAAAGAGATATTAAGGCCGATTGCCGACACATTACAGAATGTTGTCGATGCTTATGGCGAAGGGCGCATTGCAAGGGTAGCCATATCACTTCCGCCGCGTAGTGGAAAAAGCTGGATTATAACACAGCTCTGTGCTTTCATGCTGGGACATCATCCCGAAGAATCCATCATGCGAAATACATGTACTGCAACTTTATATAAAAAGTTGTCAAAGGATACGCGTGCAGTGATCCAATCCCCAAAATGGCAGGATTTATTTAACGTCAAATTAAAGACTAAGGGCGTTGACACATGGTCCTTAGAGCCTGCAAGGCAGACTTCATACTTCGGTGGGGGTACAGGTTCAACGATCATCGGTTTTGGAGCATCCATGCTTGATATATCCGATGACTTGTATAAGAATTGGGAAGATGCAATGTCTGATGACAATAACGCCAAGGTGCTGACATGGGCTTCAGCTGTTCGTGGTTCGCGTGTTGAAAGGGGTTGTTGCAGAATAGATATTGGGACAAGATGGAGAACAAATGATGTAATTGGAGTTTCTGAACGCGATGGGCTATATGATTATGTTATAAGCACTCCTGCCATGACACCGGACAATAAGTCTTTTTGTGAGGCTGTCCAGACTACCGAACACTACCTGCGTGAGAAAGCCAACGTGCCGGAAGAGGTTTGGTCAGCAGAATATATGCAACAACCGCTTGATATAAAAGGCAGGTTATTTGCTCCGGCAGACATGGAGTGGTTTGAAGAAGGTGAAATGCCGGACTTTGATTGTGCTGCAAATATTGGGGTTTGTGATAGTGCGGATAATGGTAGGGATTACCTTTCTTTTCCGATGTGTAAAAAGATTGGAAATAAATATTACATTTACGATTGGTTATTTGCTCGAGATCCTATGGCAACAACGGAGCATTTGGTAAGAGGAAAAATTATTGCAAATGGATTACATAATGTGAGGTTTGAAAGCAATAACGGTGGTAAGTTATTTGCAAAAAATGTAGCTGATGGATGCAAAGGATGTTCTGTTACATGGAAAACAACAACACAAAATAAAGAGATAAGAATACTTAATGACTCAGAGTGGATAAAAAGAAATATGGTATTTAGAAAGCAAAGAACGGATAAAGACGGCTATCCTATCCAAGATGATTATAGCAATGCAATAAAACAGGTATTGTGTTTTATTCGTGGAACAGAGAACAGAAATCAAAAGGATGATGCTCCTGATTCGTTGAGTATGCTTAGAAGATTTATTGAGGAGTTGGGATTGAATCATGTTAATAGGGTTGATGATAGGGAGGCATGGGAGAGCGTGCCGGTTAGTTTAAGTAATTTAAGAGTATAGCCTTTATTGGGCACAATTTAATACAATAGTATATGAACATCAAACAGATTGAAACGCTGTCATTCAGCGACCAGATGAAGGTATTGAAGAAGAACGGCAACTGCATGGACTTCGGGGATATTGAACGTAACATAATGTTCTTTGAGAACGAGCATCCCATACTTTGCGACCCAGATATGGATGATTATGATATTCAAGAGGAGCAATTCGATTCTAATGGCAAGCTCATAAAGAATCCTGACGGTACCCCAGCAATGAAAACAGTCAGGATAAAGCGCACCAGATTAGTATTACCATACCCACAACAGATTGTAAGCTCTATGGTGGCATGGCTATATGGCAGTGATATAAGCATAGTCATGGAAGGGGACAGGTCTGACAAGGACGCACAGGAGGCTTTTGAGAAATTAAAGGAAATATTGGATAAGGACGTCAGGTTAATGTCTGTCCTTAAAGAAGCGACAAGAGCGTGCGGTGTTGAGACGCGCTCGGCTATTCAATTCTTTTATGACAAGGATAGCGACAAGATAAAGGCAGATGTTCTATCTTATGGCAAAGGTCATAAGTTATGGAGGCACAAGGATGACTATGGGAAGGTTGATTGTGTTATTGTTGAATACAGGCGTGACAAGATTGACAATGGAAGATTAAAGGAAAAAGTTCTAACAACAGATATATGGACATCCGACGGATTGAAAAGGTACGAGGGTACTAAATTGGTAGAAACGCAAAAAGCACCAATCAATAAACTGTTGTTTGATTACCTTGAACAGGAATATTCGGAGTTTGAGTTTGTCAAGGAATTAATAAGTAAGCAAGACTATGCCCGTTCACAACATTCGGAGGTTAACACAAAGATCGGCAGTCCATCCTTGGTTGTTTATGGAAAGATTTCAAAAAAGCCACGGACAAATGGCGGAGTGACTGTTTATGAAGTTGAAGCTACAAATGATTTTGATTCAAGCAAGTCGGGTACAGGAAAGATGGAATATTTACAGCTGGAGTCTGCACCTGAATCTGTCAAGCTGGAGATGACGATGAATGAGAATGACATTTACCGTTTCACGTGGCCGGATCTTAATAAGTTGATGACCGATATGAAGAATGGCAATATGTCGGGGCAATCCATGAAACTAACGTTCTTGCAGGCATTCGTTAAGTTAGCAGAGAAACAAGAAGTGCATGATGAGTTTGTACAGAGAGCGCTGAATATAGTTCGTGATATGGCGGCAGATTTATATCCTGAATATATTGGGATGAAAGACTTAAAGGTTTCATTTCACTACAACTCAATCCTTCCTGATTCTACTTCAGAACTTGTAAATATGTTAGCCGTTGCTGTCGGGGCAGGTATAACATCGCAGGAGAACGCCGTACGGATACTGGATATTAATCTACCTGAGACGATGCAGGAGATACACCGTGAAGTGCTAAATGATGCGATAAAGACGCAAAAAGCGGCACAGGTTAAGGTAGTTGAAAATCCGAGAAATGAAGAAGGAGTAAATTAAACTAATATATGAAGAAAGTATATCAGACGATTGTAGATAAAGGTAATGGCAATTGTATGCAAGCTGTCGTTGCCTCGTTATTCGACTTAGAACTAAAAGATGTTCCTCATTTTTTAGAATATGGAAAAAAATGGTATGAGGTATTTGATAACTTTTTTATTGATAAGGGATATGATAATATTTGCTATATTAATAGAATGGACGATGATACTTTAGATTTTATGAAAGAAATAGCGCATTTCGATGGTGGAATAAATGGTTTTCTTTTTGGTGTTATCAATTCTCAAACATACGAAGACACAACTCACGCCGTTGTTATAGATAAGGACTTAAATATTATCCATGATCCAAATCCAAACGGTAAAGCGTTAAGCCTAACACCGAATGATGTAATTGGATTTTATGTAACATCACATCTTGTTATAACACAAGATAAAAGAATTATCACTTATGATGAATATTGCAACATATAGCAAAAATATTTTTATGTTATACAACATAGTTTAAAAACATTTACTATATTTACAACAATTTTAAACAAATTATTTTATGGCAGTTGAACAAGCAGTTATCGACGGTAAACTCCAGACGGAGGGTATCGACGCACAGCTATCAAAGGGGATTCAGTTTGAGACAGAGGAGGCGTTGAATGAATGGGTTGGTGTAGCCAAAACATTTGTGACGAAACCGAAATCGATTGATGAATATACCAAAGAAGAGCTGGAAGAGATTCTAAAGAACCCAACACCTACGGCAAAAGGCTTGCAGGGGTTTGCTGATGCACTAAGGCAAAAGCAGACTAAGCAAGAGCCGCCAAAGCAGCCTAAAGAAGTCGAACTACCCGAAGAAGTGAAAGCCAAATTGGATAAGTTGGATGAATTTTTAGGTAAGAGTGAAAAGGCTCAAAAAGAATCGGCATTTAATGCAGAGTTATCAAAACACACCAATGGACTTGATTCGTATGAAGTAGAGTTGATTAAACACAAGCTGACGGTTGACGCTAAACCCGAAGACATCAAGAAAGAAGTGGAAGCTTTTCGTTCTTATATGGTCAAGAAAGGTTTTGACGGATACAAGGTTGGCGGAGGTGGCAAGGCAAATCCGACTGATGATAACTCACTTGACGAAGCTGTTAAGAGATTGAAAGAGAAAAGAGATAAACAATTTAAAAAATAACAATTATGGGAAAGTATTTTGAAACAAAAGCCGCACCCGCCGCTGAACCACAGATTTGGGCACATACCAAACAGATGGAAGACGGCCTTGGTGGCGGTTCCCTTGTAGCTACCGACCTTGTGGCCGGTTCTACGCTAAAGAAAGGGGCGTTGATTTATTGGGACGGTGCAGGCGCTACCCGCAACGTATATCCTATCAAAAATGCAGAGGTTATCACCGGTGGCACAACTACCGCACCTCGCGTAAAAAAGAACCATCTTTTCAAAGTTGGTAACTTTGGTTTTGTAAGTGGTGATGCCGTGACTATCAATTCTATTGATACATCTAATGCTGCTTATGATGTAATCACTTTTAGTGCAGCTTGTACTGGCGCAACTGCTGGAGCATATATCGAGCAAGCTACTTCCGCAGGAGCGACACCAACAATCCTGCGTAATGCAAATGCTATTCTTGGTGAAACAATATATGATGTTCAGGGTTCAGAGCCTTGCACAGTTGTTCTTTGGATCTTCCAAGCTATTGAGAAAGCACGGTTGCCGTATGCAGCTTCTGCTTTGCGCCTTGCCGATTTGTCTAACCTTAAATTCGTATAAGCTATGGCACTAACATTTAACGAGTATATTGCGGAATCTAAACTCTATCAGTCCTTTGTGACTAAACTTAGTCCGCTGTTGACCGAACCACGTTTCAGTCAATATTTAACCCCAATGTATAATAAAACTAAAAATTGGCAAGGTGTTGAAGCCGTCATTGGCCGTATCCCTATGGCTTCTTTGGTTGATGAACATAGTGGTCGTCCTTTGATTGGAACAGCAAAGCCTGCTTCTATCATGGGTCAGTTGCCTACCTTTGGTAACTCTATCACCTTCTCGTCTGATGATTTGGATAAAATCGAAGAGCTTGAAGATGCTATCCGTAGGAATGTAGCACAGCCTGATATGTTGGTTGAGTTCTTGGTAACACGCTATATGGACTTATTGGCAGGTGGCCCATTGACCTCTATTGATAAGCTCATGTTTGAGGCATGGTCTAATGGTACTTGTACTATTGCTGCTGCCGACAACCTTGCTAAGCTGCCACTACAGGTAGATTGGGCGATTCAGAAATATCACGTAGCAAATGTTTGGAGTGATGCAGCAAATGCAACACCACTTCTTGACTTGAAGAACTTCTACAAAAAGATTGATGCTGATTTGGGTATCACCGTTGATACGTTGACGATGAACGAAAGCGAGTTGGATAAAGTGTTGGCAGCAGCTTCTACAAAGGCAGCTATCACCTCTTATCTGCAACAAGGCGCAGGAAGCATCAAGATTACTGGTATGCCTTCACAGGACAACGTAGACCTGCTGTTGACTGGTCAATACCGTTTGCCGAAGATTTCGACCATCAATCACAAGATTGACATCTTTGACACAAATGGTATCGACATCAAGTCACGTATCAATGCGTTCCAAGATGCACGTGTAGCTGCTACCGTAGGCACTGATTTGGGATACTTCATGTACACCCCTGCTGCTGAACAGAAACGTCCGGATAAGTACAAGGCTTATGCTAACGCACCTAACGAAGTATTGTTGGCAAGCATTACCCGCAACGGTTCAGTATATATGGAATCTACCTTGAACGCTATTCCTGTTCTTGCTATCCGTAAGAAAATGGCTATCTTGGTTACTGATGACACAACTACTGGAAGCGCATTAGTATAATGACGAACCTACAGGCATATATGGCTTACTACCCAGATGAGAGCATAGCAACTCTCACCTTGGGTAGCTATGCTATCGACCCAACGCTAAGCGATGCAAACACTGCATCATCAGCATTGGCAATGATAGATATGGCTTTGAAGCCTGACTATAAACAAGGTTCAACAAGTGAGGCGATGTCTGATAAGACAAGGGGCTATCTTATCTCAAAAGGAAAAACCATACTCAAATCTTTGGATATTGAGTACATTGATGGTGGCTCTGGTGTAACGATTAACGCAAGGCAGATATGAGCACCTTTAGATATTCATATACGGCGACAATGACGACGGGTAGTACCATTGACGAAAACGGGAATCCTATTGTTGGAACTCCTGTAATGTTTGCTTGTGATTTTCAACCTACTGTTTCTGATACTAAAATCAAAGAAGGAAGTTCTTTTATCCAAACGGCGTTTAAGCTGTTTGTTCCACCTGCTTTGAATGGCTATCTTCCATTGTTAGCAGAAAATGGTGCATTCATTATCACAGAAGAAGGTTCATATATTAATGTAGGTGACAGACAGATATCTTTTTTGATTGGTACAGAGATTACATGCAACAACATAAAAGGAGTTATTTGTGCTATTTATCCAACTAAGTTAAATACCGAGATATGGGTAAAATGAAGCAACTATGGAAGTTATCTGATATCAAGAAAGAGATTCTTCCTATCAGAGAGGGGAAATACAAAGAATCAGAGTTGATTGATTCCTTATTCTCCATTGGTGTAGATATGGCAAGAAAGGCAAAGGGGGAACATGGATATAGAAACATAAAAGGTGAGCTTGAGTCATCCGTAGGCATTGTTATAATAAAGAATCGTAGGGAAATAGCACAATGGCAGATATTGGCAACAACAGGCAGCGATCCGTCGCTTGGCATCCGTGATATGGAGAAATGCATATCATCACAGATATTGGGTAAGGATGAGCTTCCTGATGGTACTATAATTCCGGAAAAAGGGTTAGCATGCATTGTCTTTGCGGCAGCGCCATACGCAGCAGCCGTTCAATTGCGAAAGAAGAAAGTCTTGCTTGATTTTGCACCGAGTGATGCGTATGTATTTAATATTCTTAAAACAATAGTAAAATGACAACTAATATTTAGGTAAAATGAACAATACCATTTTTGATGTAATAAAAGGACTTCGTACGGCCTTGCTACCTATAGGAATAACCATCTATAAAGAGGTTAAGCCTGAATCGGAGTTGGGTAAATGCCTTGTCCTTACTTATGTTCCGCGCAAAAAAAATAACGTGAACAGCATCAATGATGTGATTGTTTTATTATATTTACCGAAGATTTCAGGGATGGCTGATACCGCGTCCATACAAACATATTGCGGTCAGATATCATCTGCTTTAAAAGATTATGATGCAACAAATGGTGTCATCTTCTTCAATGAATTGCAAGAGCCAGTAACAACAAATATGGACAACGGATATACAGCGACGCAATATACTTTTTATACAATTAATTCATAACTTAAAAAAAATAAACAATTATGGCAGCAACAAGTGGACAATTTAACTTAGTCGAGATTACAGGATTAAGTTATGCTGATGCTGATTTGGTTGCGGGTGTAATCCCGACAACGCTTACATCATTGTCAGGTCTTATTAAGGATGGAACGGTAAATACTGATTTTCCGGAGCCGTCAGTAACAACTGAATATGATGAGATAAACCAATCGGCATACAGGGTTCGTCTGGGTCAGGTTCAGAATAAGGTATCAATTCAGCTTGTAACATCAAGAGCGGTTGAAATAGCCAATTTCTGGGGAAAGGCATTCGTAGCCGGTACGGCTGGGACGACGCCTGACAAGCTTACTGTAGGTAAAAGTGCCGCAGTAAATAAGTATGTAAAGATCACAGGGAAAAACAATGAGGGCCAGATCATAACGATAGAATTGCTGAATGCAAGACCTGTTAGTTCATGGAGTGGAAACATGGGGGCCAATCAGGAAACTGTTGGTGTTACCGTTAACTTCTATCTGCTTCAAAGCGCTGATGGGTCAGGCGCAGAGGCTTATATCAACCCGGCATTCTGATAATAAATTTTATTAACTATTGGAGGAGGGGGGATATTTATATATTTCCCCTTTTTTTAATTAAAAATTAATATGGATAATGAAGTTAAGATAGAGGATTTTCTCCAAATGGATGCATCTATTATAACGCGTGCTCCTTTTGAATATATGTTAGGTGATGAAACGTTAGTCGTTCCTGTTCTAAAAATGGAGGATGTAGTTAAGATGAATCCATATATTGTATCTATTGCAAAACAGGATTTAGACGATTTGCAGGAAAATATAGAGGAGGGGCGTATCAGCACTTTTGCAGAGTTTATTGAGAAATACGCAGATACGGTAAAGAAAATAGTACATATAGCTGTAGGTAAGGACATATCGAAGGAGGCTACTCTTGATGATTACACCGCTTTGCTATTTGCTACATTATACCGAATACACGGTGAATCTTTTCTAAAATCTATCAGCTTAATCCTAAAGTTGAGCCTACAAACAAAAGCGGGGATAATAGCCGCCGAGAAGAGATATATGACTTTACCAAATTGTTAGTTGTGGCAAACAAACTTTTTGGTTTTACTCCGGATTATACTCTTTCCATGTCTTGGCGATTACTTTTAAATATGATAGAAGAGGATAGTTCATTGGAAAATGCTGAAAATAAAAAGGGTATAAGTAAAGATAGCAATACCGGTGGTGAAATATTACAGGGAATAATAGTAAATGATAGACCAATTAACAGACATCAAATAGAAATTCCGGCAGGAGAATAATACTACAATAATATGAACAGTAATCAACTTTTTTGGGCAACAGGTATAAATAATAGCGGCTTACAAACAGATGCTGATCAGGCAGAAGCAATTTTTGCCAGAATGTCAACTAATATAAATCAGAAACTTGATTTGATTATACAGAAATATAAGGAATTGCAAAAAACGGCAAAAGTTAAGTTTGAGAATCCGGTTGATCCTAATATGATTTCATCTATAAAACTGCAGATTAGTGAATTGACTAGAACGATTGATACTGAAATAAATAAGTTAGGTAAGTTTACGGCTACTTATGATCAGTCGATGCAAAAGATTAAGGCTGCAACTGCCAAAATATCAAATGTTAAAAGTGGGAGTCCTATCGCGCCAATGGTTGAAGGCATAAGGACAGATGTGGCCAAGGCGGACAAAGAGATTTCTTTTCTTGCACGCAGATTTCAATATATGTGGGGATCAATGCTTGCCTATGGGTCAGTTCGGCTTTTCCAAAATTTAGGTTCAGATATTATTCGGGTTAAGCAGCAGTTTGAATATGCACAGGTAGCCATTGATTCTTTTGTCGGCAGTGGAGAGAAAGGGAAAAAAGTATTCAGTGATCTTATGGCTTTTGCCGTCAAATCACCGAAGCAAATAACAGATATAGTAGATGCCGCAAAGCAAATGTTGGCATATGGTGATAAGGCAGAAACGGTATTACAATCTGTTAAGATGCTAGCCGACGTCTCATCTGGTTCAGGACAATCAATAAAAGACATTGCTTATCTATATGGTACATCAATGACACAAGGACGTTTATATCAGCGCGATTTATTTCAATTTGCCAATAGGGGTATTCCTATCTATGATGCGTTGGCCAATACGATGGGCAAGTCTAAAGAACAAATATTAAAATTAACATCCGCAGGTCAGGTGGGATTCCCACAGCTCCAAAAAGCTATAGAATCATTAACATCCGCAGGAGGGCAATATTACGGGATGTCTGAACGTATGGCATCCTCTACATCAGGTCAGTTGTCCAACTTAAAAGATAAGTGGACATTGGCAGTAAAGGATATTGGCGAGAGCCAGGACGGCCTTATCAATTCAAGCATACAGGGAATAACCTATCTGATTGATCATTGGGAGTCACTAGGGAAAGCGATAATGTCCGTTGTTGCTGTTATGGGTACATATCAGGTTGCAAAAGCAATGATAGGATGGGAATATAGCGCAAAAGCGGCAGCGGCTAATCTTGCGGAAATACAATCGCTGGAAGTCCTAATATCAGAAGAAGCAAAGGCCTCTATAGCTAAACAGTCGTTGGTTGTTGGTAGTGTAGAGTATGCGGCGGCAATAAAATCAGAAGTGGCGTTAATCATAGCATCTGCCAACGCAGAGGCTGATTCTGCATTGAAGAGAGAGGCATCTGCTACCGTGAAATATTTGGATGCACAGGCATCGCTGGCATCTGCTACAGGAGAGAGTGTCCTAATAGCAAAAGAAAATTTAAGTATAGCCACAATAGATAAAAACATAGCTGCACGTGAATCTAAAATAGCAATAGCAAAAGCAGAATCAATACAAAATACAGTAAATACAGCCACCTTAGCCGGAGAGAAAGCAGGGACGGATTTGGTGACAGCCGCAAAGGTTAGACTTACTGCCGTCACAAGAACGCTATATGCAACAATGTCCGCACATCCATACGCGGCAGTTGCAGTTGCAGTAATGGCTGTTGTAAGTGCCATGTGGGCATTATCAGACAGTTCTACAGCCGCAGAAAAGGCAAACAGGAAATTAAAAAAGGCCTTAGACGATATCCAATCACAGGCTGATAGGAAAAACAAATTATTCAGTGATAATCTTGATAAGATAAAGAACAAAACCCTCGATGGGACTACTGAACAGATAAAGGCCTATCAAGTTCTTCATAATGTTTTTGGGAAAATAATAGGAGATATGACCCTACAGCAACTTAAGGCTGTTAATTCTACTGATATACAAAATAAGGCCGCCAGAGCGGTAGATTACAGTGTGCAGCTATTGGGCAGGGAAAATGCTTTGAACAAGATAAAAAACGAGTTGATAGCAAAGCAAACCGAACTATCCAAATATCCAAAAAGGGGGACAAGTACTGCGCCATCTATTTCCCCTAGTCCTGGCAGGTTGAGACTTGAATTGGACATTTCCTCTTTATCAAATCAATATACTTTGGCTTTAAATGAGTATAACAGATATAAAGTTGATTTTAAAAAAGCAAATGATGTTAAATCAAAAGAAGAAATAGTACACGACAAAGCTTTTTGGACAGAAAAAAAGAGAATAGCGGAGGAAACATTAAATTCTATTTCTGATACCAATAGGGCTGCCCTTGACAGGTTATATAAAGGAAAATCCATAAAAAGCGTATCAGGAGTTGATGCTGAAACAGTAAAAAGATATAATGCCGCAAGAAAGAATCAGGAGATGGCAGACAAAGCCCTTCTTATCTATAATGATAAACAAGAATTAAGAAATGCAAATATAGAGAAAAAACAAAAAATAAGTACGCAAAAGAGGCTCAATGAGATAGAGAAAGAAAAAGAAAAAATAATAGATGCAGGAACTAAAGCGGAAATAGATTACGCTGATGCGAAATTATCTGCTATGGATGAGGGTTATGCAAAAGAAAAACTTCAATTGGATATAAAACACAGGGAAAGATTAGTTAAAATAAAGAAACAGGCAGAAGAATTGCTCGTTGAGCAAAACAAGATATCTGTTAATGAATTTCTTGTTAAAAATCCCAAAGGAGTACCGCCAAAAGCATCTACGCGCCTTGATGCATCCAATCAAAAAATAATTGATACTCTCATAAATGCAGAAACTTTACAAAACGAAGCGGCAGAGAAAAAATTATTAAAAGACAAACTCATAGAATATGGTGATTATAATACAGAACGTCTGGAGATCGAGCGTAAATTCAATGCTGATATCTTAGCATTGGCAGAAGAAAGAAGAATTGCCGAACTGGCTCTTGAAAATGCCAGTACCACACAAGACAGAGAAAAGGCACAAAAAACGATTAAAAGCATTGACTCCGCCACCATTCAAGCAAAAGTTAATGAGGCGAAAGCTTTGATGAATCAGTCTTTTGAAAAACTAAAAGAAAGACCGGAATTTTCTATGGCTTTTGACGACTTGGATAATACTGCCACTTCAACTTTAGAGCATTTAGAGTCAGAGCTGGAAAAATTCAAGGATACCGCCGCTTCCACAATGAAACCTACTGATATTAAGGAATATGTAAAGACCTTAAATGATGTAATGGATAAATTGACAGAACGAGATCCCTTTGGCGTTTTAGCTAAAAGAAAAAAAGAATTAGCTGATGCAGAGAATGCCCTTGCTATAGCAAAAGCAAATTTGGACACTGTTAATTCAGGAGGTTCAGTCATATCCGGATATAAGCCTCAATCTATAGAAAGGCCGACATCAAAAGGGCAAAAGGGGATAGGTATAGGTACTACCTCTGTATCTAAGCTAACGCCGGTATATCTTACACTTACTTCTG